>ERZ1643246.121-NODE-121-length-101662-cov-10.684333_pt1 | contig 101662 bp, 105 predicted proteins | sample MGYA00579265_ERZ1643246 | MGnify/ENA primary metagenome ERZ1643246 (study PRJEB29033, sample SAMEA4952261) | chicken gut metagenome | biome: Broiler Chicken; feature: Gastrointestinal Tract; material: Caecum | place: Ireland | collected 2018 | study: Broiler...
CCTATATACTATTTTAACATAATTTTCATCATAAATTGTATGAAATTGTCTAATTTTGTATTCAAAAATGTTTTTGGAAGAAAAAATTGACATTAAAATTATTATAAATCTAAAAAGTACTATTTACTTTATAATTATATGGTATACTTTAAATATATAATAATATGCCAGTTTATAACTCAATTGAAAGATAGTTTATGTGTATTGAAGGGTGATTTTGAATGATTGAAGTAAAGAGTTTGTCTAAAAAATTTAAAGATAAAGTAATTTTAAATGAAGTAAATTATACTTTTCAAGATACTGGGTTTTATGGATTAGTTGGTGAAAGTGGGGTTGGAAAGACAACTTTCTTAAATTTAATTGGTTTATTGGATCAAGATTATCTTGGTAAGATCTATTATGACGGACAAATTATTTCTTCATATTCTGAAAAAAGATTATTTTTAAATAAGAATATTTCTATTTTTAATCAAGAAATTCTGCTAATTGAAAATTTAACGGTTTATGAAAATTTGAGCTTATTTTGCAATAAAAAGGAAAAAATTGTAAATTTGTTACAACAATTTGGCTTGATAGATTATATAAATAAAAAAGTATCTGAACTTTCTCAAGGAGAGAAAAAAAGATGTGTTTTTATTAGAACGATTTTAAAACCGGCAAAAATCTATTTGTTTGATGAACCTACTTCCTTTTTGGATGAAGAAAATAGTAAAAAAGTTTTGTCAAAAATTAAGGAATTAAGTAAAACTTCTATGGTTTTAGTTATATCTCATGATCAAAAAATATTGGAAAAATATGTTGATGTTCTACTTTGTTTAAAAGATGCTCAAATAGTTGAAATTTTTTCAAATGAATTTATTTCTTCTACTGTTAAAGATCGTGATTTCAATGAAAATCATTTATTTTTAAAAAGTACTTTTCTTCTTGTTAAGGATCATTTAAAATCTCTTAAGATTAAAAGTGGAATTTCTATTTTTCTCTTAACATTGATTTTCTTTTTAACTTTTTTCGCTTTTGCTCTTAAGGATATTGATATTAATAAAATTCATTATGATAGTCTTGTACATGAAAAAAGTGATGAATTAGAATTACATGTGTCGGATGTTGAAGGTATTTCAGAAGATGAAATGCAATTTTTAGAAGATCATTATCAGATATCTTTAGGAAAAAAATATTATCAAGATGAGGATCTTTTGTATTTAAATTATCAAAATATCGCATTAACTTCTGATGCTCCTGCTTATTACAATAATATTATTTTATCTCAAGAAGTATATTCTATTGAAAATTGGGAGACTATTGATTTATTAATGGGGAAAGTACCTACTAATTCTAATGAAATCATTATTTCCGAATTTGTGGCCAATATGATTTTAAAAAAAGGAATTTTGACTTCAGATCAAACCTATTTTATGCCAAATTCTTTAGAAGAACTTTTAAATTCTCATAAAGAAGTTTTATTTGGTGAAGCTCCTCTTGTTATTGTCGGTATTGAAAAAGACTCTTATCCTATACCAGAATTTTTGTTAGAAAAGAGTTATGATGATTTAAATGATGAAGAGATTCGTTCATTGAATGATTATGTAGCAAGAAATTTTAAAACAAATCATATTTATGTTTTGCCAAGTTTTGAAAGTTATTTATTGAGTTTTGAGAAAGTAGAAGTATCTTTAAATAATATTTTTGTTAAAGTTAGAAATAATCAAGAGTTATGGGAAATTATTGAACGTTATTCGAGCCCTTCTTCTCATTTGGATATTTTAGATATTGTTAGTCAACGAATAGATCTATATACGGGTGTGTTAGAATTTTTAAAAACACTAGGTTTAGTAGTTTTATTATTTATAATTGTCTTTTATTTTTTGAATTTACTTTATTTAACAAAAAATAGTATTGTAAATCATAATGAAGAGATTTGTCTTTTAAAAGAAAATGGTTTTTCTTTAGGGAATATCTTAGTGGTTTTTTGGATTGAAATTCTTTTCTATATCATTTTAGCTATGTTTTTTGGATGGCTGTTTTATATGGGAAGTGAACTATTTATAAATCGTTTTGTTTCTCAGTATTTATGTATTTACTTTTATACTTTGCATTTATCATTCTTTGCTTTGTTAGGGCTTATTTTCTTGCTTTTCTTATCTTATTTTGGTGTTTTAGCCTTTAGTAAAGAAATTAAAAAGAAAAAACTGGTTCGAATTGAAGAATAGTAGTAATGGGGTGTTTTTATGATTGAATTTAGAAATGTTTCTAAATCTTTTAAAGAAAAGAAAATTTTAAATCAAGTTCATTATACTTTTAATGATACTGGTTTTTATGTTCTTTTAGGGGAAAGTGGTGTTGGAAAAACAACTTTTTTAAATATTCTTTCTACTTTAGATCAAGATTATAAAGGCCAAATTTTTTTTAATGAGAAGCTTTTAGATAAAAAAAAGTCATGTAGACAATTTTTAAATCAACAAGTTTCTTATTTTCACCAAGATCATTTATTGTTTAATCATTTAACAGTTATGGAAAATTTGACTTTATTTCATTCTTCTAAATCTACTTCTTTTTCTGTTTGGGAGTTATTAAAAGAGTTTCATTTAGATAAGTTTGCGGATAAAAAAGTGATGCAACTTTCTCAAGGAGAAAAAAGAAGGGTTGCTCTTATTAGAACTCTTTTGAAGCCGGCAAATATTTATTTATTTGATGAACCTACATCATTTTTAGATGATGAAAATAAAAGAAAAGTTTTGGAAAAATTAAAAGCATTAAGTAAAGATTTTTTAGTCATTGTTGTTACACATGATTATGATGTTTTAGAGTATGCCGAGACTGTTTTAAAACTAGAAAATGGGAATTTTACTCTTTTAAAAGAAGCAAAAGAAAAAAAGATACGGGGATGGCAAGCTGTTCGTTATCAAATATCCTTATTAAATAGAAGTAAAATTGCTATTCATCATCTTCTTGATTTTAAAAAGAAAAGTTTTTTTTCTGTTTGTATTTTGTTTTTGACCTTTACCTTTTTATTTCTTAGTTTAGTGATTAAGAATTTTGATATTTATGAAATTGAAGCGAATACTTTAGTAAAAAATAATTCTCAAATCGTTTTTTTTGATAAATCTACATCTTTTTCTAATGAAGAGATAAAATTCCTTTCAAATTCTTTAAATACAGAGATTTTTATAGGAAAAAAGTATTTTGTAAATGATAATTATTTGAATTTTTCTTATGATTATACTACCCCCATTTATTATCGCTATTTAAATGATACTTTTACATTCTATGAAATTACCCCAACTATTTTAGATGATGAAACGGTACTGGGATCTTTACCAACAAAACCAAATGAAATCCTAATTTCTAGTTATTTAGCCGATCTTCTTATATATTATAAGGATTATCAAAATTATGAAGATGTTTTACAAAATGGAATTTTGAATTTTGGAGAATATTCTTTTAAAATTTCTGGTATTTATTTGCAGGAAGTTCAAGAATATGATTGTTTTAAGACTATGACAAAACCTCATTTGAATTTAAAAGAATCTGCACTTTATACAGCTTTTTATGAGGAAGTTATGTCTTTTCAAAATATGATTTATGTAGCCAATAATTTTGTTTTGAAAAATGATAATGTTTCTTATACTACGGATCGAGTTTATGTTAAGTTGTCTTCTAAAAAGGAATTCTTAAAAGCTTTTAATACTCATTTAGAAGATATGACTTATCATACAATGTATACGGTTCGTGTTTTAAGTTATCAAAATGAACTTAGTTTTTTATCAATGCTTTTTCAATATATTTCCTTATTTTTTATACTTTTATATATAGTTATAGTTATAAATTATTTATTTAATACAGTTTCTAAATATCATAAAGAAAGGAGATTGTTTACTATAAATGGATTTTCAAGTTTAAAAATTTTTAGCATTTATTTTTTCGAAATTGTTTTTTTACAATTTTTTGCGTTACTTTTTAGTTTCCTTTTTGCTTTAGGAATTATGTATTTTATTAATTTAGAAGTTATAAAACAAGTTTTCTTTAATTTTTATCCAATGTTTTTTACATCAAATACTTTGATTCAATTTCTTTTAATTTTTATTGCAGGTACTTTTGTTAGTTTATTATTTCTATTTTTTATATTTAGAAAAAAGTAAAAAGTCAACTATTTTCATTTATTTTTCACATTTTAATAACATATTTGACAAGAAATCTGACTACAATATTCGTGTACTTTGTGATATAATGGTTTAAGATATGGGGTGCTGGTATGATTAAGACTTTTAAAACACTCGATGAACAAATTAAAATATTACAAAGTAAAGGTCTTATTATTTCTGATGAAGAAGAAACTAAAGATATTCTTCTGCGAGAGAATTACTTTTTCATTAGTGGGTATCGTTTACTTTTTATGGAAAGTATGACCAATAAGTTGTTCTTGCCAGGTACAACTTTTGAAGAATTGTATGCTGTTTTCCAATTTGATCGGCATATAAGAAATATTGTTTTTAAAAATCTTTTGATCATTGAAAACAATCTTAAGAGTATTACGGCATATAATTTATCTGGAAAATATGGTATTCAAGAAGAAGATTATTTAAATCCAAAGAATTTTGTTACAGATCGGAAGCGAAAGAAACAAGTAGATGATTTACTTAGAAAGATGAAACGACAGATTCGAGTAAATGGTGGACAACATCAAGCTACTTTGCATTATATTGAAAAGTATGGTTATGTTCCTTTATGGATTGCTGTAAAAGTTTTATCTTTTGGAATTGTTAGTGAACTGTATCAAATTTTGAAACCGGAAGATCAAGTAAATATTGCTAAAGATTTTCATGTTGCTCGTGAACAGTTATCTGTATATTTTCCAATTTTAGCAAATTTTCGTAATTTATGTGCTCACGAAGATATTTTGTATGAACACAAGGCTCAACGCAACATTGAAGATACAAAATACCATGAACTTTTAGGAATTCCTAAAGTAAATGATGAATATATTTATGGAAAGAATGATTTGTTTGCAATTGTTATCATTTTGAAACAATTATTACGAAGAGATGATTTTTTCTTATTTATGAGCGAATTTGAGTATGAAATTCAGATTTTAGCAGATCGATTAAAAACAATTTCAATTGAAAAAGTATTGGATCGTATGGGATTTCCAATTAATTATGGAGAGATGGTGAGGTTATAATGGAAAATCATGAAGAAATAAAAAAAGAAAAAAATACTAGTCAGACTGGAAAGCTTTTTTTAGTTGGTGTTGTCATGTTTTTTGTTGGTGCTATTGGGTTATATGCTTTGATGTATTTTTTCCCGGAGCCTTTTGTAAAAACAATTACTGAGGAAGTAAAAAATGTCAATATCACCGATACTGGTATTGCAGATGCAGTTGAAAAAATATATGATGCAGTAGTAGTAGTTAAAACATATCAAAAAAATCAATTATATGCTACTGGTACTGGATTTGTTTATAAAAAAGATGATAATACTGCATATATTTTGACGAATAATCACGTGATTGAATCTGGAGATGCTATTTATGTAGTGTTTAATGACGGAAGACAAGTTGAAACTCATGTAGAAGGAAAAGATATTTATTCTGATATTGCTGTATTATCTTTAAATGCTGATGAAGTATCTACTGTTGCTAAAATGGGAAGTAGTGAGGACGCAAGAATAGGTGACACAGTATTTACAGTGGGTGCTCCAATCGATTCAGATGCTTATTCAGGAACTGTAACAAGAGGAATTTTATCTGGAAAAAATAGATTAGTTGGTGTTTCTACTCAAAATTCTAATGTTTCAGATATTATGATGAGTGTATTACAAACAGATGCTGCAATTAACTCTGGTAATTCAGGTGGACCTCTTGTAAATGCAAATGGTGAGGTTATAGGTATTACATCTTTAAAGTTATCTTCTAGCGGATCTTTGTCAACTGCAAGTATTGAGGGTATGGGATTTGCTATTCCTATTGAAACTGCTTTAAGTTATGCTGAAAAACTTGAAAAAGGTGCAACAATTGAAAGACCTTCTTTAGGAATCTCTATGACTAATTTAGCAGATGCTATATCTTATCATTTCCCTAGCTTAAATGGCCTTGATGTTGACTATGGAGTTTATGTTGAAAGTGTCGTAGATAATAGTCCAGCTGATAAAGGTGGTATTAAAGCAGGTGATGTTATTACTGAAGTAGATGGTAAAGAAGTTACGAATTTAGCATACTTAAGATATTTATTATATAATCATAGTGTTGGCGATACAATGAAAGTCAAAGTTTATCGTGATGGAGATTATAAAGAATTAAACATTACTTTAGATCAAAAAGCAAGCTAGTTATTTTCTAGCTTGTCTTTTTTTTACTTTTTTTAAAGAAATTTGAGCTTCTACTGGTTTATTTGCTTTAACTATTAAATATGGTTTTAAATTTTCTTTTCGAATGAATGTTTTTCCTAATTCAAGTGTAAGTAAGTCCAAATCTTTTAATATTACTTCATTTTTAAAGGATGGAAAAAATTTTCTTAAATAAAGATATAAATGAAAATTTTCAAGTAAAACGTATTCATTGTCTTTTATTTCTATAAGAATAGCATTACTGTATTTAGGAATTACTTCAAATTCTTTATCTACTTTAGGTCCAGATGGTTTTTCCATGAACTCGTATTTTATTACTTTATAGACTGGGCCAATAAAAATTTTATTTGCATTCATAAAAAAACTCCTTTCATAGGAGTTTATTATAATATATTTATTTTATTCTTGATCTAAGTATTTTTGTAAAGCTTTAGCAATACCTTCTGCATAACCATCCTTATTATTTAAGACATTTAACAAGTCTTGATAGTTGTCCATATATCCTAATTCAAATAAATAGGATTCGGCTGTATTGTTGGAATCATAGTGTTCATTTTTTTCATATGTTGGGTAATAACGTCCATCATTTGTCGCGTTTGTTGAAACGCCTCCAACTTCTCTTATATAATAATAATATATTGTGTTTGTAGTTTTATTACTTGGCTGAACATCATCTTTGGCAATTTCTTCTTCTGTAAAGAAACGTTGATAAATGCCATCATCTACTTTATATAATTCTTTTGGGGAAGTAGTTGTGTTTGCTTCTTTTGTTATGTTTTCTACTAGTAATTTAGCAAAATCTAAGTTTGTATCGTTGGCAATGTATAATTCCATTCCTTTTAGATAGCTAACTCCACCACTAATTCCAGAAGAATTGTGATGAATTGCAAAATTGAATTTTGAATGCGTATCGTTGGCCATTGTTGCACTGCCATTTTTTTCATAAATTCCTACAACATCTTCTTTAGTTTCTCTTGTCATTGCTACTTTATATCCCATATTTTCTAGGATTTCTTTTAATTTTAAAGAAACTTCTAAGTTAGTATCTGCTTCTGTAATTGTATTTCCACTGTAACAATAACCATAATAATCATCTGGTGTACTTCCATCACTACAAGCGGTTTTTCCAGGATCATTTGCGTGGTGTCCTGGGTCAATTGTAATATCATAAACATCTTCAGGAAGAGTGGTTTCTTTTATGGTAAAACGCAAGGTTGGAATTTCTTCATAAGTGTTCCATTCAATATCGATTTTATTGTTTTTATGATTTTTTGTCAGTGTATAATATTCTAGATTTTCATAATCACTTTTGTTTGTTACAGAATAATATTTGATGATTTCTTGTTGTTCTTCGTCTAAATTTTTTGTTTTAATTACTAAATAATACTGTCCAATAGGTAAATCTTCTAATACCAATCCTTCATTTATGTATTCACTTGTTTTAAAATGATACGTATTGTTTCCTTGTTCTTCTAATTCCCATTCTATAGGAATTTCTGTTTTTCCATCTGTTAAAAGTAAAGTAATTTCATTTGAGGTTTCTGGTAAGCTAAAATTTCCTTCTAAATTCATATGAATACCGTAGATAGCATATTTGTCTATATCTATATATGCTGTAGTTTCGATTTTTTCTAAGAATTCTTTTTCCTTTTCTTTAAATAGTATCTTGTAACCAAAGTATACTATTCCAATTATAAATAGTGTCAAACATAGAGTCAAAAAGCCAGATAAAATTTTTCTTTTCAATTTTTTTCTTTTTTTCATAAGGACCTCATTTCTATGATAAAATAATTATAGCAGAGTTTTTTTATAAACTCAAATTTTGTCGAGAAAAGGATTGAAAATATGAGAAACTTATTTGACTATTTAAACTTTTATGGAAATTATTCTTTTGATGAATGTGCATATAATGAGGTAGATGCTTTAATACTTGCATTGCTTAGTTATGTAAAATTGGAGGGCATTGTTCCTTCTTCTAAAAATGATTTTGTTTTTTTAGAAGAAGCCTGTTATATGTTTTTAAAGAAATATAATGAAAAAAATTTTAAAAAAGAAGATTGGCTTTTTCCCAATTCTTATCATTTGATGCAAGCTTTACAATCTTCTAGTCGTTTTTATCATACAAAGCTTTATTATTTATTCTCTTCAGTTGATTCGAATGGGCAATTCGGGGCTTTAACAATTCGTCTTCCAAATCGTATTACTTATATTTCTTTTGAAGGAACAGATAGTAATGTTGTTGGCTGGAAAGAAGATTTTCAAATTATTTATCAATTTCCCATTTCTTCTCAAATTTTAGCCAAAAATTATTTTGATCAAACTATTAATCTATTTGATCGTAAGATTTATGTAGGCGGACATAGTAAAGGTGGAAATTTGGCTATGTATGCTTATATGTATGGTAAGAATTCCTGGAAGAAAAAAGTGAAAAAAGTATATAATTTTGATGGACCTGGTTTTCTTTCTAGTGTTGCTTATTCAAATCTTTTTTTGGAAATGTGTGATAAGTTAATGATGGTTGTTCCTAAAGAGAGTGTTATCGGAATGATTTTAAGTTGTGGCAATTATAAAGTTGTAAATAGTCATGCGAAAGGCATATTACAGCACGATGGATATACTTGGGAATGCTTTGGAGGAAAATTTATTCCTACAATTTTATCTAGAAAAAGTGAGAAGTTAAAAAATAATTTGCAAGAATATTTAGATAGTATGAGTGAATCTGAAAAAAAGAGTTTTGTAGAAACTTTTTTTGCAGTTTTTGAAAAAACGAAAATTACTAATATTATGCAGTTAAAAGAAGTTAGAATTTCTACATTATTAAACATAATGAAAGAGTTAAAAAATGTTCCTCCTTCTACAAAGAGAAATTTAGTTGCTTTATTAAGAATGCTCATTACTGGAATGAATTAAGTTCATTTTTAAACACCAAAAGTAGCCTATAAACATAAATTATGTTAGGAGGGAATGTTTATGGCTAAAAAAATTGTGATTGATGCTGGGCATGGAGGAGAAGATCCTGGAACAAGTGCCAATGGTATTGTAGAAAAAGATTTAACTTTAAAAATTAGCGAATATTTACATAAAAGATTTGATGAATTGGGTATTCCAAATGAGATGACTCGAACGAGCGATGTTACTTTAGGGCCAAGTGAAAGACCTACTAAAGCTCAAAGTTTTTATGGAAATTCTAATGATGTAATTTTGTTATCTAATCATATTAATGCAGGTGGAGGCGATGGAGCTGAGATTATTTATTCACTTAGAAATTCAGATAAGCTTTCTAATTTAATTGCTCAAGAATTTGCTAAATCTGGTCAAAATGTTCGAAAGTATTATCAAAGAAGATTACCATCTGATCCTTCTAAAGATTATTATTATATTTTAAGAGATACTCCGAATAATGAATCACTTATTATAGAATATGGCTTTGCAGATAGTACAGGAGATGATCCTGATTTATTAAAAAATAATTGGGAGGATTTGGCAGAGGCTGTGGTAAGAGCCATAGCAACTTATGTGGGAGTTCCTTATTCTGGAGGTTCTAGTGCTGGAAATACTTATGTTGTAAAAAGTGGAGATACTTTATGGAGTATCGCTAAAAAATATGGCGTTTCTGTAGATGAATTAAAAGAAAAAAATAATTTAACTAGTAATGCTTTGTCTATTAATCAAATTTTACTAATTCCTACAGAAGGTGAATCTTCAGAAGAGGTTCCTAGTGATTCTTTATATTATACAGTTAAAGCTGGAGATAGTTTGTATGCTATAGCTAATAAGTATGGTATGAGTGTAGAAGAATTAAAGGAATTAAATAATTTAACAAGCAACTTATTAACTATTGGTCAACGTTTGCTGATTAAAAAAGGAGAAGATTTAACAGATTCCACTGAAACGTATACTGTTGTTAAAGGGGATAATTTATATCAAATTGCTTTAAAATTTGATACAACTGTTGATGCATTAAAAACTTTGAATGGATTAACTAATAATGTTTTAAGTATTGGACAAGTTCTTAAGATTCCAAGTAGTGATAGTAATGAGATGATTTATACTGTTGTCGCTGGAGATAATCTATATCAAATAGCTCGACGTTTTGGAACTACTGTCCCGGCAATAATGAATCGAAATAATTTGACAACCAATTTATTGAGTATTGGTCAAAAATTGATTATTCCTTAAATGAATTTTAAATAGATATTTTTGTAGAAAGATTGTCTTCTTTTAAAAAAGACAGTTTTTTTATTATAAAAAAAGCATCTTTTTGATGCATAATTTTAAGAAAATTTTTAATATATTTCATCGCATTCTCCGCTGTTTGGTTTATAAAAGCAATGATTTTTATAACGGCCGGCTAGAGGTTGACTATACCAGGTTGAAGTACAACTTTGATTGGTTCCTGGAGCATAAAACCATAATGCGTGAGTGGCTGGATAATAGTATTCACCTTTTAAAATTCTATCTGCTAATTGTTTCTCTAAAGCTGTTGGACTTGCTTCAAAAAGTGAACTATTAGTTCCAACAAATTGATTTGGCTGATAAATTACTTCACTTATTGTATTGACATTTTTGAACGTGTAGCAATCTACTAAAGCACGATTTACAACGACGTTTCCGACCATAAGCATTCCAAGATCTCCTTCATTTAATGCTTCAGCTCGCATAATTCTTGCTAATAAGTCCTTTTCTTTTGATGTATATTCAATTATCATAATATCACCTAACATATTTTATGTAAAAAAGACTAGAAATGTCCTTTTTTACGTGATATAATGTATTTGTTCTTTTATTAGAGGCGTAGTTCAGTTGGTAGAACGTTGGTCTCCAAAACCAAATGTCGTGAGTTCAAGTCTTGCCGCCTCTGCCAGATGTAAATAATATCCTATTTAGAATTGGATATTTTCTATAAATTTGATTATACGGTGTGAATATTATGGAAAGAACGTATAATAAATTGGTTCGTGATAATATTCCTGAAATCATTAAAAAAAATGGAGGAAATCCATTTTTTCGAGAGTTAGATGAGCAAGAATATTGGGAATACTTATTAAAAAAAGATGAAGAAGAATTACAAGAAGTAAAGAAGGCTTCTTCTAGAGAAGAAAGAAAACAAGAACTTGCTGATAAGTTGGAACTGTTAATAGCAATGGCTTCGTATAATGGATTTAGTTTACAAGATATTATTGATGAGGCTAATATCAAAAAAGCTAAAAATGGTGGCTTTGAAAAAAAATTACTCTTAGAAAAAGTGATTGAAAGATAGGTTAAAAAACTCATTCAGTTCCCTTTTTAATATTTGATTTAAAAAGTAGTTGTTAAAAATTTTTGTTTTAGCAACTTTTTTTTAAAATTTTAGGAGGAATTATGGATATAATTTATAAATTAACGAAAGAAAAGAAAGCTTTAGAGCAAAAGAAAAAAGATTTAGAATTACAAATCGAGCAGAATAATTTGCAGTATAGATCCAATATAGAAAATATAGCTCAAGCTTATCAAAATTTTTACGATAAAAAAACGAATAAAGAATTCGTATTGTATGAAAGATATCCAAGTATTGAATCTCTAAAATTATATTTACGTGAGATTTCTTGGCGATTCCCCTTATATGATTTTGGAGTTTTAAACGTAAAAGAATTAGTTGAGATTATTAAACACATTTATCAATTTAAAACTGGAAAAGAGTTTGAAATATTAACTATTGGTGCAACTGAGAAACATGGAATAGTTTTTAATTATTCTATGCAACCTCACGTATATTTTTTGGTGGGAACCGAAAAATCTTTAGGATCATTTAAAAAGTATAATGGAATGTATGTCAATTCAGATAGATTTTATAGAGATATATATTTATATACTTATATGTTTGGTTATGGTAAAAATTTGATCAATATTGAAATTGATAGTGATCATGGTAATTCTTTAGGGATTGAGTGTTTAACAGGAAGTTTATTTGATAAAAAGGGGAAAATAAATTATTCTGATGATCAAGGAACTTTTTATGATACGTTTGATGGTAGTATAAATAAGCAAATTTTTTCTGGAAATATTATATCAAAACTTGATGATTCTGATTTTAAAGGCATTAAAGATGTTCTGGATTTTGATGTTCATCCTTTTGATACTTATATTGCTAAAATATTAATAAGTATTGTGATTTATAAAAGAAATAATCAAATTCAACAATTAACAGAGAAAGATTATAATCATATTTTTGATGTATTGTTTGGAGAAAAGGTAACTATTTTAGAAGATGTTGAAAAGGATATTCCAAGACAATTAATTTATGTTCCTGGTAAATCCAATAGATGAGTTCTATCGTAAATAGTGTTGGTGAGTAGGATCCTAACACTTTTTTTGCATATATATACGAATTATCTAAAATAATAATGTGTTTTGAGAAAATCACATTAGGTGAAATGTATGTTTAAATTAAAGGAAATTCGTGAGTATGAAGATTACTCTTTAGCTGAAATTGCTCAAAAAATTTATGTTTCAAAATCTAGTTATGCAGATTAGGAATCTGCAAGAGCTGTAATTCCTTTAAAACATATGGTTTCACTTGCGAATGTTTATCATATTTCATTAGATTATTTATTTGGATTATGTGATGATATGAGCAAGATTCTTGAGAAACGTATCTTAAATCCTCTGAAAATTTCTAATAATATCAAAAGTTTTAGAATAGAAAAAGGTATTACTCAGGAGCAGTTATCTTTAGATGTTGGTATATCTTATGATTACTACCGTCATTTTGAGGCTGATTTAGGTAAGGAAGGAATTAGTGTTATAAATTTGTATAAGATTTCTGTAGTATTAGGTGTAGATATAGGAGCTTTTTTTGTTTCAAAATAATTTTAAAAGGGAGCTTATTTATTTTAAAGTATTTTAATTGAAAAAAAGTATTGTTTGTATGAAATGGTCTTTTTTTGCATTAAAATACTTTTTTTTATGTTTTAAAGTATTAAAAGTGTATTTCATGCAAAATAAGATATATTTTATGCATGTCGTGTTTTTTAAAATACTGTTTTATGATATAATCTCCTTAGAATAGAGAAAGGTAGAAAAGTATAGAAAAGTTCACAGATATAATTAATGAGTTTGTGAATAAAAGAGGCTATACTAGTGATTTGAATTGAGAAGGAGTTGTTTTTTATGGAAGTAGAAGTACTGGATTTGGTACTGAAGAAAGCGATATAGATTTACAGGTCATTTTTAATGATAATCATCCTTTAATGAGAGGTGTTACTTTTTTAGAGGGTTATCGCTTTGAATTTTTTGAAAAGACACTTTCAGATATGTATGGAAGAGTTATTTATGATTTTCAACATCAATCGAATGTTATGTTATCTATGATAGGTAATGGAATTTCCATTTTTGATCGTAATGGTGAAATTCAAAAATTAAAAGATTATGTTCAATTATTATATTCTAATCCATTACCTCCACTTAATGCTATGGAAGAAAATGAACAAATAGTTATTATAGCTAATAGGTTGCTTGATTTAAAAAAATTATGTTTGAGAGAAGATCCTTATTTTAATAGATTATATCATTTAACTATAGAAAAAATACGGAAATTTTATTATAAAAAAAATGGGTATCCTGAAATATCTACGTCAAAAGTTTTGGATTTGTACAATAATTCAGCTTATTCGGATGTAATATGTAAAATTAGACCTAGTGAGGAATTTATAAATTTATTTATGGATTCTTTAGATGATAGTAAAACGTACATAGAAAAATATATGATTGCTGAAACAATGTTTGAATATGTTAAGGGTGATAATAAATTAGATTTAGATAATTTTCTGGTACCTATTAGAAGTAGAAATAGTAATTTGAGATGGAGGTAATATATGTGATAAATTTTTGTTTGTTAAAATAATATTCTTGTGTTATTTTAATACTAAGGGAAGTAATAGTGAGTTAGAGGAGGAGAAATGAAAAAGAAAAAAATATTATCGTTAGTTGCTTTAGGAGCGTTATTAATATTACCATTAAGTGTTAACGCTGCTGCGTATCCAATTAGAACTCTAGTATATTCTAGTGCAGAATTAGTTAGACGTGACGCACAATCTAGTTCAACTTATTCAAAGGAAGGATGGTCATCTCAATATTTACAGCATAATAGTAGTATTACTCCTAAGACAAATCCTTGTCCGAAATGTGAGTTAATGACAAAGTTAGTTCAAGTTGAAGATGATGGTAGTTATCGTAATACTTTCGCACCAATCATAACGGTGGCTGGTGAAGAGAAAGCATTAAATGTAGGAAGTAGTGTATCTGAACCTGGAAATTATTATTTAATTCTTCAACGAAATGATTTTACTTTATTAAATACACACATTACTTATCGCTGGAGATTAAATTATAATCCTTAGAAAAAAATAATAAAAATACTCTATTACTTCTCTTATTATTATAGTAGGAGGATTTATGAAATTTATAACAAATAGATATATTATAATTACAATCTTTTTTATTATACTAATTATTTTAGTTAATAGCAAGTTAAATTTTTGGATTGAAACCGAACAATATAATGCTTCTTGGTCAGAAAATTTTAAAAACACTTGTCGCGATAACATAGAAGAGATAAATGATGAGAGTTATACAAAAGCTTGTGAAGAGGCATGGAGTACTGATCAAACATATCAAGTTAGTTTTTATACGTTATTTCATGCTGGTTTTGTATATGAACTTCATAATTTGAATATATATAGCTTTTTTATTGTAATTTTGCCTATCGCTTGTTTTGTTTGCTTTCAAATTCGATATGCATCCAAAAATTTCTTGACTCGAGAAAGTTATGAGAAGTTTAAAAAGAAACTATTTAGAAAATCATATGCTCCTTTACTGATATTTCCTATACTTTTATTATATGTTTTTATGGTTTGTTATTTGAATTCTGAAACTTTCGAAGTTGCAAATAAGGTATGGATGAGTTCTACTACTCAAAATGTATTTATATTTATAATCGCATATATTTTGAATATTTTACTTTATATGTCGACTTATATTCATATCTTTTTGACCGTAGCTAGAAAAAAACATAATCCTGTTGTTGCAGTTCTTATTTCTTTTTTGATTGTAATAGCTATTGAGTTATTTTTAGAAATAGTTGTCAACAATTTATTCTTTATTAATATTTTTAATTCAGGTTTTGGAATTCAATTTAATATCATTAATTCTTTCACGTTTAATGATCAATATGGAATGATTACAACCCTTCTTTTTGGTTTATTTTGGTGTCTTCTTTCTGGAATTATTATGCGTGTAAGTTATCGTGATAAAGAGAAATTTATTGTTGATTGTGAAAAAGATAAGTAGGAGGTATGTATGAAAATTGAAATTCAGAATGTAAATAAGAAATTTAAAAATAATATGGTTTTACAGAATATTAATTTAACTCTTCATGGTGGAAAGGTGTATGGTTTAAAAGGAAGAAATGGATCTGGAAAGTCTGTTTTATTAAAAATTTTGTGTGGTTTTTATAGACCTACAAAAGGTAATATTTTTTATAATGAAAAGTCTTTACAAGATTCTTCAATAAGAATTCGTGCTTTAATTGAAAAACCTACTTTTTTTCCATATTTATCTGGTTTTGAAAATTTACAACTATTAGCCAAATTGGAACATTTAATAGATAATCAAAGAATTTTACAGTCCTTAGAATTAGTTGGTTTATCTAATGATAAAGATAAAAACTTTAGTAAATATTCTTTAGGAATGAAACAAAAATTAGGAATTGCTCAAGCTATTATGGAGCCAAGTGATTTATTAATACTTGATGAGCCTTTTAATGGAATAGATGTTCAAAGTGTACAAGTTTTAAAAAAGCATATAAAAGAGTTAAGTAATAATGATAAGATTATAATTGTTACTAGTCATATTCAGGATGATTTGGCTGAATTATGTGATGAAATAATTGAAATAGAGAATGGAAAAATAATTCAATGAATTATCAATTTCATGTTTTTAAATGGACTTTTATTCATAGATTGTTAAAATGGCTTATTGTATACTTTATTTTATTTTATTTGATGCTTTTTCTTTTACGAAATTCTTTAGTTGCTGGATATGGGGTTAGTATTATTGAAATAAATGATTTATTAGGTATTTTAAATATTGAAAATTTTAATCTTTTATCTAATTTATTTTTTCTTTTTCAAGTTGGGTTAACCTTTTATTATTCTTATATATTTATTACCTTTGAAAGATCCAATAGTCCTGAGTTTGTTTTTCCTCGAATAAATTCGAAAAAATGGCTTTTTTTCAAATTGCTTTTTTTATTTCTTTTTATTATCTTGTTTAAGATTCTGATATATTTTAGTGTATCTTTTGTTCTTGATGTATCTTTTCCTATTAGTATTTTGCTATTTAATCTTGTCACATATTTGATTATACCTATAATTATTTTTATAATTATGAGCTTTAAACATTATAAATATTATTTTAGTTTTGTTGGGACTTTAGTCTTTATTATACTTTTTATTTTATCTTTATCTAATTTTTGGTTTCTACTTTTGTATTTTGTGGCAAGTATTTGTTTATTATGGTTTATTTTTCAATTACAATATTTTTTGGATTGAGTAAAATGTAATTTTTTTAAATTCCTTCTTTTTTCGTATTAATTTCTCTGCTATTTATAAGATTTTTTGATATAAAAACATTAAAAAATCTTCTTGACTTAATCCTGACATGTGATTAAATGTGATTAAATACGAAGTTTCTAGGTTCAATGTCAAATAGTGTGTGTAGGACAAAGTCATCACAAGAAATAGTGAATGCAAAATTAAACATTCGCTATTTTTTAAAATTCTATCATAAATAGTGTTGGTGAGTAGGATCCTAACACTATTTTTATTATTATATATCATTTAATGAAAATGAGGATACATTATATCGTGTGTTATAATCCGAGTTTGTTTTAAAATTACTTCTATATTTTTAAGAACGAATTACTTCTTAATTTGTTCTTTTTTTGATATTTCGTTTGTTTATTGAAAATGTTATAATTGTGATATATTGGTGGTGTTGTTATGAGACAATCTTCTTTGTTTGAAAGCGAAAATATTCCTCTTGCAAGTCGAATGCGTCCTAAATCTTTAGAAGAGTTTGTCGGGCAAAAGCAACTTGTTGGTGAAGGAAAAATTTTGCGAAAACTTATTGAACATGATCAAATTCCTTCAATGATTTTTTGGGGGCCTCCTGGAGTTGGAAAAACTACTTTAGCTCAAATTATAGCCTCTCAAACTAAATCTGAATTCATTAATTTTAGTGCTGTTACAAGTGGAATTAAAGAAATTAAAAATGTTATGGAACAAGCTGAATTAAGTCGTTTAGCTGGCAATAGAACGATTTTGTTTGTTGATGAAATTCATCGGTTTAATAAAGCTCAACAAGATGCCTTTTTACCATATGTTGAAAGGGGAAGTATCATTTTGATTGGGGCAACCACGGAAAATCCTTCTTTTGAAATAAATTCGGCATTGCTTTCGAGATGTAAAGTCTTTGTTTTACAAGCATTGAAAGTTGAAGATATTGTTATTCTTTTAAAGAGAACGTTAAAAGATGATAGAGGTTTTGGAAAAAGAAAAATTGAAATTGAAGAATCATTATTACATTCTATTGCTGTTTATTCAAATGGAGATGCTCGAACTGCTTTAAATATGCTTGAGATGATCGTTTTAAATAGCGATGAAGTTGGAGATAAAATTGTGGTTACTGAACAGGTAGTGAAGCAATGTTTAAATAAAAAATCTTTGATTTATGATAAAGATGGGGAGGAGCATTATAATTTGATCTCAGCTTTGCATAAATCTATGAGAAATAGTGATCCTCAAGCAGCTATTTATTGGTTATCTAGAATGCTTGAAGGTGGAGAGGATCCTTTATACATTGCTCGAAGACTTATTCGTTTTTCCAGTGAAGATATTGGACTTGCTGATCCTTCAGCTCTTACTTTGGCGGTTTCTTGCTATCAAGCTTGTCATTTTATAGGTATGCCAGAATGTTCTGTAAACTTAACTGAAGTTGTTACTTATTTATCTGTGGCTCCTAAATCTAATGCACTATATGTTGCTTATGAAACAGCTAAAAAAGATGCGATAGAGCAAATTGCTGAACCTGTTCCATTGCATTTAAGAAATGCTCCAACCAAACTTATGAAAGAGCTTCATTATGGTGAAGGATATCAATATGCCCATGATACTAAAGAAAAAGTTACAACTATGACTTGTCTTCCTGAATCTTTACAAAATAAAGTTTATTATCGGCCAACTTTACAAGGAAAAGAAGGACGAATTAAAGAAAGATTAGAAAAAATTGAAAATTGGAAAAAAAATCATATGAAAGATAATGGTGATTGATGATATGAAAAGTATTGTGATTTATTTTAGTCGTGCCGGTGAAAATTATGCGGTTGGCACTATCGAAAAAGGAAACACAGAAGTTCTTGCTGAATATATTCGAGATATAACGGGAGCAGATTTATTTAAGGTTGAACCAATGTATCCATATTCAAATGTTTATGCGGAGTGTGTAAAAGAAGCTGAAGAAAGAATTCATACCCATAATGCTCCTATTTTAAAAAGTATTCCTGATTTGTCTAGTTATAATGTTGTTTATATAGGCTCTCCAATTTATTGTGGTTCTATGCCTGAAGAAATGGTAACGGCTTTGAAAGATATAGATTTTACTGGGAAAGTTATTCGTCCTTTTACAACTCATGAAGGTTCTGGTCTTGGAAGAGTTCCAGATCAATTAAAACAGATTTGTAAAAATGCTAAAGTTACAGATGGGTTAGCTGTTCGTGGATCTAATGTATATCAAGCTAAAAATCTTGTAGAAGATTGGGTTTTATTGTTATAAAAAAATATAGCACATTTTGCTATATTTTATTTTGAGGAAATGGTTGGATCTATTGGAAAAAAATGAAGAAAACAAATTGGTAGTAAAAACATAAAACTTATGATAAATAAAAAAATACTTATGTATAATAAAATATTTGTATATTTATTAAAGATTTCAGTTATTTCAAATATTCCTTTAAACAAAAAGTAATTTGATAAGAATATTGTAGCTAAATTGTACAAGTAAAAACTTATTTTAGGTATTCTTATTTTTTTGATTTTTATTATTAATACGATTCCAAATCCTAGGACAAATGGTATTAAAAAGGAAAAAGTTGAAAAAATAGAAAAATAGTTATGTGTTTGTGAATATATTAGGTTAAAAATGTATAGTAATGTGCTGTATAAAAGATATAAAATAATGCTTTTATTTAAATTTTTAGATTTTAAGATTTTCATAATTCTCACCTTCCTTTTATAGTTTGTCCATTTTCTTAATGTGAATACTATATTATATGAATAAAAAAACTAGAAAAGAAAAATATGATTTATAGAATTTTTACGATTTATAGTATGTTATATTAGGTATAAATTTAGAGTTATATTTTTTGGCAGTTATTTTTTCTTGTTTCGAGTAATGTTTCATAATTTTTCTTTTCTATTTAATAAGTTATAAGTTTATCTTGTCTTTTTCGTGCAAAAAATATGAAATTTTTATGAATTTTTTTGTTTGTGTTAAACAAAAATTTTTTTGCTTGACTTGGAGTGCACTTTAAGTGCTATTATTAAATTGGAAGGTGATAATATTTGGAAAAAACAAACAGCTGAACGAGAGCAATTTGGTAATTCTTTTTCGATTAATTATGATGAAGTGGTTCGTGAGAGGCAAAATAATGAATTGAAACGCGATGTAGAAATTAAGGATATTGAAGTCAATTTATCTATTTATTCTAAAATTATTTTAATTTCTCGTGGTATAAGTCCAGTTATGAAAAAAATTTTAAAAGAATATGATTTATCTGGTAAGGAGGTACTTGTAGCAAGTTCAAATGCGAGATGGATTGGACATTCCTTTAAGGATTGTTGAGATTTGCTTCCGAATTCTAATATTAAAGTAGTTTTTTCACCTAATGAAGGAGAACGGGATAAAATGATTACAACGGATGCTGAGATTCTTGGATGGCTTGCTAAAATCATGTAGGATTTTATGAAAAAATGGTTTATAGGAATTGTCGGTTTCATTGTTGTTCTCGTAGTTGTTTTTTTTGCTTTTTTTAAAACTGATTTCGAACAAGATTTGGCACCTGCAACGCAGATGAATGAAGGAGAAAATATAGATATGAATCAAGAAAATTTTAAAATATCCATCAATGTAAATGATACGATTTTAACTGCTACATTGGAAAACAATGATACAACAAGAGAATTTGTTAAACGATTGCCTTTGCGTATTGAAATGCAAGAGTTAAATGGGAATGAGAAGTATTATTATTTTGAAGATGATTTGCCAAGTAATTCTTCAAGAGTTGCTAAAATAGAAAAGGGAGACATCATGTTGTATGGTAGAGATTGTTTAGTGATTTTTTATGAATCTTTTTCTACATCGTATAGTTATACCCGAATTGGAAAAATAGATAATCCGGATGGATTAGAAAATATTTTAGGATCTGGAAGTATCCAAGTATTTATTCACAATTAAAAATATATGAGGAGGTGATTTTATGATTTATGATGATAAAAGAGGTGGAGATTTTGGCCTTGGAAAGCCTAATGATGCTTTTGCACAATATTTTATAGGACAAAGCTATTTGAATCCTTTAACGGATCCTGAAAAGTGTTCTTTATTTTTGGCAAATGTAACATTTGAACCGGGTTGTCGTAATAATTGGCATATTCATCATGCTAAAAATGGTGGTGGACAAATTTTAATTTGTACGTCTGGGAATGGCTGGTACCAAGAAGAAGGAAAAGAGGCTGTATCCTTAGAGCCTGGAATGGTCATTACAATTCCCGCAAACGTGAAACATTGGCATGGTGCTAAGAAAGATTCATGGTTTAGTCATATAGCAATCGAAGTTCCTGGCGAAGAAACTTCAAATGAATGGTGTGAACCAGTAACGGATGAAGAATACAATAAATTAGGTTAAGTTTTCTTTTTCATTTGTAAAAGAAATGCAGTATAATTATAATGAAAAAGTTAAAAATAAATTTGTAATAAGAAAGGATTGATATAAATGGAAAAATCTAAAGTTTATTTTATTAAGGATATTACTCCTGAAAATATTATTAAGGCTTATGAAGCTGTAGGAAAAAAATTAGAAGGAAAAGTTGCTGTAAAAATGCACTCTGGTGAACAAGGCAACCAAAATTATTTAAGACCAGAATTTGTTAAAGATATGGTAAATCATGTAAATGGAACTGTAGTTGAATGTAATACTGCTTATGAAGGTGCTAGAAATTCTACTGAAAAGCATCGTGAATTAATTAAAGAACATGAGTGGGAAAAATATTTTCCATTTGATTTAATGGATGCTGAAGGACCAGATATGGAATTAGATGTTCCAAATGGTAAAATTTTAAAGAAAAATTATGTTGGAAAAGATTTAGCTAATTATGATTCTTTACTTGTTTTATCTCATTTTAAAGGACATGCGATGGGAGGATACGGTGGAGCTTTAAAACAACTTTCTATTGGTTGTGCTTCAAGTGCTGGTAAAACTTTAATTCATACGGCTGGTGTAACTGATGATCAAACACAATTGTTTGGTAATTTACCAGAACAAGATCATTTCTTAGAAGCTATGGCAGATGCTGCAGAAAGTGTTGTTAATTATTTCCATGGTAATGCAGTTTATATCAATGTTATGAAGAATATCTCTGTAGACTGTGATTGTGATGGTCATGCTTCTGCTCCATGTATGAAAGATATTGGTATTTTAGCTAGTTTAGACCCTGTTGCTGTTGATCAAGCTTGCTTAGATTTGGTTTATAACAGTGAAGATCCAGGAAAAGATAAATTGATTGAAAGAATTGAATCTTTACACGGTGTTCATACTGTAGAAGCAGCAGCTGATCTTGGCATTGGTTCTCGTGAGTATGAATTAATTACTTTAGAATAATATAAATTCACAAACTTCGGTTTGTGTTTTTTAAAAAATTTCTATTGACACGGTGTCAGAATGATCATATAATATTGTTAACTGACATTGTGTCAGGAGTAGATAGGAGGTTTTTATGATTGTAAAAAATTCAGATTCAAGAAAAGAAGAAATTATTCAGGCTTGTAAAGAACTGTATGATCAATACAATTTTAAAGACATATCTATAAAGTTAATAAGTGAGCATACGAGTTTTTCAAGACCATCTATTTATAATTATTTTGAAACAAAAGAAGAAATTTTTTTGGCTTTATTTCAGCAAGAGTATGAAAAATGGAAGGTTGAACTTGACTCCATAAGAGAAAAATATGATACTTTGACTAAAGATGAATTTGCGAAGCTTCTTGCACATACCTTAGAAGATAAAGAAAGATTATTGAAACTGTTATCTATGAATATGTATGATATTGAAGAAAATAGTCGTATGGAAAAATTAAAGGAATTTAAAGAAGCTTATGGTAATTCTATTCATGCGGTTAAACTTTGCTTACAAAAATTTTTTAAAGATATGACAGAAGAAAAAATTACAGAATTTATTTATTTGTTTTTCCCTTTTATGTTTGGGATTTATCCATATGTTCAAGTTACTGACAAGCAAAAGCAAGCTATGGCTGAAGTGGGAATCGACTATAAATTTTATTCGATTTACGAACTAGCTTATATGGGAATTAAAAAATTATTGGAATAGGTAAAAGAAATGAAAAAATTCATTGTTTTTATTTTTAGTGGAATTTTACTAGTTGGAATTTTTTTTTGTTATTTGTAATCGTGAGAAAAATTTTATAGACAGTAGTTTATTAGAAGAAGGTGTAGAAAGTATGACAATTCGTGTACGTGCTGGAAATACTACTATTTTGTTTGAACTTAACCGTAGTGTAGCTGCAAAAAATTTGTATGAACAATTACCTTTAACTGTAGAAGTAGAAAATTTTAGTTCAAATGAAAAGATTTTTTATCCAACAAATAAGTTAAATGTTACCGATACGCCTCTTGCAAATAGAGGTGGCGTTGGAGTCCTTGCTTATTATGAACCTTGGGGTGATGTGGTAATGTTTTATGATTCGTTTAGTAGTGCAAGTGGTTTATATGAACTTGGTACTGCTATAGAAGGTTCAGATCAAATTGAAAATTTGTTTGGAGAAATTATTATTGAAAAAATAGAAAATTGATTGGGAGGAATATTTATGAGTATTACAAAAAAAGCGTTAGCAAATCATGATGAAATTTTTCAAGGAGTAAGGTATGCTCCAGCAGGGGAGAATCGTCCAATGGATGAGACAAATGAGGAATACGTTGAAACTTTTTTAAATTTTGCTTTTGATGAAGTTTTTGAACATGGAAATTATGATAAAAAATTAAGATGGATGGTTATTTTAGCAAGTATGATTGCTCAAAATACGAGAGATCGTTATAAAGTGTTTTTGGCAGCAGGTTTAAATATTGGAATTACTCCAGAAGAAATTATGGAAATCGTTTATCAAGCTGTTCCTTACTGTGGCATTGCTAGGGTATTTGATATTATTTATGATACGAATGCTGTTTTAGAAGCCAATGGTATTAAGCTTCCTGTAACTGGTGGAAAGCAAATTGCTTATGAAAATAGATTTAAAGAGGGATTAAAAGTTCAAAAAGAAATTTTTGGCACAGAAACTATTGACACTATGAGAAATAATGCTCCAGCTGATGAACGTCATATTCAAGATTATTTAAGTGCAAATTGTTTTGGAGATTACTATACAAGAAAATATTTGGATTTAAAGACTAGGGAGATTTTAACTTTTTCTATGCTTATTTCTTTAGGTGGATGTGAGCCTCAAGTAAAGGGTCATATTCAAGGAAATTTGAATGTTGGTAATACGCGAGAATTCTTGATTGAAACTGTAACACAGTTACTTCCTTATATTGGGTATCCTCGAGCTTTAAATGCTTTGAATTGTATTAATGAGGTAACTAAATGAAAATTGTTGTATTAACGGGTAGTCCACATAAAACAGGTACTTCTAACACTTTGGTGCAAGAATTTATTAAAGGTGCAACGGAAAATGGACATAGTATACAACGTTTTGATATTCCTTTTTTACATGTTCATCCATGTATTGGCTGTGATCATTGTGGAATGAGTGGACCATGTGTTTTCAATGATGATATGCCAAGAATACTTGATGCAATTTTAGCATCGGACATGATTGTTTTTGCCACTCCTATTTATTACTTTGGATTTTCTGCTCAAATAAAAAGTGCTATTGATCGTTTTTATTCTAGAAATGGTCAGATACAACATAAACATTTAAAATCATTATTTATTGCAACTGCTTGGAATAATGATGAGGTAGTTATGAGTGGCATACAAAAACATATCGAGATTTTAATTGATTATTTAAATTTGGATAATCAAGGATTCCTTTTAGCCAAAGGATATGGATATGTAGGATCTAGCAATGAAAAATATTATATGAATGAAGCTTATCAATTAGGAAAGAATGTGATGTGATGAAAAGAACTATTTTCGTTATATTGGTTATATTGATCGTTGCTATTTTGGGAAATGTTGCCATTTTTACTTTACTAAATAGAGATGATAGTGATCTTATTCAGTATGATCATAGTTATAATGTTACAGATAATCTAAATGATGATGTAGATCATGCATCCGTTGTATATATGACTACAGAAATATCTAATGAATCTTTAATAAAGATATATGAAGCTTTAAATTGGGAGCCTATTGGTAATGTAGCCGTTAAAATATCGACGGGTGAACCTCCTGCTAGTAATTATTTGCGTCCAGAGTTCATTGCGGATTTAGTTCATCAAGTTCATGGAACGATTGTCGAAAATAATACAGCTTATGGTGGTGCTAGAAGTAGCACGGCAAGGCATTATCAAGTGGCAGAAGAACATGGCTTTACGGCTATTGCTGATGTAGATATTTTAGATGAAGAAGGTTCAACTTCATTGGCAGTTAATCATGGTACTCATTTAACAGAAAATCTTGTTGGTAGTCATTTTACTAATTATGATTCTTACTTAGTTCTTTCTCACTTTAAAGGTCATGCAATGGCAGGTTATGGTGGAGCCATTAAAAATATTTCAATTGGCCTTGCATCGAGTGAAGGAAAAACTATAATTCATACCGGTGGTGAAGGTGGAAGTATGTGGAGTGCTGACCAAAATAGTTTTTTAGAATCCATGGCTGAGGCAGCAAAATCGGTTACCGATGTTTTAGGTAGCAATATCGTATATATTAATGTTATGAATCGTTTATCCGTCGATTGTGATTGTGATGGTAATCCTGCTGAACCTGATATGCACGATATTGGAATACTTGCCTCAACTGATCCTGTAGCTCTTGATCAAGCTTGCATCGATTTAGTTTATGCCGCAGAAGACGGGGCAGCACTTATTGAAAGAATCGAATCACGCAACGGTTTGCTTACATTACAACATGGCGAAGAAATCGGCTTAGGTAATAGAACTTATCAACTGGTGAATATTGATGATTGATACATTGCAAAATTTTTTTATTGAATTTTGGTATTATTTTGAAATTCAATTTCATCAAATATTTATTTATTGGATATTAGGAATATTTATTGGTTCTTTGATAAGTGTTTTTGCTAAAGATAAAATTTATAGATTTTTCTTAATGATTGAACAGAAAAATCTAGGAGTACTTGGTATTTTTCTTGCTAGTATTTTGGGTATTTTGTCTCCACTTTGTATGTATGGAACAATTCCTATTGCAGCTTCTTTTTCTAAGCAGGGAATGAAAGATGATATGTTAGGAGCTTTTATGATGTCATCAATTCTTTTAAATCCTCAGCTTTTAGTTCATACTAGTGCTTTAGGAATTAAGGTTGTTTTAATAAGACTTAATTCTTGTATTTTAGTAGGATTTATAGCAGGTCTTTTACTTCATATTTTTTATAAAAATAAAACGTTTTTTACGTTTGATAAATTTTATGAAGTCCATAATAAAGATGTAGATCCTCATTTATTATTGCGACTATTAAAAAATATTGGCAGAAATATAAAAGCAACTGGATGGTACTTTTTATTAGGCATTGTTTTATCTGTACTATTTCAAATGTATGTACCTTCTGCTGTTGTTTCCAATCTTTTTGGAAATGATAATGGTTATGCGGTATTACTTGCAGCAACTATTGGAGTCCCATTATATGTTTGCGGTGGGGGAACTATTCCGTTACTGCAAGATTGGCTAAATAGGGGAATGAGTCTAGGTGCTGCGCCTTCTTTTATGATTACTGGACCTGCTACTAAAATAACGAATCTTGGTGCCTTAAAAATTGTGTTAGGTATGAAAAATTTTATAATATATTTATTATTTACAATGATTAGTTCTTTAGTATTTGGATTTTTTATAAATATGATTTTTTAAAAGAAAGAGAGAGATGAATTATGAATGAAAAAGAATTTGAAAAGGTTAATGTGTTTGGAAAGGGAAAACCTAATGATGCTTTTGCAAAGTATTTTGTAGGAAACAGTTATTTGAATCCTTTAGTTGATCAAACAAGTCCTTTGTTTTTAGCCAATGTAACTTTTGAACCTGGATGTCGTAATAATTGGCATATTCATCATGCTAAAAATGGTGGTGGACAAATTTTGATTTGTACGGCAGGGTATGGTTGGTATCAAGAAGAAGGACATGATGCTGTGTATTTAGAACCTGGTAAAGTCGTTGTTATTCCCGCGAATGTGAAACATTGGCATGGTGCTACAAAGGATTCTTGGTTTTCTCACATTTCTATTGAAGTTCCTGGAGAAAATACTTCTAATGAATGGTTAGAAAAAATAAGTGATGAAGAGTATGAAAGATTAGGTGCATAGATATGGATAAGAAAATTATTTGTTACTTTTCTGCTAGTGGTGTAACTAAAGAAGTTGCGAAAAATTTATCGACAATGCTTCATTGTGATTTGTTTGAAATTAAGCCTCTAGAAGAATATACGAGTCACGATTTAGATTGGAATGATGAAAATAGTAGATCTTCGCTTGAAACAAAGGATATTACTAGTCGTCCTATTATTCAAAATTCCTTAGATCATGTAGATGATTATTCTACTATTTTACTTGGCTATCCAATTTGGTGGGATTTGGCACCTAGAATTATCAATTCTTTTATTGAAAGTATTGATTTAACCAATAAAAAGGTTTATGTATTTGCCACTTCCGGTGGTAGTGGAATTGAAAATAGTTTTACTAATTTAAAGAAAACTTATCCTACTATTCATTTTGTGCGAGGTAAATTATTATCTAAGTATACTACCCGTGAAGAAATATTGGCTTGGTTAGGAGAAAATTAAATGGAAAAAATTGATGTATTTGCTCATGTTTTGTTACCAAAATTTTATAAAAAAATGTTAAAAATAAATTCTAATATTCCTAAGGATATTCCTTTTATCAATAATGAAGTGTTAACGGATATGCAAAAAAGAAGGGAAAATCGTTTAGAAGAGGTAAAACAAATTATAACTTATGTAAATGTGAATCCAGAAGATTATACAGATGAAATTACCTCTTATGAACTTTGTAAGGAAGCTAATACCGAATTAATTGAAATTATTAGAGAAAATCCCGATATGTTTTATGGTGGTGTGGCCATGATACCTATGAATAATATTTCTAAAGCTATTGATATTATTGAAAATCAAGTGCTTAAAAATCAAGAGTTATTAGGTATTCAACTTTTTACAAGAGCATTAGGAAAAAGTATAGCAGATGAGGAATATGAAAAAATATTTGAAATAGCAAATAAGTATCATTTGATTATTTGGCTTCATCCTGTTTTTGATGAGCGAAAACCAGATAACAATATTGTATTTAGTTGGGAATATGAGCTTTCTATGGCGATGATGCAAATAGTAGAAAGGGGAATCTTTAAAAAATATCCTGATTTAAAAATAATTGTTCATCATGCTGGAGCAATGATTCCATTTTTTGCCGGCAGAGTTAAATATATTTTAGGTCCAGAAAAAGAGAAAGACTTTAAAAAGTTTTATGTGGATACTGCTCTTTTGGGAAATTCTCAAGCTTTAGATTTGGCTGCAAATTATTTTGGAATAAGTCATCTACTTTTTGGAACCGATGCTCCACTTGGAATTATGCCTGCGGGGGCTACTAAAGAAATTATTGAGGCTATTAACCAAATGAATGTGTCAGAAGAAGATAAAGAGGCTATTTTTAAAAATAATTTATTTCGTTTATTAAAAGAAAGGGAAGGTAATCATGAATAAAAAAATAATTGCATTAATTGTTGTGGTAGTTGTTCTTATAATTGTTGGAGTGGTCATTTATGCGTTTACAGGAAATGGAAATAATGTAAATGCTACAAATTCAACGGGAACAAATACTATTCAAGACAATTCTGAAACAGAAGATAAGGAGGATACTATTGAAAACAATTCAACAGACGAAGGATCAAACATTTTGGTTTTATATTTTTCGATGAGTGGAAATACAGAAACAATTGCGAAGATGATTCATAATGAAGTAGGGGGAGATCTTGTAAAATTAGAAACTGTACAAACTTATCCTGAAGATTATAATGAGCTGGTAGATTATGCTCAAGAGGAACAACGAGAAGATGCTAGACCACAACTTGCTACAGTCATTGATAATATTGGTCAATATGATATGATTTTTTTAGGTTATCCAAATTGGTGGGGCGATATGCCAATGCCAATATATACATTTTTAGATACGTATGATTTGTCTGGAAAAACTATTGCTCCATTTATTACTCATGGTGGCTCAGGACTTTCAGGAACACCAAATCGTATTAGAAATGAAGAACCGAATGCAACCGTAACTGAGGGACTTTCAATATATGGAAGTAGAGCAGCAAGTTCAGAAGATGAAGTTTTGGAATGGTTAAATAGCTTGGGATTATAATTCGTCTCATTTTAATTTTATTTTCAAATAACGTGTAGGAAAGGAAAAAGTTATGAAAAGATACATTAGAATTGTTATTGATATTATAATGTTCTTCTTATTTATTCTTTTAATGGGGTATCATATTACGGGAAATGTTCTTCATGAAGTACTTGGTGTTATTATATTTGTTTTCTTTATTTTACATCATATTATTAATATTAAATGGTATAAAATGATTTTTAAGGGCAAATATCCTTTTTATCGAATATTGCAAATTTCTATAGATGTTCTTTTATTTTTAGCTATGATAGGGATTATTGTAAGTAGTATTCTAATTTCTTCTAATGTATTTTCTTTTCTAAATATCCAAACAACTATGTTTGGTCGGAATTTGCATATTATATCCACTGCATGGGGATTTATACTTATGGCTGTTCATTTAGGGTTACATTTACGAATCGTATTTCTAAAGATTAGTCAAAAAATGAAAAATAATACATTTGAATATGTCTATTATTTAGCTATTATTTTATTTATGTTCTTTGGATTATACACATTTATTGATACTGAGTTATGGAAGGATCTATTTTTGCTTCATCAATTTAAATTTTTTGATTATGATCAAAATCCTATTTTGTTTTATATTGGAGAATTTACAATAGTTTGTTTTATTTCATATGCTACATACTTTTTGTTAAAATTAAAAAGAAAAAAGAAATAATTTGTTTCTTTTTTTTCGTGGTTAAAAATAAAATAGATAAGAGGAATGCTTATGTTAGATTCAAATTTTCCGCCTAGTATAGATCCCCAGTTCTTTTCTTTATTAGCTATTGCTGTTGGAGCGGCTTGTGTCGGAGATCTAAATGCCAATGAACAAAATAGTGTAGGTAATTGGCTTGTTTTAGTTGGTCAATATGTTTTGACGCATGCGGCTCAGCAGCAACTTATAGAATCAAGAATTGAAAATTTTAATATTAATACAAATAGTAAAAAGGCTAAATCTGGTAATGGCCCTTTCGTGGATGGAAATCGAAGTAACCAAACGCATCGTGCCGAAATTGATTATTTACTAGATGCTTTAGCTAGAATGCAAGAGGAGTTAAAAAACATCAAAAATACTCGTTAAAAAAACTTGTAAATTATAAGTAAAATGATTCGTTTTTGTTCATTTTTTAGAAAAATTTTTGATACTATTAACATAAGGAAGTGGTAAAACATGAAATGTGTTATGTTAAAAGGAAAAAAGGAATTTGAAATTGGAGATATTCCTGAACCAGTTAGTAAAGATGGAAGTGTTGTAATTGATGTAAAAAAAGCTGGAATATGTGGTTCTGACATTCATTACTGGGATATGGGGGAACCTAAAGGTCTTGTAATGGGACACGAGTTTTGTGGTGTAGTTACGGATCCTGGAAGTCGTGAAGATTTGAAAATTGGTGATAGAGTAACTGCTTTACCTATTTCTCCATGTGGACATTGTGAAGCTTGCTTAACTGGAAATCCTCAATATTGTAGAGAAACTTGGACTCATGCAACGGGGTTATCCTTAACAAATCCTGGTGCATTAGCTCCTAAAATGGCTATTCGACCAGATATGGTTTTAAAAGTTCCGGATAATGTTAAAGATGAAGAAATGGCTATGGTTGAACCTACAGCAGTTGGTCTTCATGCAATTCATTTAGCCGATATTAAAGTTGGCGATAAAGTATTAGTTATCGGTGGTGGAATTATTGGCTTAGTTTCTGCTATGTTTGCTAAAAAAGAAGGTGCTAGTTTAGTCGTAGTAAGTGAAACAAATATGCAAAGAGCACAAAAGTCTGTTAGTCTAGGTGTTGCTGATAAATATTATGATGCGACACGTGAAGACTTTATGAAGCAAGTTATGGAAGACACGAATGGCAATGGATTTGATGTTGTTGTGGAATGTTGTGGAAATGATAAAGCGGTTTCTAGTGCATTAATGACTTGTAAACCAGGAGGCACGATTATTTTGGTTGGTGTAGCTCTTGGTGCTATAAATATTCCAACTGTTGTTGGCGTAATGAGCGAACTTACAATGAAAGGTGCTATTGCGTATACCAAAGAGGAATTCCAAACATGTATTGATTTAATTGCCAATAAACAAATTGAGGTTATGAAGTTTGTAGATGATATTGTATCTTTAGAAGAAGTGCAACATGCTTATGAACGATTAACTAGTGGAACAGATTCTGCTGTTAAAATATTAGTAGATCCAAATAAATAGAACGTAGTATATGTATATTCTTAAAAAAGCACAAAAGAAAGATTTCTCGTTATTAGAGAAATGGAAACTTCATACTATTCTTGAATATGCTGGTGATTTACCTGCAGAAGAACTTTCTAAAATTAGAAAATATGTACATAAAAGTGTAGAAGAAGATATTCAATTATATAATCTTGTAGTCGTGAATGAAAATAATGTTGGTTGTGTTTTAGTTAGACCTTATAAAGAAGGCTATTTGCTCGATGAAATTTATTTGGAAAGTGCATATAGAAATCAAGGAATTGGAACTTCTATAATACTTGACATTTTAAAACAATATGCTGTTGTTTATTTATGGGTTTATAAAAAGAATCAAAAAGCTATTTGTTTGTATAAAAGGTTAGGTTTTAATGTATTAGAAGAGACAGAAACACGTTATTTAATGAAATTTGAAAACATGTTTTAAATCATTGAATAATTTAGTTATTTGCTTTATAATGTATATATCAAAGAAATTTGATTATAATAATAAAAGGATACATCTGAAGTGCAAATCAGATGCTATCCCTGATTTTTTTGGGTAGGCACCTGAATACAACAATGTTGTTTCAGATGCCTTTTTTTTATTTAAAAAGTAATATAAATACTACAATAAATAAAAGGATGATTATTAAATAAAAAGATTTTTCTCTTTTATTCATCATACCACGCCCTTTCTATTCTTTTTAGAAAGGGAAAGCATCTGAATTTCAAATGTATCCAATATCATTATAGCAAACGCCAAAATCTATTGCAAATCGAGGTTTTTTAAATTGATTTTTTCTGAATATCTTTTATAATCTGAGGATAAAAAGCGTCTAGATTTGGATATTTCTCTCTATGGTTTTCATAATATTTTAAACTATCAATAATTATATCTATATATATGAAACCTTGGCCTTTTAACTTTTTGATTCTTCTTTGTATCCATTCGTCATCGTCATAATATATTTTTAAAAATCTTAACTCTATTGCTCGAACTATATGTTCATTTATTATGACTTCGTTAGAAGTATATGCTTGGACTTTCATTTGTTTTTTAATGTTTTTAAAAAGATTTTCTTGTGAAATAACACTTTTATATTTTTCTGTAAGTGGATTTATAAAATTATGAGCAAATTCGTGAATATGGGTTGTGATGATGCTTTTTTCACGATTTGTGGTATCAAAAAGGTTTTCTTGTCGGGCATTTTTAAAAACTGGAAAACATGAATAAATCTTATTTTTGACGTGGCATCCATAAGCTCCATCTGTTGTATAAGGCATTAAATTAATATAAAATTTTGTGTTATTTGTATATCCAAAGTAATTCGTAAAAAAATCGATAATTTTTGTATTTTTAAAAGTTTTGGCAAAATCATTTATCCATTGTTTGTATAGCGGTATATTTTGTTGATAGTATTCTTTAAAATGGATTTTTTGAGCAAATGATTTAGTATCTTTTAAAAATTTAAAAATATCTGGATCATTATGTAGTCTTTCTTTTAAAATATAATCGCTAATATCATTAAGATTAAAATTTTCATTTATTTGTAAAAATAATGCTATTGGAGCATCATAACTGAATCCATGTTTTTTTACTAGTTCATTAAATTCTAAAATTGCAGGTTCATTTTTAAAATCATTAAATTTTTGAATTATATTATCCGTAAAAAACTTGTTTGCGTAAGGTTGAAAAAGATGTGGAAATTGATTGTGATAATCACTTAACCACATGATTATTCCTAAAAGTTCACTTCGATAATCTACTGTAATTGTTATTTTTTCTATGTTTTTTTCTATACTTTTCATCTGTTCTCCTTATTTAAATAATTTCTTTTATATTTTTAGTTAATATACTAAATAAATAAGTGTGTATTGGTAGATCTTTTTTTGCTTTGATGTATTCTTTGTATCCCTTTAATTGGTTTATGTAGGCTTCATCTGTTATATCATTTAATTTGTAATCAATAATATCTATATGATCATTATAAATCAACATTAAATCAATGATGCCATGATATTCTTTATCATCTTTTTGATAAATAAATTCATATTCTTGATATATATCTGCATCTTTTCTATTTTTTAATAAAGGTTGGTTTAAAAGATTTTCTATTAATGAACATAGCCAAGGGTCTTCTATAAGATTTGGATCAAAATTTTTAAGATCTATGTATTCTAATATTTCATGTACTTTGGTTCCTAAATCCATATTTCTTTTTGTTTCTTTATCAATAATTTTAGGAATTTTTTTTGAGAATGTAACAGATTCTACTGTTTTTTCTTCAATATTGATTGGATTAACATTCATTTTTATATTTGATGAAGTAATATCTAATTTTAATTCTTGAGGAATTAAATAATTTTTGGTTAAATCTAGAGTATTCAGATCTATTTTTTTAATATAAGGACTTATTTCTTTTGGGATGGAATAGAAAATGTCGGCAAAGCTTTTATATTTAAAACGGATAGTGTTGGTTATAATGCCGTTTTCATTTTTTTGTTCATAAGGATTGTCGTTTTCTGGTAGTAAAAAAATCATTTTTTCTTTTGCTCTTGTTAAGGCTACATAGAAGAGACGTATTTTTTCAGAAATGTCTTCTTTTTTCATTTTTTCTTTGATGAGTAATTTTGTAACATTTTCTTTTAAGCCATCATTAAAGATTGGTATATAGATTGGGCTATCTTTTTCATAAATGATTAAACTAGTTAAATCTCTTTTGCTAAAGGTTTTGTATAAACCGCAGAAGTAGCAGATAGGAAATTCTAGACCTTTTGATTTATGAATATTCATGATTTTGACACTATTGGAAGAAGAGGTTCCTAAGTTGTATTTTATTTTTTCATCTTTGGTTAGTAATTCTTCTAAAAAGTTTACAAAATCATAAATGGTGTATCCTAATTGATTGTAGTTATTAGCTAGATCCATAATTTTATCGATACGGACAGTTGTTTCTTTGATATTTCCAATAGTTATAAGTTTTTCATAAAAATTTGTTTTGTTTATAACTGTTTCTAAAATATCACTTATGGACTTGGAATCTATTATTTTAGCAATAGGAGCTAGGTCTTTAAAAATTTGAGAATCTTTAAAGTTAAAATTTGTAAAATAGGTAAATATTTCATCATCTTGTAAACGATAAAGATAGCTTCTTGCTATACTCATAAACGAATGACGGAATGTTTCATTATAGTTTCTTTCTTTAATTTGAATTAGAAAAGTTAAAATATTTTTTATTAAATAGATGTCTGTACTGGTATTTAATTCTTCGTCTTTATATAGAGCTAAAGGGATTTTTAGGTATTCAAAAATTTGTTTGGTTAAATCAAAAGTAGTATTACGATCCATGATGATGCAAAAATCTTTGTATTCGGCACCTTTTAGTTCTCCTGTTTTCATGTTAAATACGGGGTAAGAATTGTTTATTTTCTTTAAAATATCTTTTCCGATTGTAAATATTTCGATTTCTTCTTTTGAAAATTCCGAATTTTGTGGATTATAGGTTAGAATATCCATTTCATGTGGTGTGTTTGATGCTCCTTTTTCTTCATAGGAAAGATTTCCAAAAACCATTTGATGGCTTGTAATATAATCGGCATTTCCAATTTCTTCGTCCATGACAGGATTGAAAATGGTATTGATGTTTTCTAAGACTTCTTTTCTTGAACGAAAGTTTTTTAATAAATCAATTTTTTTGCCATCTATACCTTTTGAGTAAGAATTGTATTTATCTCTAAAAATGTAGGGATTTGCATTTCTAAAGCGGTAGATACTTTGTTTGATATCTCCAACCATATAGACATTATTATTACTTATTAAAGAAATAAAAGCTTCTTGGGTATCTGACGTATCTTGATATTCGTCTACCATGATTTCTTTAAATTCCTTTTTTAAAGTTTCTCTAATGGTTTTATTTTCTTTTAAGAGTTTTAAGGAAAGATGAGCTATGTCTTGAAAGTCAAAAACAAAGTTTTCCATTTTATAGGTGTTAAGTCTTTGGAAATATTTTTGAAAAATTTCTAAAATGATGTCTATGAGATCTTTGCTTTTTAAATAATCTTCTTTTATTGTCTCGGTATTTCCATACTTGGTTAATTCCTTTAATTCTTTTAGTGAAGCGTTTATTTTCTCTTTGGCATTCTTTGTTTCTTCTTCACTTCCACGTGGTAGAACTGGAAGTTTAGAAATTTCAATTTTTGCTAATAAAGTATCTAGATCTTCTGTTTCTTTAAGTGGGCTAAGACTTTCCAAAATTTTAGTTACATAATCACTTTCAAAGTTGTTTTGCTCTTGATCTACAGTAATAAAAATTTCTGCAATCTTATCTTTTAAAATGTTTTGATATTCTGTTATAATTTCCTGGATTTTTTCATCGCTGTAAAAATATTCTAAATAGTTTTTTAAGTATTCTTCTAAATCAATTCGTATTTCTAATTTATTAGCTATATTTAATAGAGTATTTTGTAATTCTTCATCTTCTTTTGTACATAAGGTATAGATTAAATTTTTAAATTTTTCATTGTTATTTTCTTGATAATATTCTTCAAATATTTCATTTAAGATTTTTCTTTTTTGAGTATTTAAGATGCTTGAATCAGTAATTGTAACGTTTTTGGGAATGTTTAAAAGGTAATGATATTTTTTGACTAGGGATAGGGCAAAAGAATCGAATGTTGTAATGTAAGCCGTATCTAATTTATTTATTTCTTCTGTTAAATTTTCTTCGCTTAAGTTTTTTTTGATTCTTTCTTTCATTTCGGCGGCTGCGGCATTTGTAAAGGTTAAAATTAGAAGCTCATTAATATGAATGCCTTTTTTTACTTTTTCTAGTACTCTAGTTGTTAAAACAGCTGTTTTTCCAGATCCTGCACCAGCTGAGACGATTATATTGGTTCCACTTTCTTCAATCGCTTTTAATTGTTCATTCGTCCAAGCCATGATTTACCTCCTTTTTTAAAAAATCTTTTACTGAGTTTACATAAATAGTATCTTTAGATGTGTGATAACAAATATCTTTATAGGTACAGAATTTGCAAGATACATTTTCTTTGTTATCTACAATTTTTGGATTGATTTTGAAGTTTGCTTCTTCAATATTGTTTATACAATCGGTTATATTTTTTTCAATCAGTTCACTCATTTTTGAAACTGTTTCTTCGTCTAACATTTTACTTGTGTGATAGAAATCCCCATCTTTTTTTTCTTTTAAGCCGGCTATTAAATGGGAGTTTTTGTATTCGCTGTCTACTAGACTTAATATTTCTTTGTTTGGATTGCTATATCCTTGTAGTTTGAGATTTTCTTTTTTTTGAGTATCATAATTTTTTTTCGCATCATATTTAATTTTGGGAAGCAGAATTTTTTGAAGATAGAAGCCCCCGATGATAATATTCTCTAAGTTATCCATTTTGCTTGCTAAATAAAGATATACAGGTAATTGTAAGTTTAAACCAATTGGAAAGTAAGTTGGATTTACGGATGTGGATCCGGTTTTGTAATCGGTAATGTTAATAACTGTATGGTTATTCACTTTTGCGTATCTTAGTTTATCAATTTTTCCTTTAAAAGTCACATCTAGTTTACTAGGTATTTTAATTGTTACAGGCACTTCAGTTTCTATTTCTTTTAGTGAGGAATACTTTTCTTGTTCTATAATTGTATTGACAACAAATTTAAAGTCTTCTTTTAGTTTTTCTAAAAAGAAAAGCTCTTTTTTTGTCCAATTTTCTTCTTTTACTTCATGATCGAATATGTAATCAAAATCAAATTCTTCTTCATGAATTCTTTCTAAAACCTTATGAAATAGATTACCAATTTTGATATTAAAAGTTTCTTCAATAGAATCAAGGTGCAAAATATTATTCAAAAAGTATTCAAAAGAACATTTGTTAAAAGTGTCTAAGGATGTGTAAGACAAAGTTAGTTTGTTATTTAAGTAGTTATAAAGATTTTCTTTTTGGATTCCTGTGAATGTTTCATCGTACGTTTGATAGGGGAGGGAATAGGTAGAAAGTAATTTTAGTAGAGTAGGGCTGGTTGTATTATATTTTACATATTCATCTAAAAGTGCTGCGAGATAAAATTTGTTGTATTCATGAGAAGTGTTAAATTTAATTTCACTTTTTTTCTTTTCTAAATTTTCTAATAAAGAAGATGGATAGCATTCTTTTCCAGCATGATTTTTTTTGTAAGTAATTATACAATGCTTTGTTTGTTCAAGAATATTTTGAATTTCTTTTTTTTCTAATTTGTTTAAATCTTCCGCCGTATCGTAGCCTAAAAACTTTTTTTCTTCATCTGTAAGATAGTCTTCATCTTTGAAAGTGTGAGGAACGTTATTGTTAAAACCTAATATAAAAACATAATCTTGATCTGTAGTTTTTTCCTTTAAATCTTTTTCTCTAACGCAGTTTTCTTTAAGAGGCGTTTTTATTTTTGCTGTGGATAAGTCGCTAGTTATGAACATGATTTTTTCTTTTACATCTGCATATTTATTTAAAATGTTTATAAGTGTGGCAATTGTTTCTTGATTTTCTTTTTCTGTATTCATTTGTTCTAAATAAGAGTAAGCTTCTTGTTCATTCTTTTTATATAAATTTAAAAAGTTTGCTACTAATGGGATTTGAAGCAATGTTGTTCTTGATTTTAAGTATAGAGGAATATTTAAAAGTTTAAAGATTCTTTTTAATGGGGTAAGGTATTCCTCTGTAAGATTTTTTAGATAGATATGGTTTATATCGATTCCTTCATGTAAAAGATTAATGATTTTTTCACCAATTAAAGTAATTTCTTCTTCAATATTTTCACATTCGTAAACAATAGGAGTAAATTTTTTATCTATTTTATTTTGATAAAACGATACATTTGGAAATTCTTTTAATAAATTTTGAATTTGTTTTGTTGAAGGAATATTTTCTATAATGATTTCATTTTTTAGAAAAAAATTTTTTAATAAAATGTTTGGTAGAAGAAGTTTTTTATTCAAAAGATCTTGTTTTAAATTATTTAAAAATACTCCTTTTTTATTGTTTAAATTTTCAATAGGATAAGTACAAATTGTTGATAAGTATATTTTAGCTACATCTAAAATGACATTTTCTTTTTGACAAATATATTCTAATGTTTTTGTTGTATAAGTATAAGGATAGTTTTTTTGAAGTTCGTTTATGGTGTAGAATTTTATTTGTTCAAATGGATTATCTTTACGAATTCTTTTTATTGATTCATTTTTATCTAAAGAGTTTGTGATAAGAATTTTTGCCATGATACTTCACCTTCAATTATTATAGCAAAAAGAAAAGCAAAACTCATTATGGAATTCACTATTTGCAATTCTATTCTTGGTTTTGCTATAATGGTATCGGATACATTTGAAATTCAGATGCTTTCCCTTTCTAAAAAGAATAGAAAGGGTGTGATATTATGAATAAAAGAGAAAAATCCTTATATTCAATAATATTTCTTTTATTTATCGTAATCTTTATATTACTTTTTAAATAAAAAGGCATCTGAAACAACTTAGTTGTATTCAGATGTCTATTACCAACAAGGGATAGCATCTGATCATCACTTCAAATGTATCCATTAAAATTATAATCAAATTTCTTTGATATATACATTATAATTGATTTCTTTTCGTTTTTCAATAAGTTTTATTTATGGAGGTTTTATGGTTAAAGAATTAAAATATATGCTCATTGAGTATACGGAAAAAGATTTAGAGTTTTTGAAAAATTATGAAACTATGTTAGATAGTATTTCTGAAGAAATTGTTTCATTTTTTAAATTAGAAGATTTTGGAGAAAAGGCGAAAGTAAAAATTTTTTCTTCTTTGGAAAGCTTTAGAAGTTTTTGTCTAGAAAAGCAATTGGGATTGGATGAGAATGGGTCTGTTCCGGATTGGCTTTGTGGAGTTACTAGAAATGGTATGTTTATTGTACCTACTTATGAAGAATATATAAAAACAAAAACTCATGAAAATAAGTCATTAGAGGATTATGCTTATTTGATTCTTCATGAATTTGTTCACATTTGTCATATAAAGAAGAAAAAGACAGGTAAACTTGGATATAAATGGTTTACTGAGGGTCTTGCGACAACTTTATCTCATCAATGGAATTCAAAAAAACCTTCGTTTCATGCTACTTTAGAACAAGTAAAGTTTGGAACAAATTATGCAAATTTTTATGCAATGTTTCAATATGTAATGAATACTTATGGTGTAGATTATATTTATTCGTTATTAGAGAATGATGAGCTCTTGGTTCAAGAAACTCCTAAATTGTATTTAGAAACTAAAGATTATTATGATAATTTGGAAGTTAAATCTGAGTCTGCTATTTATTTAAAGTGAGTTTTTATAGTTCTAGTCATGAATTTGCAAAGCAAATATATGTTTTTTATAATGATATTGGACACATTTGAAATTCAGATGCTTTCCTAAAATTTAGGGTGTAATATGAATAAAAGAGAAAGATTCGACGTTTATTGTAGTATTTATATTTCTTTTTAAATAAAAAAGACATCTGAAACAACATTGTTGTATTCAGGTGCCAAACCAAACTAATGGGATAGCATCTGATTTGCACTTCAGATGTATCCTTTTTTATTATTATAATCAAATTTCTTTGATGTGTACATTAAATTTTTTTACGATTCTTTATGGAGCAGTTAAGATTATTGAAAATTTTAAATCGATTTTTTAGGGGTATCTTTTAAAGTATCATTAATTTCTTGTAATCTGTTATTGTATTGTTCAATACTTTTTTCGCTAGCAGGCAAGTTAATTTCAATTACACTTCCGTTTGTATTAAAAGCATTAAATCCATAAAATCTGTCTCCTAAAATTGTATGCTTGTAATAATAATATGAGAATCCGATTGTGTTGCTATCCAAAAAGGTTTCTAGTACATCTTTTAAAATTTGTTCATTTAAAATAAAATGGTGGTCGTAAGTTATTCCTAGATTGATATATCTTATAAAATTTCTTTCTGGTACATCAATGTTTAGCGTACACATATTTTGATTATCGATTTGAGCATGAGTAAAATCCATTTTGGCATGAACCTGTAAATTATCTGATAAAATTTGTGCAATGTATTCCATTACTATTCGAGAACGATCTATGGCTAATTCTTGAGCTTCTTTTTTTTCATTTTTCACCTTTTTAATTACTTTTATATTTAAATAGAGCTGAGGGTCTATGGCCTGCTCCTGTTTGAACTAAATCGGTTTTTTCTACTTTATTTGCGATTATTCTTCTAAAAGCTGGATCTAGAAGTTTTTTGTTTAATATAACTTCATAGACTTGTTGTAGTTCGCCTAGTGTAAAATATTTTGGCATCATATTGAATACAATATCGGTATAACTGATTTTATTTTTTAATCTCTCTAAGCCGGATAAAATGACAATATCGTGATCAAAAGCGAGTTCTTTGTTTTTGTGAGTTTTGAATGCATATCTATCGGTTGTTTTTTCTTTTAAAGTTTTTTTAATACTGAAATTGATCGTTATTTCATTGTTTGTTAAGGTAAGTTCCACTATGTTGTTTTTTTCTTCTATTAAAATGATGTCAAACCAGCTTGCATTTGGATTAATTTTATCTGTTAGCCTTTTTTTGTCTACTAAAGCCATGTATGCAGTTGAAACTACTCTTGTTCTAGGATCTCTTTTTACTGCATCAAATGTGTATAGTTGTTCGAGAAAGATGTTTGAAAGATTGGTTTCTCTTTTTAAAACTCTTTTGGCACATTCTTCTAAAGTTTCGGTATTAGGATCTAGAAATCCTCCTGGTAGACACCATTTATCTTTGTATGGATAATCCTCTCTTTTTACAAGTAAAATACTCATCATTTTTTTGCTTGTTTTTCGATAGTTTGCTTGTTCTTGATCTGAAACACTTATTAATAATATATCTGCGGTCATAGATAGTTGGTCGAACTCTTTAGGATTATATGCTTGCAAGAATTCTTCTTCACTTTTATATTTTTGCATGAATAACACCTCAATCTTGTTTTTATTATATCATTAATTTCAAATCTTTTCATTCGCATTTTTCTAGTAAAGTTATTAATTGCTTTTTCCATAATGTATTGTTTTGATGATTGTGTGATTTTGCAATACAGCTATGGCAATTAATTATACATTTTTGGCAGTGGTTACTGTTTGTGAATTTTTCATTTTTCTTCTTTCTTATTAACGAAAAGTTAAAAACACTTTTTAAAAAAATTATAATAAATTTTTTCTTTTTAATTGCAAAGTCATATATCCGATTTTTGAATTTGCGTCTCGCATTCCTATTTCGGTAAGTAAATCCTCTTTTTTTCTAGTGAGTAAATCACGAATGTCTTGATCATCCACTTCAATGTAGGTTAAGTTTTCATCTTCATCTAATTTTTGGTCTTGTTTTTTTTGGCATCCTTCAGCGACATAAGTCGTAATTAATGCTTTGCTACATCCTTGATCTTGATAATGGCTTTCTAATTCGTAAATATTCCTTGGAACATATCCAGTTTCTTCTACTAATTCTCTAATTGCAGCTAATTCATTTTGTTCATTTTTGTCTACCATACCTGCTGGAAATTCGATTGCTACAGTTTCATAAGTATTTGGTCTTGCTTGGACTACAACTAAATAATTTCCTTCTGTTGTAATTGGAATAATTACGACAGCATCGCCATTTTCTTTTCTTTTGGTAATTTGTTCACATGGCATGATTGAACCATTTTCTAGGGTTACTTTATAACTTCTTTTTCCAAGATATCCTTTTTCATAGGTAGATAAAAGTTGTTTTTCTTTTGTTTTAAAATTTTTTATTGCTTTAATTGCTTTTTGTTTTTCTTCTTGATTCATAATTTTTCTTCTCCTTCTTATTATAAAATTGTTAAAAACAGTTTTTAAAAAATAACAAGCTGGCCAGCTGTTACTAACAGTATATTAATAAGATACCAAAAAGTCAACTACTTTTTAATAAAAAATTAAAAACATTTTTTGAGGGTATTACAATTTGCTTTCTTTTTTCTTAAAAATAGAGTATACTTTAGATAGGAAAATGGTGGTTTTATGGTTAAAATGGATTGGGATTTTTCAGGATTTTTTAAAAATGATCATGCAATTATACAAACTATGTATTTAGATTTTTCTAGAAAGAAATAGGAGATGATACAGATGGCTTTTATTGATGTGAAAAAATTATCCAAAACTTATCAAATGGGAGAAGTTACAATTAAAGCAGTTGAAAATATTTCTTTTTCTATTGATGAGGGAGAACTTGTTGTCATTTTAGGACCTAGTGGGGCTGGCAAAACGACTGTTTTAAATATATTAGGAGGAATGGATACACCAACTAGCGGTTCTGTTATTGTGGATGGGAAAGATATTTCTAAGTTTAATAAAAAAGCTTTAACGGATTATCGCCGTTATGATATTGGTTTTGTTTTTCAGTTTTATAATTTGGTTGGAAATTTAACGGCTTTAGAAAATGTTAGTTTGGCTAGTCAAATTTGTAAACATCCAAAAGATAGTTTGGAAACCTTAAAACAAGTTGGACTAGGTGATCGAAGTGGACATTTTCCCGCACAGCTATCTGGTGGTGAACAACAAAGAGTTAGTATTGCTAGAGCTTTAGCTAAAAATCCTAAGCTTCTTTTATGTGATGAGCCGACTGGTGCTTTAGATTCTAAAACAGGGCGAATGATTTTGGAACTGTTACAAGATACTTGTCATAAAGAACACATGACTACGATTATTATTACTCATAATGCTGTTATAAGTGAGATGGCTGATAAAGTCATTAAAATTAAAAATGGTAAAGTGGATGATATTCTAATTCAGAAGAATCCAAAATTAGTAAAGGATATTGATTGGTAATGTTGCTATTTAAAAATAGTTTTATAAAAATTCGTAAGTCATTAGGTCGGTTCTTTTCTTTAATTTTTATTGTTGCTTTAGGTAGTGCTTTTTTTGCTGGAGTTCGTGAAACTTCTTCGGATATGATTCGAACAACAGATGCTTATTATGATGAATATTCTTTAATGGATTATCGTATTGTCAGCACTATGGGTTTAACAGAAGATGATATTGCTTCTTTAAAAGAACTTGATAATGTAGATAAAGTGGTTCCAGGTTATTCTTTTGAAACTGTTGTAGATGGAAATGCTACTAAGATATATGGATACTTAAATGATATCAATCGTGTTTCAATTATTGAAGGGCGAGAATTACAAAATGAAAATGAAATTTTAGTAGAACGAGGTACATATTCTTTAGGAGATACGATTACTTTAGAAAATGATGCCTTAGATTTTGTTAAAAATACAACATTTACTGTTGTTGGAATTGTTGATAGTCCAATGTATATTTATGAAAATAAAGGAATTTCAACGGTTAGTGACGGGAAACTTGATACATTTATGTATATTTTACCTTCAAATTTTACATTGGAATATTATACTGAAGTTTATTTAACAGCAAAGGATAGTGTTTCTAAAACTGCTTATCAAGATGATTATAAAGAGACCATTTCTTATTTAAATGATGAATTAGTAGAGTTAAAACCGATAAGAGAAACTGCTCGTTATGAAGAAATTTTAGCAGAAGCAATGAAAGAAATTTATGATGCAGAAGATGAATTAAATAAACAAAAAATGGAAAATGAGCAAAAGTTTGCAGATGCTAAGGCTGAACTTGATCATAGCGAAGCTTTGCTTAGTCAGGGGTGGACGGATTATAACAATGGTGTATCTACTTTAGAGAGTACTCGTGTTTCCATGGAACAGAAATTTAAAGACACCGAGGCTCAGTTAAATGCTGGAGAAAATGAATTGAATTCTTCTTTAAGTGCTTATGGAATTACTTTGGATCAAGTAGATGGTTTTATTGAACAAGTAAATACTCAAATTACATCTTTAAATCAATTATTAGCTACATTGGATCCGGAAAGTGCTGAATATCAAATTTATAGTGCTCAGTTACAAACTTTACAAACCTCTTTAACTGGATTAAAGGAAATTCAAAATGCCAAAGTTACTTTGGAAAATGGTCGTAAGGAACTAGAAAATGGTAAGGCAACATGGAATACACAATATAATTCTTCTTTAGCTTCTTTAAATAGTGCACATCAAGAATTGTTAAATGGGGAAGCTGAACTTTCAGCAGGCAGAGCTAGTTATGAATCTGGGTATGCTACGTATTTAAGTGAAATTGCTGAGGCTGAACAAAAAATTGCGGATGCTAGAGAAGAGGTAGCTAATTTAGAAAAGCCTGTTTGGTATTTATTTGATCGTGAAGATAATCCTGGTTATACTACGTTTATCGATGCTGCAACGAAAGTTGATTCTATTGCAGCGGTATTTCCTATCTTCTTTATTCTAGTAGCTTTCTTAATGGGAATGAATACGATGACTCGCATGATTGAAGAAGAACGAGGTGAAATTGGGTTATTTATTTCTTTAGGCTATTCTAAAGCAAAAATTATATTTAGTTATTTATTTTATGTATTTTTGGCTACTACAATTGGACTTATTTTAGGATTAACTGTTGGTTATTTCATTGTACCGATGATTATTTACCGAGTTTATGTATCTATGTTTATTTTGCCAGATTTAGAGTTATCTTTTAATGTACTTATGAGTTTAATAATTGCAGTGGTATGTTTTGGGGCGATGAGTTTAGTTACTTATATTACAGCAAATCGAAACTTTAAATATATGCCTGCCAATCTTCTTCGACCAGAGGCTCCAAAAATGGGCAAGAAAGTATTCTTAGAAAAAATTCACTTTTTTTGGAAACGTTTAAGTTTTACTTGGAAAGTTACTGTTCGAAATTTATTTCGTTATAAAAAAAGAATTGTTATGACTTTAATAGGTATTTCAGGATGTACAGCTTTGTTACTAACCGGTTTTGGAATTCGAGATAGTATTGGCTCTTTGATGAATAAGCAATTTGGTGAAATTGAAGTTTATGATGCGATTTTCTTTTTAAATGAAGAAACTAAAGAGATTCAACCTGAAGTAACGGAGCTATTAACTAGAGTTGATAACTATGATTTTTTAACTATGGAAAGCTTTACTTTCAATGCGAATAATAAAAATATTGATATTTATTTGATGGCTTTTCAAGATACAGCTTCTGTTCCAAATTTTCTTCATTTGAAATCTAGTGATGGTGCAGATTTAACAATTGATGATACTGGAGTAATTCTTTCTTCTAAAACTGCAGATCTACTTCATGTAAAGGTTGGGGATACCTTTAATATTCGTAATAGTGAAAATGAGCTTTTTGTTTTAAAAGTATCTGGAATAAGTGAAAACTATGTTAATCATTATGCTTACATGAGTGATCGTTATTATGAGCAAATCTTTGGAGAGAAAAGTTATAATGCTGTCATGACTACTATGGATGAATCTAAAATAAGTGAAATTGGTAATGATTTTATAGATTCTGGTTATTTTAGCAGTGTACAATATATTACTGATAGTATGGATATGTTTCAAGATATTATAAGAAGTATGAATGATATTGTGTTACTTATTCTTGGCTTTTCCACTTTTTTAGCTATTACAGTTTTATATAATTTAACAACTATTAACATTAGTGAGCGAACAAGAGAAATTGCAACTTTAAAGGTCTTAGGTTTTCATGATAGAGAAGTTTCTGCTTATGTTTATCGTGAAACTTTAGTTTTAACGATCTTTGGTATTTTAATCGGAATGGGTCTTGGTGTTTTATTAAATCAATTTGTCATGACTGTTGCTGAAACAGATGAAATTTCTTTTGTTAAAGATATTTATGGATTAAGTTATTTATATACGTTCTTAATTATGACGTTGTTTACTATTTTTGTTCAATTTATTACATATTTTATTTTAAGAAAAATTAATATGATTGATTCTTTAAAATCTGTAGAATAATTTAAACTAGCTAATTTTGACATGTTTTGTCGAATTGCTAGTTTTTTTCTTTTTTCCTTTTATAATAAGTTTCACTTTCTTAAGTTAGGGGGTGATTTAATGGAAAATAAGGAAGTTCGGAAAGTGATTACATTTGAAGCAATTCGGGATATTTTGTTTTCTAATATGCCTTATTTAAATGAAGTACTTGAAAAAATTACAGGAATTAATATGGTGGAATTGGACAAAAAAAGTATATACTTTTCTAAAGATGATGATTTAAAAGAACAAGTGTATAATATGATTATTTTTTCTATTTCTAATTATCCTACAATTTCTGAGACTGTTTTAAATAGTGGATCATTATGTTGTTGGTTTTATGAAAAGAATGATTTGGTTCCCAAAAATGTGAATCGTTACAATTTCCATTTTGGACATTTAGATTCTTTTCGTTCAAATGAATTTGTTTCTAAAAGAGAAAGATTAGATGATGACGGAAGAATTACATATGACTATTTAATAAATTTAGATTATTTGTATGAATGTGATGAGGAGGTTTTCACTAATTCAAACACTTTGGAATATTTACTTTATCCTTTTATTTGTTTTGATTTAGAAAAATTAATTCCAATATATAAGGATGATGAGAAAATGTTGAAAGTTATGGCTACTTTAAAAGTTTTAAAGGAAAATGCTTATACTTTAGAATATAGTCCAATTAAAGTTTCTGTTTAAATTTGAAAGATTACGAATTTTTTTGTAATCTTTTTTATTTTTATTATGATATAATTTATTAAATTGGAGTGTGGTTTATGTGAATAATGAAAAGAAAGAAATGAGTAAATCTTTAAAGTTTGCTTTGGTAATTATAGGTGTTTTGTTAATTATTGCTATAGCCGTGATTTTGATTGTAATAGGAAATTCAAAACAAATGGATGGCAATGATTCGGCTTTAAATGAACCTGGTACTAGTACAACGCCAGAGTCAAGTATTTCTTTACCTGATGATACTCAAGAATTGCTAGAATCTTATGAAACATTGGATACGGTGAGTGTAACTTTAAATCAAATTGTTTTTGCTTCTAATGTAGAAGTTTCTAGTGGGGATAAAGTATCGGTTTATGTATATAGTTTACCTCAATTTGTTGAAACTTTTACAGTTCAAGAAGAAAATGGTAGTATGTATATCAATGGTTTAGAAACCGTTCTAAAAACTATGAGTTTAGAAATTGGAACGCATCATTTGGTTTTGGTATTGGATGACCAAATTTTAGGATATGTGGAAATTACGATTCCTGAAGATTTTAGAACAGAAATAAGTGAAGAAAATCCTGATAACGAAAATTCTAATGAAAGTAATTCTTCAAATGAGAATACATCAAATACTAAAACAGAAACAAAAGTTGAAACAGAAAATATTCCTTATAGTACAGAAGAAATTTCTGAAGTGAATATGAAACGTGGCGAGAGAAGAGTTACCCAAGCTGGTCAAGTTGGTAGAAAAGAAGTTACTTATCAAATTACTTATGATGAAAGTGGTAAAGAAATTTCTCGTAAAAAAATATCTGAAAAAATTGTAGTTAATCCTGTAAATGAGAAAGTATTGGTTGGAAGTAGTGATTATAATATCAATACGGATACTTATCGTTATTCTGTAGGTTATGCTTGTCAGAATCCGACTTCTGCTATGTGTACTAGTTCCGATTCTGAAATGTATTCAACTACTTTAACTGTTAATGAAGATCATTATGTGGTTTGTGTTGCTAAAAGTTGTAGTAATGACGGATTACCTTATTTAGGAAGTTTAATTAAAGTTAATCCGTATTCAAATACTATTATGAATGTTGGTACGTATCAGGGAGAAACTTGGTATTTTACTGAACAAGGTGTTTTTGATCGTCAAAAACTTACAATGGATATTTGTAATAAATATGGTTTAGCATGTGGAAGTTGGTAAGTATTTTAAAAGAGTGTTTTTCTTCACTCTTTATTTTTTTCAATTTCTTCTTTTAATTGTTCGTAGTTTAATGCTCCTGGAATTTTTTCTTTGATTTCTTTATTTTTAATAATAAAAGTATTTGGATAAGATGTGATGTAGTAATTTTCAAAAGTGTTATTCTCTTCATCAATTAAAACAGGGAAAGTATAATTTTTATCTTTTATATAATTTTTTATTTCTTCTTTAGTGGCTTTGCTTTCTTTTGGACTTACTATAGTTAGTATAATTACATCTTTATTCTGGTATTCTTGATAAAGTTTTTCAATGCTTTCTAATTCTTCTTTACAAATTTTACAAGTCATAGACCAAAAATTCAAAAAAATGGTTTTGTCTTGATATTTTTCTAAGGTGTGTTCTTGATTGTTTAAGTCTTTCAAAGTAAAGTTTGAGGCTATTTTTAAATCTACATTATTTTCTGTTCCGCAGTTTGATAAGCCATTTTCATTTATGGTGCAGCTGTTTAATGATTTTTTAGGGAGAGCACTTATTCCGTTGTAAAGGAGAAGAACTCCAATGAGAATTAAAAGTATTCCACCAATTTTTACTAGATTCATTAATGATTTTTGATGTTTTTTTAAAAGATTTAAGGCTTCATTTGTAAATAAACCTAATATTAAAAAGGGAATAATGAAACCAATCGCATATAGTAAAACATAAAGATTACCTATGAGCATACTTTCTTTGCTTCCGGCCATCATAAGTACAGATGAAAGAGCTGGACCGACACATGGTGTCCATGCAAAACTAAAAAGGAATCCTAGAAGAAAAGCAAAGAAGGGATTCATTTTTTTGATGTTGATATTGGCATGAATTTTCTTTTCTTTTTGCAAGAATTTGATTTTTACTATTCCTGTTTGAAATAATCCCATAATGATAATTAAAATTCCACATATGATTAAAAGAATATGTTTAGAATTTTGAAAGAAACTCCCGATTGCTGTGAATGAAAGACCTAAAATGAAAAAGGATGCTGAAATTCCTAAAACAAAGAAAAAAGTATGTAGAAGTGTTGTTTTTCTTTTGTAAGTTATAGTACCATCTTTGTTTACGGTTTTAGCACTTCCGGCTAAATAGCTCATATATAAAGGAATGATTGGGATGATACATGGTGAGAAAAAAGAAATTACTCCTTCTAAAAATATGGTTATGAAATTAAAACTTTCTAACATAGTTACCTCCTAATGCCTTGGGTATTTTATCAAATTTTTAAGACTTTGAAAAGCTTATTTTAAAGCATAGCTACTGTTTATTACTGGAATACTGTAAAGTAGTAAAATATCGGCATTTTCTTGCCAGTTGATTTCTTGGATATTTTTTAAATATTCACTTCCAATGTAACGAAGATCAATAACTGTAATTTTTTTATAATTTGGAATTAAGAATGGAATGAGGGAGCTCGCAAATGAATCTCTAAAAATAATAAGTTCTTTATTTGAATTTGTGTTTTTGTTTTCAATGAATAAAAGTGGGGTTGCTCCGCTTAAGAAAACATCGTATCCATCTAAGTTGTTTATGTTTTCTTTTTGATACACTTTTTCTGTTTTTTGTTTTTCGTAATTATATACAGAAGCTTCCTTGATTATATCGTTTGTGTAATATGTTATTGTTTCGCCTTTAATATTGTTTGGAATTCGTGATTTTAAGGCACCGTAGAATGGTGCGACTTCTTCTTTGATCCAAGGGGAATTTGTTTTAGCTAAGTTCATTTCAGTTTGTAATTTTTGAACAACATTTTGTAATTGGTCTTGTTTCCAATGAATGTCTGTTTGATAATAGCTTTCTATATTTAATTCTTCAAATAACGAAATATAGGAATAATCTTTGAATTCTTTTTGGATTTGAGAGACAAATTCTTCATAATTTATTTTAGGAATTTTTGGATCATCCACATAATAAATTTTATCTGGAATAATACTGTAGTAAACATTTGGAGATTTGTTATATGTAGTTAATGTTTTTTTTAAAAGTTCTGTAAAATGATGAATCGATTTTTGATCAATGCTTGTGTTTAATTCATACAGGGAATCTTTTATTTGCATTACGTTATTTTCTTCTTTTTTTCTAAAAATATTTAAAGATATTGTTCCTTTTAATTTTCTAAACACTTCTCGATATGGGAATTGATCTGTTAAATAATCTGTCCATTTTGAAAAATAAGTGTTATCTAAAATGTTTGCCATAGAAAGCTTTGGAACTTGTTCTAATTTTCTTCTTTCTTCTTTTGAAATTTCATCTGTAGGTTTCATTATTCCTAGTATGCAAAATAAGAACAATGGTCCTAAAATACATAGGATTGTTAATTTATCTTTCATAGTTTTCTCCTTTTAAAATCTAAAATATAAAAATGGGTTATATGAGTCATCTATAATATATCCTGTTATAATGAAAAGTAAAATCATTAAAAAAATTGGCTCAGCAATTATTAAAACTTTTTTTCCGGTTTTGGAATTGGAAAATTTATTGTAAAGATTTTTTATCCATGGTCCCATTCCAATGCAGGCTAGCATTAAAATGATTAGATAATTACTTAAGTAAAAATTTGTTTCTATGTTGGTAAATGGTAAATTAAAATTAAATAAATTTTGGAAGAAAAGAATTATATCGGGAATGGATTCTGTTTGGAAAATGATAAAACTGAATATTATTAAGATAAAGGTTGAAATGTGTGCAAAAATTTTATGTTTTTCTAGAAATTTTTTCCAAATAAATTTTTCTAGCAGTAAGAGAATGGCAAAGTATAGTCCCCATAAGACGAAGTTCCAACTTGCTCCATGCCAAAGTCCAGTTGTTAACCAAACAATTAAAATATTTCTAATTTGTTTTTTCTTTCCTAAACGATTTCCTCCTAATGGAATGTAGAGATAATCTCTAAACCATGTGGATAAGGATATGTGCCAACGTCGCCAGAAATCTGTGATGCTTTTAGCTATTAATGGATAATTGAAGTTTTCTAAGAAATGAAATCCAAATATATGACCAAGACCGATTGCCATATCACTATATCCAGAAAAGTCATAGTAAATTTGGAATGTATATGCTAGTGCTTTTAACCAAAAGCTTAGAATGGTTGGGGAGCTTAATGTATCTAGACTGCTTGCGAATGCTCCTAGAAGATTAGCAATCAGAACTTTTTTTCCTAAGCCAATAATAAATCTTTTCAATCCTGAAGCTACTAGAGGAATACTAGTTTTTCGATTTTCCATTTCTTCTGCTACCGTTTCATAACGTACTATTGGTCCCGCGATTAATTGAGGAAATAAAGTTAAGTACGTTGCAAAATCAAACACATTTTTCGCTGGTTTTATTTCTTCTTTATAAATATCTATTACATAGCTTGTTGCTTGGAAAGTAAAAAAACTTATTCCAATTGGCATGATAATGTGTAGTATAGGCAAGTTTGTATTTAATAGATTGTTTATGTTTGTTATAAAGAAATTAAAATATTTGAAATAAAAAAGTAAGCCAAAGTTGATAACTAGGTTGGTTATTAACAAAAGCTTTTTTCTTTTGGGGTATTTTATGATGAGATTTCCGGCATAGTAATTTAAAATGCAAGAAAAAATTAATACAATAATATATTTTGATTCTCCATAAAAATAGAAAAATAAACTAAAAATTAGTAGTATTTTATTTCGGAATTTTGTAGGTGTTAAAAAATAACACATTATGCATATAGGTAAAAAATAGTATAAAAATGAAATGCTTGAAAAAACCATAAATCCTCCTTTAAAAAAAAGCCTTGATAGGCTTATGATAATTTGTCAAAGTTTTCTTCAATTTTTGGAGCCAATTCATTTGTCATGATGACAAGAATTAAATTTCCTTTATTTTTGACAACAACATTTTCGGCTGTAACACAAATCCATTTGCTAGGATTAATGTTTTCTTCAATTTTCTTTTTTAGAGCTTCAATGTCTTGACCATCTTTGGCACGTATTAAAATGATCGAATGGGCAATTGACCCAACCATTGATTCTGATGCTAGAGCACTTTCAAATTCAATATCACTTGTACCTAAATAGTTTTCAACATTTTCACTTGTGATTTCAAAGTTTGTCAAAGCCATTGGTAATTCGTCTTCATTTATTCCTTCATATAATTTTGTCATGATATCTTCTAGTGAACCTTCAATATTTTGTTCTTTTGTTGTACATCCAGTTAGAAATAAACTTCCAAGAATGAGTAGCCCCAAGGCAATCTTTTTTATATGTGTCATTTTTTACCTCCGGGTATAAGTGTACCATGGGTAAATATCTTTTGTCTATTAAAATTTTTTTAGGGTGTAAAAAGACAAAAACCTATTTACTTTATGATTGAAGAATGTTAAAATAACTCTCGAGTAAGCAATTACTCCTTGCTTTTTGTGAAGTCAAAAAGCCATTAGACCATAAGGAGGTGTAGAAAATGAACAAATACGAAATCATGTTTATTGTTAAAGCTACTATGGAAAGTACAGATGTTAAAAAATGTGCTGAAAGTTTTAAATCTTTAATTAGTGATTTAAAAGGTAAAGTAGTTGAATACAAAGAACTTGGTGAGAAGAAACTTGCTTATCCTATTAAAAAAGAATTAAATGGATATTATTTTGTAATGCAAGTTGAAGCTAACAAAGAAATAATTCAAGAATTTGATCGTAAGATTCGTTTGGATGAAAATGTTTTAAGACATTTAATCATTCGTCAAGAAGAGGAGTAAAAAATGAATAAAGTTATATTGATTGGTAGATTGGCTAGAGATCCAGAAATGCGTACTACAGGAAGTGGTATTTCTGTAACTCGTTTTACGGTTGCTGTTTCTCGTCCTTTTAATCCTCAAGGAGGACAACCTCAAACAGATTTTATTGGGTGTGTTGCTTGGCGTAGACAAGCTGAAAATATTGCTAAGTATTGTACCAAAGGTTCACAAGTTGCAGTTGAAGGTAGAATTCAAACTGGAAGCTATGATGGTGCCGATGGTCAGAAGCATTATACAACAGATATTGTCGCGGATAATGTTACGTTCTTGGGCTCTAGAAATGCTTCTATAAGTGATGCTTCAAATTATGATGCTGCAAGCTTTGTTCAACCAATGCCTAGTTATGAGGAAAGTCAAAATATGCCAACTGCAGATGTAAGTGAAGATCCATTTAAAGATTTTGGTGAAGAAATTGCTTTATCTGACGATGATCTACCGTTCTAGGAAAGGAGATTTATAAAAGATGGCTGAATTTAGAAGAAAAAAGAAAAAAATATGTCAAATGTGTGCCGGTAAAAGTGTTGATTATAAAGATGTTATGATTATTAATAAATACATTAGTGAAAAAGGTAAAATTTTACCAAGACGTATGACTGGTGCTTGTGCAAAACATCAAAGACATATTGCTCAACAAATTAAATATGCAAGATTTATGGCTTTAATTCCATATGTTAAATAGGATACTTGTTAAAAAGTATCTTTTTTTGTTATACTTTAGAAGAGGTCCATTGTTTTTTTGAAAAAAATTATATATAATAAGGACGTTTCTAAGGAGGTTTTGGTGGATGAAAGTTATTTTATTAAAAGATGTAAAAGGTCAAGGAAAAAAAGACGATATTATTAATGTTAGTGATGGATACGCTACAAATTATTTAATTAAAAATGGTTTAGCTGTTTTAGAAACTAAAAAAAGTAAAGAAGTTTTAGATCGTTCTTTATTAGAAAGACATTTAGAAGAGGAAGATCGTGTTAAGGAATTTCAAAATATTCAAAAAGAATTAGAAAAAAAGCAAATTGTTTTTCATGTGAAAACGGGAAAAGAGGATCGTGTTTTTGGAGTTGTTTCCACAAAACAAATTAGTGATGAATTGAAAAAAATGGGATATTCTATCGATAAGAAATGTATCAAAGTGGATCATCCTCTTGATTCTTTAGGAACTCATGAAGTTACAGTTGAACTTCATAAAAGAGTTATTTTTAAAATTAAGATTGTCTTAAAAAAGTAGGTGATAAGTATGGCATCAAGAGTAATGCCTCAAAATTTAGAAGCTGAAATGAGTGTGTTAGGTGTAACTTTTTTAAATCCATATGCAATGGAAAAAATTATGGAAAATTTGACAGAAGATATGTTTTTTAGTGATGCTCATAAAAAAATCTTTGCCGCTTTAGTTTCTTTATATAAAAGCAATACACCTATTGATATTACTACTGTAAAAAATGAACTTGATAAGCAAAAAAATTTGAATGCTATAGGTGGAATTGAGTATTTAAGTGAAATAATTGACTCAGTGGCTACCAGTGCTAATTTGGACTATTACATAGAAATTGTTAAAGATAAAGCCACTCGAAGAAGACTTATAGATACAGCTACCAATATTGTAACAGATGCGTATGATGAAGAAGAAAATTTAACAACTTTACTTGATTCTTCTGAGCAAAGGCTTTTAAATGTTATAAGAACTCGTAAAACGAGTGAATTTAAACCTATTACTGAAGCTTTAAGGGAAGCTCATGAAAATTTGGAGCGAATGAGTAAAAATAAAAGTGCTGTTACTGGTTTAACTACTGGTTTTAAAGATTTAGATAAGGCTACTGCCGGACTTCATGAGGGAGAACTTATTATTTTAGCTGCTCGTCCTGGTATGGGAAAAACTGCTTTTGCTTTAAATATTGCTACAAATGCTGCGATGAGTACAGATAAAGCTGTTGCTATTTTCAATTTGGAAATGAGTGCTGAACAACTTGTTAATCGAATGATTAGTTCAGTGGGACAAATTGAAGGTGAAAAGTTAAAAACAGGTATGCTTAATGATAACGATTGGAAACGATATACGGAGGCAATGAGTGAACTTGCTGATACAAATATTTATATCGAAGATGATGCTTCTGTAACGGCTCCAGAAATTAAAGCGAAATGTCGAAGGTTAGCTTCTAGTCCAAAAGGTTTAGCTTTAGTTGTTATTGATTATTTACAGTTAGTTACAACGGGTGGTCGTGTGGAGTCTAGACAGGTTGAAGTTTCAGAAATTTCTCGTGCTTTTAAAACGATGGCTATGGAACTTAAAGTGCCAGTTATTGCACTTGCTCAGTTATCTCGTAATGCTGAAAGACGTGAGTCTAATCAACCTAGACTTGCTGACTTGCGTGAATCTGGTTCAATCGAACAAGATGCTGATTTGGTTTTGTTTTTAAATCGACAAGATTATTTTGAAAATAAAACTGCAGAAAATAAAAGTAATATTGTTCCGGTTGATGTTATCATTGCTAAACATCGTCGTGGTAGTACCGGGTTATTTCAAATTTTGTTTGAATTAAATAAAAGTTGCTTTAAGGCTTATACACCGATGGAAGAAATGTAATTAGGGAGGTTTTAAAATGTTAGAAAAGAAATTTACAAAAATAGATTTTGTGAAATTGCTGTTTTGGTTGCTTATTAAAAATGGCATTTATCAAGTCCATGAAATGGATTTAAAAAGAAAATTATATTATTTTTTAGAGAATCCAGAATTTAAAGAGATTTTTCAAGATGTTCATAAGTCAAGTGATCCATCTGTCTTTGAGGCTGACATTTCTAAAGGTTTAATTCATGAAAAATATACGACTGGAAATGTTCTTTGGGATTCTAAACATCCAGAGATTTTGTATTTGATGTATCCGATGAATATGGATTTATCTTTATATGAAAAAAAGTTGAGTAAGAATGGTTTTATTTTAATGAAACGTCTTGCTTATGAGTTGACTTTACAAAGAAATATCGAATTTAATAGTGAACATGAACTTCATTTGTATTCTACAAATCCTAATCAATTTTATACATTAGCTTATGGGATGCTTGAAGGAAGAAATGTTAGTTTAGAACTTATTTCAGATGGAGATGTAGAATATAAAAATTTTTTGAGTCAGAAAGATTTATATGAGAGTCCATTTTATCAACAAAAGCCAATTCAAGATGCTTTAATGGCTGAGGTTTCTTTAAAAAATTCTAGTTATGCTATTTTAAGAGAGATTCGTGATCAACAGATTCAGTTTGCAAACGTATATACTCATATTTTGTCAGATTATAAATTAAGAAAAATTAGAAGATACGCTAATACCTTATATGAATCAAATGAACATTTGGCTTTAAAAGGTGAACCTTTTGTTCGTAAATTGGAATTGAAATAAGGGAAAGTTCATTTTACGAACTTTCTTTTTTATGATATAATGTTGAAGGTATTTAAAGGAGTGCTTATGAAAATTCGTGATAAAATTCTTTTAAGTGTTGTTACAGTTGTAATGGTAATTCTTTTTGTTTGTGTAGGATTTTCTAAACAAAATTCTACTCCTAAAAATGTTTATCAAGTTTATTTAGATGGAGAAAAGCTTGGTTTAGTTGCTGATAAAAATGAACTTTTAAATTTGATTAATGAAGAACAACAAGATATTAAAGATACCTATCAAGTTGATCAAGTCTATCCGCCTAATGGTTTTAATATTGTAGAATATGTTACTTATGATGAAAACGTTTCTTCGGCAAATGATATTTATGAAAAAATTAAAGAAAAAAGTGATTTTACGATTGAGGGATATTTGGTTACTATTACTTCACCTGCAACAGAAAATGAGGAAGAGAAAGTAACTCAAATATCGGTTTTAGATGATGATATTTATTATGAGGCCGAACATAAGTTTATTACTACTTTCGTGGATGAAGATGATTATAATGCTTATATTAATAATACTCAGGAGGAAATTACTGACGTTGGGTCTATCATTAAACATATGGAATTTGAAGAGACTATAACTATTAAGCAAGCATATATATCTGTTCATGATAAAATTTTTACAAATGCTGATGAATTAACTCAGTATTTACTATATGGTACAACTGATCCTATTCAAAGTTATATTGTTCAAAAAGGAGATACTTTAGCTTCAATTGCAGAAGCGAGTAAGTTAAATGTGCGTGAACTTTTAATTGCCAATCCTAAGTATCGTGGAGAAAATGCAGTTTTAGCTATTGGTGATAGTTTATCTAATGGGGTTATCAATCCTATTTTAACTTTATATCAAGAAGTACGTGTTACAGAAGATGTAGAACAAGCTTTTACAAAAACCACTGTAGTAGATGATTCTATGAAAAGAGGAACAAGTAAAGTTACGCAAGCTGGTGTAACTGGTTTGGAGAGAATTACCCAAGAAGTTCGAGTTATTAATGGTGAACGTGCTCAGGATGCAACCGTGATTAGTAGTGTTACTATAAGAGAATCTGTTGATGAAATTACTTCTGTTGGTCCTTCCTATAGCGGTTGGGTTAGTCCTTCTCATGGAGATTATATTGAAACAGGTATGTCTTGGTCTTGGCCAACACTTACTCCATATATTATTACGACAAATTATGAGTGGCGTTGGGGAGAATTCCATAATGCTTTGGATATTTCTGGGCCTGGGTTTAATTCTCCGATTTATGCTGCTCAAGATGGTGTGGTTGTAGAGACAAATGCTTCATGTGCAAATTATGGCTGGTATGGTAGTATGTGTGGAATGAGTTATGGAAATTATATTATCATACAGCATTCTAATAATATTTATACCATGTATGCTCATTTAACTACAAATTTGGAAGTATCTGCAGGTACGCGAGTTACAAAAGGTCAACTTATTGGACATATGGGTAGTAGTGGTTCTTCAACTGGAGCCCATTTACACTTCGGATTATCACAAGGATCTCCAATGCAGGGCGGAAAATGGTATAATCCTTGGAGTTTATATCGATGAAAGCAGTAGTTTTGGCAAGTGGAAGTGAAGGAAATTGCACTTTCTTTTCTTCTGGAGATGTTCGTATTTTAATTGATATAGGAAAGAATGCAAAATATATTAAGGAAAAAATCAAAGAAATCGATGAAGATCCTGAAGCTATTCAAGCCATTTTGATTAGTCATACTCATGATGATCATGTTAGTGCTTTAAAAGTTTTTTTAAAAAAATTTCATCCTCAAGTTTTTGTAACAGAAAAAATGTTTTACGATTTGGATTTTTTAAAAGATTATGAAAATGTTGTTATTTATGATGATGATTTTTATATTGGAAATATTGCTGTCAAAACTATTCGGACGAGTCATGATGTAACTGATTCGAGAAATTTTGTTTTGTCGGATGGTATAAATTCGTTGGTTTACTTGACAGATACAGGGTATTTAAATCGAAAATATTTTTCTGTTTTGAAAGATAAAAATTATTATTTGATTGAAAGTAATCATGATATTCAAATGCTTATGGATGGACCTTATCCTAAATGGCTTAAGCAACGTGTTTTGGGAACTCTTGGCCACCTTTCAAATAAGGATAGTAGTTTTTATTTAACTAAGTTGGTTGGTGAGAATACAAAGAAAATTGTGTTAATGCATTTGTCTCAACATAATAATACTGAAGAGAAAGCTTTAGAAACTTTTTTTCAAACTTTTAAAGAGTATGAGATGGATTTTAAAGATGTAGTGTGTGCTAAACAAAATGAAATAACGAAGGTGTGCGATGATAAAGATTTTGTGTGTCGGTAAGATAAAAGAGAACTATTTAAAAGAAATGATTGAAGATTATAAAAAGAGAATTTCTAAGTATCATAAAATAGAAGTTATTGAGGTTCGTGATGAGGATAATTTAGAAAATGAAAAAAATCATTTGATGCCTTTTCTTTCGCCTCGTGATTATGTAATTACATTGGAGATTTTGGGAACTTTAATGACTAGCGAGGAATTTGCTAAAAAGATTGATGAGACTTTTTTGACTCATTCAAATATCACTTTTGTGATTGGAAGTTCATTGGGGTTGCATGATGAAATCAAACAAAGAGCCGATATTGCAATTTCTTTTTCAAAATTTACTTTTCCACATGGATTATTTCGAGGAATTTTGCTTGAGCAAATTTATCGGGGTTTTAAAATTTTGAATCATGAAAGTTATCATAAATAGTTTAGGAGTGAAGGTTATGATTGGAAATGATTGGGATGAAAAATTAAAAATTATTTGGGAAAGTTCAGGCTTTCATAAATTTATGGACGTAGTTAATCATGAGTATGCTACTAAAACTATTTTTCCGCCTCATGATCATATTTTTGAGGCTTTAAAATTAACACCTTATCATAATGTGAAAGTTGTTATTATGGGACAAGATCCATACCATGGTGTAGGTGAAGCTCATGGTCTTTCTTTTTCAGTTCAAAAAGGTGTAAAGATTCCTCCTTCTTTACAGAATATTTACAAAGAACTTTACGATGATTTGGGAATTCCACCTCGTAGTGATGGAGACTTGACGGGATGGGCTAAGGAAGGCGTTTTACTTTTAAATGCAGTTTTAACTGTGGTAAAGGATACTCCAGCTTCTCATCGTAAATTAGGTTGGGAATTGTTTACCGATTATATTATTAAATTGGTAAATCAAAAAGATACACCCGTTGTTTTTATTTTGTGGGGGAATTTTGCTAAAGAAAAAGCTAAATATATTACGAATCCCATTCATCACATTATTACTTCACCTCATCCTAGTCCTTTTTCAGCTAGGTATGGTTTTTTTGGAAGCAAACCTTTTTCTAGAACGAATGAGTTTTTGAAAAAAGATGGATTAAAAGAAATTGACTGGAGTAGAAAAGAATAGATGATTTGTCAAAAATTGTCTTTTTTTATATTCTAGCTAAACGATCTTTTATTCTTTATGTTATACTTTAAGAAGGTGATGTTCATTGAATTTTTATCGTGAAAAGGTGGAAGATGTTTTGAAATATTTTCTAACATCCAAGACGGGTCTTACAAAAAGTGAAGCAAAACGAAGATTAGAAAAATATGGTGAAAACATTATTGAAGGGAAAAAAAGAAGAAGTAAAATTCAGATTTTTTTTGGTCAATTTAAGAATTTTATGGTGATATTGCTTTTGGTTGTTGGAATTTTGTCTTTTTTCTATGCTCTTTTTGATACTCATGATTATTTAGATTCGATTGTTATTCTGGGAACTACTCTTGTAAATGTTTTTATGGGATATTTACAAGAAGATAAAGCTGAGGATGCTGTTGAAAAATTAAAAAGATATAGTATAACAAAGGTACAAGTATATCGAGATAATCATATTGAGGAAGTAGCTTCTACGAATTTGGTTGTTGGAGACGTTATTCTTTTGGAAGCTGGAGATAGTGTTCCTGCAGATGCTAGGATTATTGAAAGTTATTTTGCCAAAGCAGATGAATCGGTTTTAACTGGCGAAAGTAATTCTGTTTTAAAAAACGATGAGATAATTTCTAAAGATGTTTCTTTACATGAGAGAAGTAATATGGTTTATGCGGGAACAAATTTGGTATCGGGTAAAGTTATCGCGGTTGTTGTCGCGACTTCGATGAAAACTGAGATTGGTAAAATTGCTAAAGCGATTAATACAAGTGATGAGCCAATTACCTCTTTACAAGTGAAAGTAAAAAAGGTCAGCACGTTTATTTCAATGGTTGCTATTTTTCTAGTAATGTTTGTTTTGATTTTTAGTATTATAAAGGATTATGATGTTCTTACTGTTATTATGCTTTGTATTTCGATGATTGTTGCTTCTGTTCCTGAATGTTTACCTATTGCTATTACATCTACTTTGATGATTGGGGTTAAAGCGATGGCTAAGAAAAAAACAGTAGTTCGTAATATGGCTGCTATCGAAACACTTGGAGCAACAGAAGTTATTTGCACTGATAAAACAGGAACTCTTACAATGAATCAAATGGAAGTTGTCAAAGGATATATCGATAAAGATGTTTTTTTATCGAAAGATCTTTCATTGCAAAAAGATGATAAAATTGTTTCGATTTTGGCTCTGTGTAATACAGCAATTCAAGATAAAAAGGGTAAATATGTCGGGGATGCTGTAGATGTTTCATTCCTAAATTTTTTGGAAAACAAAAAGATTTCTGTGGAAGATTTTAAAAAAGGTTATAAAAAAATTGTTGAAATACCTTTTGATTCAGATCGCAAGATGATGAGTTTTGTCTATGAAAAAGATGGTGAGAAAACTCTATATACGAAAGGTAGTTTAGAAGCTCTTTTAACGCGTTCTAATTTTCTTTTAGAAAATGGTAAAGTGAGAAAAATAAGTAAAGAAGATAAAGAAAAAATCTTAGAAATTGAAGAAAATATGTCTAGAGAAGCTTTAAAAGTTATTGGCTTTGCTTATAAAGATCAACTTCCTACTTATCAAGAAGAAGAAAAATATTTGAAAGAAGAAAATAATCATTTGATTTTTGTTGGATTATTGGCTATGAAAGATCCTGCTAGAAGTGATGTTAAAGAAGCTATTTCTAAATGTAAGAGTGCTAAAATAAGACCTATAATGATTACTGGAGATAGTTTAGATACTGCTCTTGCTATTGCTCGAGAAGTTGGAATTATAGAAAAGAATGAAAAAGGAGTATTGGGTAGTGAACTTGATAAAATGACTCCTAAAGAATTAAAAAAATGTGTGAATGAATGTAATGTTTTTGCACGGGTTTCACCAGATCATAAGTACTTAATTGTCGATGCTTTAGAACGACAAGGAAAAGTAGTAGCTATGACTGGGGATGGAGTAAATGATGCACCTGCTTTGGAACTTGCTAATGTTGGAATTGGAATGGGTGCTAGTGGAACAGATGTTACGAAAAGTGTTTCGGACATTCTCTTGCTTGATGATAGTTTTTCAACCATTGTAACCGCGGTTGATGAAGGAAGAAGAATCTATGATAATGTTATCGCGAATGTTTTGTACAATCTTTCTAGTAACTTTACAGAAATTGTTTTGATTATTCTTGGAATGTTTTTAAATAATCAAATCATTCTAGCATTACACGTTTTGTATATTGATTTAGTTGCGGATACTATTCCTTCGATTTGTTTAGCCTTTGAAAAGTCCAGTAAAAATAATATGAAGAAAAAACCGAATGGTTTAAATAAACCAATTTTTACACCATATTTTCTAGCTTTTTTAATACTTTCTGTTTTAGTAGAAACGGCTGTATCTTTGCTTGTTTATTTTGCTAGTATTCATATTTGGGGAGTCAACATGGCTCAGACACTTGCTTTACTTAGTGTTGTATTAAATGAATTTGTTTTTGCATATAATTGTCGATCTTTAAAAGAAGGAATCTTTTCTAGAGGGATTTTTTCAAATAAGCAATTAAATTTAGGAATATTTGTTTTATTGATCATTCAACTTTTGGTCTTTTTAACTCCGATTGGTCAAATCTTTTCTTTACAAATTGTCAGTTTTAGTCAGTTTGTTCTAGTTTTTCTAGTAAATTTAGTTAGTTTAGTTATTATTGAAGTATTTAAACCTATTTTAAATAAATTTTTTAAGGATTAAAAAAATTGCCCGAATGGCAACTTTTTTTATAGTTTAAAATCATTAATGTCTGTATCGGTCATATCTTTTCCATCAAAGAATGTTTTTGGTTTGATATGATGAATTTTTGCTACTATATTATTTGGAAATTTTCTTATAAATGCATTCATTTCGTTGACGTGTTTGTTATAATAAGAGATACCTGCGATTAGTTTTTCATTTGCGTTTTTAAATTCTTCTTTTATTTCTTTCATACTTTCATTTTCATTTAATTCTTTATTATCTTCATATAAAGTAGTAATAATTGTTTCAGCTTCTTTTAGTTTTCTTTCTAAATCGAAATTACTGATTTTTTCTTCTTTTAAATGAATAAAATCTTTTAAATAATCTTTTTTTTCGTTTAATGTGTTTTTAATTACCGTATCTGCTTTAATAATAAGGTCAAACTTTGCTCTTAAATCATCATCAATATTTCCTTCTACTTTTTCAATTTTGGTTTTATTAAATTGAATATTATTGTAAATACTTATATAAAAAATTGCAAGAATTCCTATTAAAATAATTAGTAATAAAAAAATTGTTAATGTTTCCATAATTTCTTCCTCTATTCTATAAGCATTGTATCATATTTTTTGATTTATTTGTAGTTCGATTTACAAGTATTTACTTTTACCTTATAATATAATTAATTTTTAGAATAATTTAGAAAGAAGGTATTTATGACAATACATACTTTAGTTGTAGGAAAGCTTCAAGAAAATTGCTATGTAGTGGTAAATAAAAAGAATGAAGCGATTGTAATAGATCCTGGAGATGAAATAGAAAAAATATTGGCTTTTTTAAAACCTTATAAAGTAGTTGGAATATTGGTAACTCATTTTCATTTTGATCATATCGGTGCTTTAAAAGAACTTTTAAATTTTTATCCTTTACAAGTGAATCAAAAGGTACAAGAATTTCATTATGAAATTTTTTCAAATCCTGGGCATACTTTAGATTCTATTTCTTTTTATTTTCCAGATGAAAAAGTTATGTTTGTTGGAGATTTTATTTTTTATCATTCGATTGGAAGAACTGACTTGGGCGGTAATGATTTTTTGATGAGAGAATCCATTCAAAAGATTTTAAAAAATATTCCTTTAGATACCATATTGTATCCTGGGCATGGAAGATTTACCGTTTTAGGAAAAGAAAAGAATTTTTTGGAACAATTCATATAAAAAAAGAAACAAAAAGTTTCTTAATCAAATGTATCCGAATAGTCTGGATTGTAATTTATTCTTTCACCAAATTCAATGAAATTTATGTATAGCATTCTAAGTAAAAACCAATTACCTGTTGTTGGATCGGATAAAAGCAAGTGGTCTCGTCCAGATTGTTCGATGATTCCTTCATAGATTCGATCTCTCCACTCATTTGAATCTGGGTATGAAGCATATACCTTGACTTTTTTTCCTTTATTTAATCTTAAAATATTTTCAATTAAACTTTGTTCTAAAGGTAATGTGCTTTGACTGCTAATATTTCCAGGGGGAGTCATTGGTGTTTTTGTTGATCCTGGAAATGTTGGATTACTAAAAAAACTTCCATTCATTAAATTTTCTCACCTCGTTAAATTTTATGTTAGTTGCTTTTTATTTAGAAGTTCGTTATAATTTTATATAGTGAGGGATCGTATGGATTTACAAAAAATTAAAGAAACAGTTTTGCAAAAGGATTTTTATAAACGAGTTGTGATTATTTTAGTAGGTGTTTTTTTGTTAGCACTTACGTATAATCTTTTTTTGCGTCCTTATAATTTAGTTATTGGGGGTACAACTGGTTTATCCATAGCTTTTGAATCATTATTTGGATGGAATTCGACTGTTTTTTTGTATGTCTGTGCTTGTTTATTGTTAGTTCTTAGTTTTATTTTGCTCGGTATAAAAAGAACTGGTATATCTATTGTAGGAAGCTTAATGTATCCTGTTTTTATTAGTTTAACAGAACCAGTAGTTAAAATATTGCAACCTTATTTAGCTTTTGATAACATGATTTTAGTTGTTTTGACTGCTGGAATTTTATATGGAGTTGGATATGGATTAGTGTACAAAGTCGGTTTTGATACAGGTGGATCTGATATTGTCATTCGTATTTTTAATAAATTTTTTCATATGCCAGAAGGAAAATGTGCCTTAGTAATACAGGGCTTTGTGGTTTTAACCGGTGCTTTTGTATTTGGGTTAAATCAAATGATTTATGCAATTATTATTTTATTTATTTATACAAATATTATGGATAAAATTATGATTGGTATTTCCAATTCAAAATTGTTTTTTATTCATACAAGAGAAATTGAAAAAGTTGAAGATTTTATTTTGCATGAATTATATACCGGGGTAACCGTATTAGACATGGAAGGTGGGTATTCTAAAAAGAAAAGTAATATTTTAATGTGTGTGGTTCCGAATAAAGATTACTATTTATTTAAGGAAGCAATATTGGATGTAGATCCAAAAGCTTTTTTTGTTATCAATGACTGCTATGAAGTTCATGGTGGTGTCAAAAGGGATAATTTGCCATTTCTATAATGGTTTATTTATGATATAATGAAAATAATAACGAGGTGGTAAGAAGTGAAGTTAATTAAAGTAGAACATGCATATAAAATCTATAAAAACGGAACGACAGCCGTGGCTGATTTAAGTGTTTCTATTGACAAAGGAGAATTTGTTTTTGTTATTGGTTCTACTGGTAGTGGAAAAAGTACTTTTATTAAAATGCTTTATCGTGAAGAAAAGCCTACCAAAGGTAGTGTTATCGTTGGTGGGATTGATGTTGCACGTCTTCGTAATTCTAAAGTTTATAAATTGAGAAGAAAGTTAGGAGTCGTTTTTCAAGACTTTAAATTGCTTCCAAAACTAAATGTCTATGAAAATGTTGCTTTTGCTTTGGAAACTCTTGGTTTACCAAGTGATGAAATTCGGCCAAAAGTTCTTCGAGCTATTGAAGCTGTTGGTTTAAAAGAAAAAACACGTAATTTACCTAGTGAACTTTCTGGAGGTGAACAACAACGTGTTGCAATTGCAAGAGCGATTGTCAATGATCCTAAATTGCTTATATGTGATGAACCTACAGGAAACTTGGATCCAGATACTTCAAAAGGAATTATGAAAATATTAGATAAAATTAATAAGGAACTTGGTACCACGATTATTATGGCTACTCATGATAAAGATTTAGTTAATCAAATGAAAAAAAGAGTTTTAGTCATTGAAAATGGTGTTTTAGCCAGTGATACGAAGAAAGGAAGTTATAAAGTTCATGAAAGCGTTAAGAATTCTAACTAGAAGTATTCGCGATTCTTTTAAAAGTGTTTTTCGAAATTTTTCTTTATCAATGGCTTCTATTGCCTGTACAACAATTACATTGATTTTGGTCGCGATTTCTATATTTTTATCCTATAATGTTCGACAAGTTACAACAGATTTAGAGCGTGAATTAACTATTGTCGTTTATTTAAATAAAGATGTTACGGATGAACAAAAAATAGAAATAGAAAATGATTTAAAAACAATGGAAAATGTTGATACTTATGTGATGAAAAGTAAAGATGAATGGAAAGCTGAAATGAAAGATGAAGACGAGAGTCTTGAGAATGCTTTAGATATATTCGAAGAAAATCCATTGTTGGATTCAATTATTGTAACGGTTAAAGATGTTAAGGATTTAAGTGAAACTGCTGAAAAGTTACGAGATTATGATTTTGTTAGCAGTGCCGAATATGGTGAAGGCATGGTGGAAAATGTAATTGGCATTTTTGATGCGATTAGTTTTGGAACTGTTGCTATTGTTTTTGCTCTTGTTCTCGTTACAGCTTTTTTGATAAGCAATACGATTAAGTTAACAATTTTTTCAAGAAGAACAGAAATTGAAATTATGCGTTTGGTTGGTGCAAGTAATACTGCTATAAAATTGCCTTTTGTTTTTGAAGGATTTATTTTAGGGGTTTTAGGAAGTATTCTTCCAATTTTAATTAGTATTTATGGCTATGTATTTTTATATAACCAAACAGGTGGCTATGTATTTACACAGATTATTACTTTGGTAAAACCTTTCCCATTTGTTTTATTTGTTTGTTTAGGCTTATTAATTATTGGTTCTTTAGTAGGTATGTTAGGTTCATGGCGGGCTGTTAGAAAGTATTTAAAAATATGATGAGAAAAATAATTGGAATTTGTTTTTGCATTCTCTTTTGTTCTTTTAGTTTCCTTTTGAATGTTGCCGCTGAGGATGCTCAAACATTAGGAGAATTAAAGCAATCTTATCAAGCCAAGTTGAATGAGAAAGCTCAAAATGAGGCTTTGTCTTCTGAAGCAAAAGCGGAAATAGCACGTAAGGAGGCAGCTTTGAAACAAGCAGAAGCAGATATTCATGCAGCTCGATCTGAAATGGAGCAAGCTCAAAAAGATATAGATGCTTCTAATACTCGAATTGATGAGTTGAAGGTGAATGCATCTGACGTTTTACTTTATTTGCAACAAATGAGAGGTACGAATGCTTATGTAGAGTATGTTACTGGGGCAACTACGATGACAGATATGATTATGCGTATTGCAGCTGTTGAACAGTTATCCAATCAAATTCATAGAACGATCGGCGATTTAGAAACAGAAATCAAACGAAATGAAGAATTAAAAAAAGAGCTTGATGATAAAACTAAGAAATTGGAAGCTCAAACGGTTGAATATAAAAGAGTTATTTCTGAAAATTATGATAAAGTGGATGAATATGATAGCTATGCTTTAAATATTGATGAACAGATTAAATCTTTAAAGAGTTTATTAGACACTTATGAAGATAAATGTGCTAAGTGGGCTCCTGAAAAAGGAGATAGTGCTATTTTAACTGTGGATTGTGTTGAACCTAAGTATGATAGTAGTGGAAATGTTATTCCTATAGGTAATGACGGATGGTTAAAACCCTTGAATTCTGGTGTTATCACGAGTGAGATTGGCAGCCGTTGGGGAAGCTATCATAATGCTTTAGATATAGGAGGAAATGCTGAAGGTACTCCGGTTTATGCCGCGGCTGCTGGAGTTGTTTCTGGAATGATCTATAAATATAGTTGTGGCGGGAATATGCTTTATATCGATGTGAATGTAAATGGTGTAGCTTATACGACATATTATTATCATTTATTAAGCTTTAATGTGAATTTAGGAGATGTTGTTACCCAAGATACTATTATTGGTTATGTTGGTGGAGGATATCAAACTGCTTCAATTTATGGCGGGTATGATAATTGTACTACTGGAGCTCATTTGCATTTTGGTGTAGCTAAAGGATATTACAATGGTTATTCTATTTCTAAAAGTAACGTTATAACTCCTCCAGGTTTTCCAAACACTTATGGCTGGCGTTTTTATAGTCGTTATGATATGTATTAGCAAAAACTTAACGTTTTTGCTTTTTTGTGTTATACTTTATAGGGTAGGTGATATATTTGAAAAGTAAAGGTATCAAAAGTATGCTTTTAATTGTTTTTGTGAGTATGATTTTTATTCCTTTTGAAAGTGTTTCTGCTTTAATTGAATCTCCTAAAACTTTGGGTGATTTAAGGGCAAATTATAATGAACTTTTAAAACAGAAACAAGATAATGATAATATGACTGCGGAAGCAAAAGCAGAAATTGCTGCTAAGGAAGCTGCGGTTAAACAAGCAGAAGCAGATATTCATCAAGCTGAAGCGGATATGGAACAAGCTCAAAAAGATATTGAAGAATCCAATGAACGAATTGAAGAATTGAAAGTGAATGCATCCGATGTTTTACTTTATTTACAACAAATGAAAGGAACTAATGCTTATGTAGAATATGTTAGTGGTGCTACTACCATGACAGATATGATTATGAGGATTGCTGCGATTGAACAATTATCCAATCAAATTCATGGAACTATTGGAGATTTGGAAGCTGAAATTAAAAGAAATGAAGAATTAAAAGTAGAATTAGAGCAGAAAAAGAAAGATTTGGAAGCTCAATCGGTAGAATATAAAAAGATTATTGAAGAAAATTATGGTAAGTTAGAGAATTATAATAAATATGCAATAAGTATTGAGGATCAATTGGAGAATGCTCAAGCCCGATTAAATGACTATTTGGATAAGTGTTCTTCTAAAGTTGGAAGTACTGCTGATGATGTTTTGCTTACAAGTTGTTCTTCTGTTCCTTTAAATAGTGGGTGGTTAAAACCGTTAAATTATGGAACGATTACAAGTGAAGTTGGTTATCGTTGGGGAAGTTATCATAATGCCCTAGATATTGGTGGAGCTAGTCCTTTTGAAGGCACACCTATTTATGCTGCAGCTGCTGGAGAGGTAGCCGGGATTGTTGAAAGAAGTTCTTGCGGTGGAAATATGGTTTTCATTAATGTAGTTGTTGGTGGTAAAGAGTATGTTACTTATTATTTCCATTTATTAGATGGTACCATTAATGTAAAAGTGGGAGATATTGTCGATCAAGGTACCGTTATAGGAAAGGTTGGAGGTTATTCAACTAGCACACTTCATGGTGGATATGATGAGTGTACTACTGGAGCTCATTTGCATTTTGGCGTTGCTAATGGCTTCTTTACTGGTTATAGTCCAGGACCAAGTACCACGATTATTCCTCCAGGATTTCCAAATAGTTATGGCTGGTCTTTTTATTCCAGAACAGACATGTATTAGGATAGATTTTTCTATTCTTTTTTTGTATAATAATGCTGGTGAATTTTTATGACGTATTCGATGAAGTTAAAAGAAGAAATTTGTAGTAATTCTATTAGTCGAAATGATATTTTTCCTGAGCTTTCAGCTATTATTCGTTATGATGCTTTTATTCAAGAAAATGGATTTTCTCTAACTTTTGAAAATGCGTCTATTGCACGACGTGTTTATAAAGATATAAAAAGTCTTTTTAATTTATCTGTCCATATTACAGTTCGAAATCAAAAAAGGTTTCGAAATAAACAAATTTATATTTTAGAAGTCAAAGATCATGCTCCTATGATTCTTGAAAGATTAAACATTAAAAAAGATCATACATTTTTGGATATGAATCGAAATGACTTGGGGTGTCCAGAAGAGATGGTCGCTTTTGTCCGAGGAGCATTTTTAGTGATTGGGTCGATCAATGATCCAGCCACTAGTGGATATCATTTAGAATATGTATTTGACCGTATTTCTGATGCAAATTTTTTTAGTGAACTTCTTCATGAAATGAAATTTGATACAAAGGTTTTGGAAAGAAATAATAAGTTTATGGTCTATTTAAAAAGTTCTGAAGAAATTAGCGATATGATACGTATGTTTCAGGCTTCAAATTCTTTGTTTTATTTTGAAGATGTTCGAATTTATCGAGATCATAAAAATATGGTGAATCGTTTAAATAATTGTGAGATTGCCAATCAAGAAAAAAGTTTACGAACAGGCAACCAACAAGTTCAAGATATACTTTATTTAAAAGAACATGATTTGCTTGACTTATTGGACGAGAAAACAAAGATAATTATGGAATATCGTTTGAAATATCCAGAAAGTTCTTATCAAGAACTTGCTTCTATTATTTCTTTAGAAACTGGTTATATTATTGGAAAGTCAGGAATTAATCATCATTTTATTAAAATGAAAAAATTAAAAGAATTACATGAAAAAAAGGCTTAAATGATTTGATCAATTAAGCCGTATTTTTTTGCTTCTTCACTTGTTAAATAGTAATCTCGATCGGTATCTTTTTGAATTTTCTTTAATGGCTGATTGGTGTTTTTTGCTAAAATTTTATTTAGTTTTTCTTTCATTTTTAAAATTCGCTCACAAGCTATTTTCATATCACTTGCTTGACCTTGCATGCCTCCTAGGGGTTGGTGGATCATTACGTCTGCATTTATGAGTGCAAATCTTTTTCCTTTTGTTCCTGATGAAAGAAGAAAGGCTGCCATGGAAGCTGCTAATCCGACACAGATAGTTCTGACATCACTTTTAATGTAATTCATCGTATCATAGATGGCCATTCCACTTGTTACAGATCCTCCAGGGCTGTTTATATACATATATATATCTTCATGATTTTTAGAATCTAAAAATAGTAGTTCGCTGACAATTAGATTGGCTGTTTGATCTGTGATTTCTCCACTTAAAAAAATAATTCGATCTTCTAATAAACGAGAATATAAGTCATAAGCGACTTCACGATTGTTTGTTTTTTCTAAAACTGTTGGAATTATATTCATTTTCTCACCTATTATTATCATAGTATGATAATGTAAAAACTATTCAAAAAAAATTTTTTTTGTGTTAAAATATTTTAAGAATAGAAAAGGCTAGGAGATATTATGCAAGAAATTAAAGTTACATATCAAAATCAAACTGTTATTGTTCCAAAAGGTACACTTTATTATGATATTGCTAAACAGTTTCATTTAGAGGATACTTTGGCAGCTCAAGTTGGCAATGAAGTTTTTTCTTTGGATTCTAAAATACTTGAAAATTGTACTGTATCCTTTTTAGATGTTACTTCTCTAGCAGGATACAAGATTTATCAAGGAGCTTTGAAATTTTTATTTTATGTTTCTGTTATGGAGTTATATCCTGATGCTGAAGTACTATTTTTACATAGTGTGCCTAAAGGTATTTTAAGTGAGATTCGCGTAACAAGAAATTTAACTTCCGATGATATTTCTAAAATTAAAGGTCACATGGCTTCCATTGTGGAAAAAAAGGAACGTTTCTATCGTTATCATTTAGATAACCAAGATGCCTTTCATTATTTTATGAATCGTCATGAAGAAGAGAAAGCATATAATATTCAAAATACTCCTAAGGAAGTTGTTACGATGTATCGTTTACGGGATCATTTAAATTATTTTTATACTATGATGCCTTACGATACAAAGGTACTTAATCGTTTTGAGTTGGTATTTTTAGGTAGAAATCGAATTGTTTTGGTTTGTCCAAATGTAACGAGTGGAAATCATATTCCAGAGTACGTTCATTATGAAAATATTGTAGCCAATTTTATGTCTACGAAAAAATGGCTTAGACAAATGCAAGTTCCTTATTTATCTCAAATGAATTATTTGGTGAGTACTTCTAAAATTGAAGACTTTATTCACTCTAATGAAATTGTTTATGAAGAGGATTTATTAAAGGCTTGTGATAAAATTATTTCTTTACGGGATGTTCGCATGGTTTTAATTGCTGGGCCATCTTCTAGTGGAAAGACGACTACTATGAAACGAATTAGTTCCATTTTACGCAGTCGTGGATATGATCCGATCGGATTATCAACGGATGATTTTTTTGTCGATCGGGAAGATACTCCGAAAAATGATAAGGGAGAATACGATTATGAATGTTTACAAGCTATTGATTTAGAACTTTTTAATCAAACTTTACAGAATTTGTTAGCTCATAAAGAGGTAGAAATTCCTGAATATGATTTTTTAAATGGAAAAAAAGTTTTTAAAGGAAGAAAGGTTTCTTTAAAAGAAAATAGTCTTTTACTTATTGAAGGATTACATTGTTTAAATGATGATTTGGTTCCGTATATTGAATCTAAATATAAATTTAAAATTTATTTGAGTCCGTTTATTCCTTTAAATATTGATCGACATAATTACATTTCTACTTTGGATTTGCGTTTGATTAGACGAATTGTTCGCGATAATCGAACTCGAGGTAAAAAGGTCGATCAAACGATTGCCGAATGGCAAGTGGTTCGTTCGGGTGAAGAAAAATATATTTTCCCTTATGTTTATCAAGCGGATATGATTATTAACACGGCTTTGGCTTATGAAATAGGTGTTTTAAAAGTTTATGCTGATCCTCTTTTGTTTTCGGTTGGTGTCGACAGTGTATATTACAGCGAATCTAGGCGGTTAATCGATTATTTACAAGTATTTTTTACTATACCTTCAGAATTTGTGCCAAAGGATTCTATTTTGCGTGAATTTATTGGGTAGTTATGGTATAGTTAAATTGTGGTGATATATGAAAGTTTTTAAATTTGTTGTAGATGATTTGTCTCAAGCTTTGGATTTTTTAGAATTGTATTGTATTCGTAAAGAAATTTCTTATGTAAAGCTTGCTGATGAATTTCATTTTTTAGATTACATTTTTAAATTGTATTCAAGAGAAGAATTTTTGACTAATTTGTTTTTGCAAGGGGATGTTAATTCTGCAAGTACTTTTTTTGGAATTTTAAATTGTGATGAATCTAGGAATTTTGTAAATGAAAGTTTAAGACAAACTAATAGTTTTTTTGTAAAAAGGAAAAAGAACTTTGAAAAAGAAGTGAAGAAAAATTATAAAGTAAATACTTTAGGGTATCCTAAAAAAATAAGAAGGAGATAGATATTATGGTAAGAGTTGCAATTAATGGTTTTGGAAGAATTGGTAGACTTGCTTTTCGCCAAATGATTACTGGAACGGATTTTGATGTGGTTGCGATTAATGATTTAACTAGTGCTGAGGATTTAGCTTATTATCTTAAGTATGATACAAATCATCGCAGATTTCATGAGGATAAGATTAGTAGTGTGGATAACTATTTGGTTATTAACAATGTCAAAAAGATCCCAGTTTATGCACAGAAAGATCCAAGTAATTTGCCTTGGAAAGATTTAAATGTTGATTTGGTGTTGGAATGTACAGGTTTGTTTACAAAATATGACGATGCGATGAAACATATTGAGGCTGGTGCTAAGAAAGTTTTGATTTCTGCTCCTGGTAAGGGTGAGATGAAAACTATTGTTTATGGTGTTAATGATGAAATATTAGATGGAAGTGAACAAATTGTTTCTGCTGCTTCTTGTACGACAAATTGTTTGGCTCCAGTCTTAGCTATTTTAGATAAATCCTTCGGTGTAAATAGAGGATATATGAGTACGATTCATGCCTATACAAATGATCAAGTTACTTTAGATGTTGCTCATAAAAAAGGTTATGCTTCTAGACGTGGACGAGCTTGTGCGATGAATATTATTCCTGCAAGTACCGGTGCTGCTAGTGCTATTGGAAAAGTTCTTCCAAATTTGGAAGGCAAATTAAATGGGGTTGCCTACCGTGTTCCAGTAAGCGATGGATCTATGATTGATTTGGTTTTGGAACTTAGTAAAAATGTTACAGTAGAAGATATTAATTTAGCTTTTGAACAAAATGCAAACGAAACTTTAAAGGTTACGAATGATCCTGTTGTTTCAAGTGATGTTATTGGAATGAAGTGCGGAGCTGTAGTTGATTTAAGATTGACAACAGTTTTAGATGTTGCTGGTAAACAACTTGTTAAAGTAGTTGCTTGGTATGATAATGAAATGGGTTATACAACTCAGATGATGAAAACTGCTAAAAGAATGTTTCAATAAACAATGATTTAAGTCGTTGTTTTTTTAATTTCTGATATGGTATAATTTTTATAGGATATGGAGTGGTTTCTTTGAAAAGGTTAAAAATAAATATTGCTGCAGGTATTATTGATATTGTTGGAACTTTTTTGTATTTTTTCTCATTATTTTTAGTGGGGGTTTTTAATGGCGCTGTAGGAGCTGGTGATAGTACAGAGTTTTTAATGACTTTTCTATTAATATTTGCTATTATTTCTATTGTTATTCATGCTGTTGCTTTTTTTCAGTCCAAAAAAGTGCATATTCGTTTGATTGGGAATAGTTTAGGAATTATTGGCCATGGCATATATTTGATTTGTGGAACTTATTTGGGATGGCTTGCTATGATTTTTACTGTTTTGGCGGCTGTTTTTGTTTTAAAAGATAATCATTATTCTATTTTAGATACTATTGTAAAAGAAAATTAAGATTTGTAAAGAATTGCTAATTTTCTTTTTTTTGGGTATAATATTTTTGAAAGTAAAGTAGGGGATAAAATGAAAAAATGTTTACAAAATATGAATGTTCGCGATAAGCGAGTAATTCTTCGAGTTGATTATAATGTTCCAGTTTTGAATGGAAGTATATTAGATGATTCAAAGATTAAGGAAACTTTAGAAACTATTTATTATTTGCTGGGAGAAAATTGTCAAATTGTTCTTTTAAGCCATTTTGGAAAGATACGAAATGAACGCGACAAAACTATATATTCTTTAGAAATTGTTGCAAAACGATTGAAAGAATTATTGGGACAAGAAGTTTATTTTTCTAAAGAAAATTTTGGAAGTGAAGTAGTTAAAAGAGTTAAATCTATGAAGCCAAAAGAAATTTTGATGTTAGAAAACACTCGGTTTATGGATTATCCTAATAAGTTAGAAAGTAAATGTGATGCTCAGTTAAGTTTATTTTGGGCAAGTCTTGGGGATGTTTTCGTCAATGATGCATTCGCGACTGCTCATCGTAAACATGCTTCAACTTATGGTATTTCTACACACATTCCTAGTTGTATTGGATTTTTGATGCAAAAAGAAATTGGAATGCTTGATCGTTTAGTAGTTCATGCAATTCATCCATTTACCGTTATAATGGGAGGAGCTAAGATGGATGATAAGATTACTTTGATTGAATCTTTACTTCCAAAATGCGAACATTTGCTTTGCGGTGGTGGAATTGCCAACACTTGTCTAAAAGCACTTGGCTTTAATATTGGAGAATCTATTACTTCTGAAAATCCACAGGTTTTAGAAAAAGTAAAACAAATGCTTTTAAAATATAAAGACAAAATTATGTTGCCTGTAGATGTTATTGTTGGAAGTACTTATGATAAAAATTATGTGAAATATAAGTTGATCACAGATATTGATGATAATGAAGTTCTATTTGATATAGGAACTCGAACCTTGCAAAAATACAAAACAGTTATTGAAGAAAGTCAAACTATTTTTCTTAATGGAACGGTTGGAGTATATGAAGATCAAAAATTTGCAAATGGTACCAAAGAGTTATTACAAATGATTACTTCTAGTAAGGCTGTTAGTGTTTGTGGCGGAGGCGATTCGGCTTCTAGTGTTCGAAATTTTGGCTTTGCTAATAAGTTTACCTATATTTCTTCTGGTGGTGGTGCAACTTTGGAATATTTAGCAAGTGGTCATTTAGTTGCATTAGATGCGATTGAGGAGGAGAGTACGATTGAAACCCTTGATATGTAATTTAAAAATGGAACATTCTTTACAAGACATTTTAAAATACAAAAAGGAACTAGAAAATTGTGTAGGAAGTTTTTCTTTAATTATTTGTCCTCCTTTTTGTTATTTACCTATAATGCATTCTAAGTATTATAAGATTGGTGCACAAGACGTTTCTTGTTATGGCAATGGTAGTTATACAGGTAAAGTTTCTGCCCAAGCATTAAAAAGTCTTGATGTTTATGGAGTTTTAATTGGACATTCTGAAATTGAGGATACTTTTGAAAATAAATTAAAAAAGCTTCGGAGAGTTGTTAGTGAAGGGATGCAAGCTTATGTTATTATTTCTGATACTAAAGAAGAACACGATTATCAATATTCTTATGTCAAGTTAATGAATAAAATACGAGCTTACTTGTCGCGTGTTTTACCTAAAGATTACAATAAGGTTACATTCGTTTATGAACCTTCCTGGTTAATTGGAGGAAATGAAATTCTTTCTATTTCTGAAATTTCTAATCTTTTTTATCAATTAAAAAAAGAGTTGCAATTTGAATATAAATACGATTTTCCGCTTTTTTATGGTGGAGGTATTTCTTCTTCTAATATTCGACAAATTTATGATAATGATGCCATTGATGGATTATTGTTGGGAAATTTCTGCAAAAGAGCTAAAAATCTTGTAAAATTTTTGCAAAATGATGATGATTCGACACAGTTTGACACAAGTATACATAACTAGACAATTATATCTCTAGTAATTTGACAAAATATTTGCTACTATTAAGGTGCGTGTTGTAAATGTGGAAGTACTTTAAAAAGGAGAGAAAAATGAAAACAAAAATTAACGCATTAGTAGTAGATGACAGTATGGAGTTTACGAGTAGTGTGAAGGAGTATTTCAAAAACAACGCAGTGATCAATATTTTAGATGTTTTAACTGATGGAGAAAAAGCTTTTTCTTATATTGTTGAACATCAAAATGAAATTGATGTTATTCTAATGGATCTTATTATGCCAGGTAAAGATGGGTTAGCTATTTTAGAAGATTTAGAAAAAATGAAGATAAAAAAACATGTTATTGTTTTGTCAAGCTATCGAAAAGATTATACGATACGTATGACTGCTCATTTTGAAGTTGATTATTATATGCTTAAACCTTGTGATTTACATTCATTAGAAAATCGCATTAAAGAAATTATGGTTGAAAATAAAAATGAACTTTATTTAGATAAAAAAGTTAGTCATGAGATTCAAATGCGAGTTACTGACTTATTACATACACTTGGAGTTCCTTCTCAGATTAAAGGATATCAATATTTAAGAGAAGGAATCTTGATGCTTTATCAATCCACTGGTTTAATTGGTGGAATAACTAAAGAAGTTTATCCGGAAATTGCTCTTAGATATAATACAACTGCTTCTAGAGTAGAAAGAGCCATTCGTCATGCTATTGAAGTGAGTTGGAATCGTGCGGATTATAATACTATGAATAAAATTTTCGGACATAGTATTGATTATGATCGTGCAAAACCAACGAATTCAGAATTTATGGTTACTTTGTCTGATGCACTTCGTTTAGAAGCAAATCATTTGTCTGTCTATAATTAAAATCAAAAGAATTGTAAAATTAAAACAATTCTTTTTTTTGATATTAACCGTTTAGGATTTTATTTATTGTTTTTTTATCTAGTCCGGTTATCTTTTGGATATTTTCTAAATCATCATTTAGTTTTGCATATTTCTAATACATTTAAAGATCGTTATTTAATGCGTAAAATATTTTTGGCCTCTTTTCTAAGAAAATACCTATACAAGAATAATGGTTCATTTCCTTTTTCATTGTTGAAAATTTAGTAAATAAATGATACTATTGATTTGGATACCAAAAATCTTTTTTCTTATGTTGATATCTTTTATGAGGAGGATATTTGATGAAAAAAATATTAACAGTTATATTAGATGGGTTTGGTTGGAGTGAAAATACTTTAGGTAATGCTGTAAAGATGGCTCCTCCAGATAATTTTCTGAATTTGTGGAAAAAATATCCACATACTTTATTAGAAGCCAGTGAGGAAGCTGTTGGATTAGAAAAAGGACAGTTTGGAAATAGTGAAGTTGGTCATATGACTATTGGTGCTGGAAGAAAAATTTTACAAAGTATTGCTTTAATTCGTGAGTTTTTGAATGGCGATGTGGAACTTAACTCTAATTTTTTAGATATGTTAGATTATTTACATGAGACTGAAAAGCCTTTACATATTATTGGCTTGTTAAGTGATGGTAAAGTTCATTCTAGCTTTGAACATTTTATGCAAATGATAGATATTTTATATAAAGAAAAGATATCGGAAGTTTATTTTCATATTATAAGTGATGGTAGAGATACCGATCCAAAATCTTTATATACTTATATTTCTAAGTTGGAAGAGAAAATGAATGAGACAGGTGTAGGGTATATTGCGTCCATTTGTGGTCGTTATTATGCTATGGACCGTGATAAGAATTTTGATCGTACTAAAAAATATTATGATTTGCTTGTTAAAGGGGAGGGACTATTTGCTTCTAGTATTCCTTTAATGATTCAAAAATGTTATGGAAATAATATTACAGATGAGTTTTTACCTCCGATTAAAACGAAAGATTTTCAAGGTATACGTGATGGTGATGCCGTTTTATGGATGAATTATCGTACAGATCGTGCGAAACAAATTGTTGCTTCTTTTGTTCAAAATTCTTTTGAAGATTTTGCTATTGTTCCAATGCCAAATTTAAAAGTTTATTCTTTTTTGCCTATTGATCCTAAGATTAAAACTCGTAATTTTTTAGAGAGGTCAAAAATTACTAATCCATTGGGAGTTTACTTTGCCGATTTGGGGTTAACACAAGCCCGAATTGCTGAAACAGAAAAGTATGCTCATGTTACTTATTTCTTTGATGCAGAAAGTAATGCTTCTTTAAGTGGTTGTCAGAAGTTCTTGATTCCATCTCCTAAAGTTGCAACATATGATTTAAAACCTGAAATGAGTGCAATTGAAGTTACTAAAAAATGTGTGGCTTGTATGGAAAAAGATTATGATTTTATCTTAGTGAATTATGCAAATCCCGATATGGTTGGCCATACAGGAAATCTAGACGCAACTGTGAAAGCATGTGTAACCGTGGATCTGTGTTTAAAAATGCTTTATGAAAAAGCTCAAGAAAATTTCTATACATTAATTGTTTTAGCAGATCATGGTAATGCCGATCAAATGCTTGATGCTCAAGGACATCCTGTAACTACACATACAACAAGTTTAGTTCCTTTCCTTATTACAGATGAAAAAGTTGTTTTAAAAGAAAAAGGAGATTTAACAAATGTTGCTCCAACTATTTTAGAATATATGGATATTACTGTTCCGAAAGAAATGCGAGAATCGGGTAGTTTAATAAAAGAAATTATTTAAGGAAGGATTTTTCTTTCCTTTTTTCTTGTCTATTTTTTGTCATTCATCTTCTTTTTTATTTAGAGCTTTGTTATAATGTTTATGAGGTAATAGACATGATTGATTTAACAAGTTTAAATGATTTACAAAGAGAAGCGGTTTTACATAAAGATGGACCTTGTTTAGTTATAGCAGGAGCCGGTAGTGGTAAAACAAAAGTTTTAACAACGCGAATCGCAAAACTAATAGAAAGTGGTATCGATTCGTATCATATTTTAGCTATAACTTTTACGAATAAGGCTGCTAAAGAAATGAAGGAAAGATTAGAAAAAATTGTTTCTGACAATGATGCTTTTGTCGGAACATTTCATTCTTTTGGCATGAGAATTATTCGTGAAAATGTTTTAAAGCTCGGTATGGAAAGAAATTTTACTATTTTGGATAGTGATGATGTTTTAAGTTTGATAAAGAAGATTTTAAAAGAAAAGGGTTATGATAGTAAAGAAGTTTCTCCTTCTTATATTCGTAATCGAATTAGCTTTATTAAAAACGAAATGTTAACGAATGCTGAAATTGAAAAATTTTTTCAAAGTGATGTTGAAAAAATAGCTTATGAAGTTTATTTGGAATACAATTTGAAATTAAAACGGAACAATTCTGTAGATTTTGATGATTTATTAAGGTTGCCTGTTTTGTTATTTCAAGAGCATCCTGAGGTATTGGAGCATTATCAAGATAAATTTCAATACATTTTAATTGATGAGTATCAAGATACGAATGAAGTTCAATATAAATTAGTAAAATTATTAGCTCGTAAGTATCAAAATTTGTTCGTTGTTGGTGATCCGGATCAATCGATTTATCAGTTTCGTGGAGCGAACTATAAAAATATTTTGAATTTTGAAAGAGATTATCCCAATGCAAAAGTTGTTTCTTTAGAGGATAATTATCGAAGTACAAAAATGATTTTGGATGCAGCTAATAGTGTTATTAAGAATAACAAAGAACGAAAAGAAAAAAATTTAAGAAGTCATCATGGAGATGGTTTAAAAATTAAATATATGCGAGCTTATGATGAGAAAAATGAAATTTCTTTGGTGATTTCCGAGATAAGAAAATTATTTGAATTGGGGTATAAAAATAAAGATATTGCAGTTTTTTATCGAACGAATGCACAAGCTCGAGTTGTAGAAGAACAATTTTTAAAAGCAAATATTCCTTATAAAGTTGTTGGAAGTTATTATTTTTATGCTCGTAAAGAAATTAAAGATTTGATTTGTTATTTGCGTCTTATTTTGAATGTTCATGATAATGTTTCTTTAGAAAGAGTTATTAATGTACCTAAAAGAGGAATTGGAAGTTCTAGTATTGCTAAACTTGCTAATGAGGCTCTTGAAAAAAGTGTGAGTATGTTTGAAGTTTTGCATACACCAAAAGAACTTGAATTTAAACAGTTGATTTTGGATTTACAAAAATTTAGTGAATCTTCTTCTTTAACTGAATTGGTTGATGAAGTATTAGAAAAAACAGGAATGAAAGAGGAACTTTCAAAAGATCCTTCTTTAGAAAGTGAACTTAGGTTAGATAACTTAATGGAGTTTCGGAGTATTACGAAAACTTATGAAGATACTACAGGAAGTGTTGATTTAGGCGATTTTTTGGAAGAAATTAGTTTAGTTGCCGACATTTCAGAACATAAAAATACCGATGATGTGGTTACTTTAATGACAATGCATAGTGCTAAAGGCCTTGAATTTCCAGTTGTTTTTCTAGTTGGAATGGAAGATGGAATTTTTCCTCATCAAAATAGCTTTAATGATGCAGAAGGAATTGAAGAAGAAAGGCGTCTATGTTATGTCGCGATTACAAGGGCTAAGGAAAGATTGTATTTGTCTAATGCTAAGTCAAGAATGATGTATGGTCAAATTAATCGGAATATTCCAAGTCGTTTTATTGAAGAAATTGATAGTAACTTGATTGAAAAAGAATTTTCGGAACCTACGGAAAAGGTTATTCATAAAGAAGATATGTATACCCAAGAAGACGTTTCTTATGCCGTTGGTGATGTGGTAATGCATACAATATATGGCCGAGGAGTTGTTGTTGGAGTGGATTCTTCGTTAGTAACTATTGCCTTTAGTAAACAATATGGAATTCGAAAATTAATGAAAAATCATAAGAGTTTAAAGAAAGTGTCGTGAGTTTATGCAAGAAAAGTTTTTTTTGGAAAATGTTTTGACGAGAATATATCGGCGTGGTTCTTCTTATTTGACTTTGGTTCAAAAAGTAGGGCCGACTGGATATACAACAATTCACACTATTTTCGATAATACTTTTGATTTTACTTTGTATCCCAATATAAAAGAAAAATTATCTGATGTTGTTTCTTTCGGATTGCGGTTTCAAAAAAGTAAGCAACTTTATTGTGCTTTTTTGGAAAAAGAAGAAATGATTGAAGGAAAACTTCGGTATGAAAAATTATATGAGGCTAAAGGTGAAAGTATAGAGGATGCTTTAGTTTTGTTAGAAGAACAAATACAATTGGAGAAAGGTTTGGGAAGATGAAGCAAGATTTAACCTTAGTGGTAATGGCTGCTGGAATGGGAAGTCGTTTTGGCGGTTTAAAGCAAATTACACCAATAGATTTAGACGGAAATTTTTTAATTGATTATTCTATTTATGATGCGATAAAAGCGGGGTTTTCTAAAGTTGTTTTTATTATTAAAGAGGAGAATCTTGAGGATTTTCGTCATACAATTGGAAAACGTTTGGAAAATAAGATTTCTGTAAGTTATGCATTTCAACGTTTGGAAGATGTTCCTTCATTTGTAAAGATTCCTAAAACACGAGTTAAACCTTGGGGAACAGTTCAAGCTATTTTGGCTGCTAAAAATGATATTCATGGACCTTTTGCTGTTATTAACGCAGATGATTTTTATGGCTTTGATTCATATAAAATCGTGGCTCAATATTTGAAAAATTCTTTCAATGAAAATGAACATATTGCTATTCCTTATCCCATAAGTCGAGTTTGTAGCACTCATGGTGCTGTAAAACGTGGAGTTTTGTTTTATCATGAAAAAGAAGTTGAAAAAATTTTGGAATGTAATGTTGAATATCAAAATGGGAAATTTTTGGCTGAGCCTTTAGATGGAAGTAAATCTTTTTTCATTGAAAGTGATCATCCGGTATCTATGAATATGTTTGGGTTTAAATTTTCTATTTTAGAAAAATTAGAAGAATATTTTTTTCAATTTATGAAGGAAAATGAGAATTCTTTGGAAATTAAAGAGGCTTTATTGCCTATATTTTTGGAAGATGCTTTATTGAAGAAAGAAATTTTATTAACTTATCAACTTAGTAAAGGAACTTGGATTGGGATGACTTATAAAGAAGATTTGCAAGAAGTACAAGAAAAAATTGATGAATTAAAAGAGAATAAAGAATATCCTATTCATTTATGGCAAGAATAAAGATGCGAGGTGAAAGAATGCTAGAAGAAAAGAGAAAAAGAGTTAAAGAGTTGACTTCGATACTTGAAAAAGCAAATTATGAATATTATGTTTTAGCAAATCCAACTTTAACCGATCAAGAATTTGATAAATATATGCGAGAACTTGAGGAGCTTGAAAATGAATATCCTGAACTTGCTAGTCCCACCTCGCCAACAAAAAGAGTTGGTGGAGAGGTTATAGATAAGTTTCAAAAAATTCGCCACAGTATACCAATGCTTTCTTTACCAGATGTTTTTAATGAAGATGAGATAAGGGATTTTGATGAAAGAATACGGAAATCTGGTTTTAATCCCGAATATGTATGTGAATTAAAAATTGATGGATTAAGTGGTTCTTTTCATTATGAAGATGGTCAATTAGTTACAGGAGCAACTCGAGGAGATGGAGTCGTTGGGGAAGATATTACTCATAATGTGAAAACTATCCGTAGTCTTCCTTTGCATTTAAAAGAAAATATTGATATTGAAGTTCGTGGTGAGATTTATATGCCTAGGAAAGTACTTTCTAAGTTGAATCAAGAGAGAGCTTCATTAGATTTGCCTTTATTTCAAAACTGTCGAAATGCAGCTGCAGGATCTATTCGCCAACTAGATTCGAAAATTGCTGCTGGAAGGGGTCTTGATACTTGGATTTATCATTTGCCTAATCCAGAGGATTATGGAATAAAAACTCATTTTGAAGCATTAGAATTTATGAAAAACTTAGGTTTTAAAGTCAATCCAGCTAATCGTTTAGTAAAAGATATTGATGGAATTTTAGAGTTTATTAAAGAGTATTCTGAAAAAAGAAGTAGTCTTACTTATGATATCGATGGAGTTGTTGTTAAAGTTAATGACTTATCTATGCAAGATGCTCTGGGCTTTACTTCTAAATATCCACGATGGGCGATTGCTTATAAGTTTCCTGCTGAGGAAGTATTAACGAAGTTAACGGATATTATTTTTACTGTTGGAAGAACTGGAAGAATCACTCCTAATGCGGTGTTAGAGCCAGTAATTGTTATGGGGTCTACTGTGAAGCGAGCTACTTTACATAATGAAGATTATGTTTTGGAAAAAGGCTTGAAAATTGGAGATACTGTATCTATTCGTAAAGCAGGCGATGTAATACCTGAAGTGGTTGAAGCTAAAATTGAAAGACGTACAGGGAATGAAAAAGATTTTGTGATGATAAAAAATTGTCCGATTTGTGGTAGTGTATTGTCTAAGAAACCTGGTCAAGTGGATCACTTTTGTATGAATCCAAAGTGTCCAGCAAGACATATCGAAGGACTTATTCATTTTTGTAGTCGTAAAGCGATGAATATTGATGGATTAGGCGAAAGAATTGTTGAAGATTTCTTTAATTTAGGTTTTATTAAATCTATTACAGATATTTATCATTTAGAGATTCATAAAAAGGATTTGCAAGAACTAGAAGGATATGGAAAGAAAAGTATTGAAAATTTATTAGAAGCTATTCAAAACAGTAAAAAGAATAGTTTAGAGAGGTTGTTATTTGGTCTAGGTATTGAAGGCATTGGAGATAAAACGGCTCTTGTTTTGGCTAGACATTTCAAAACTTTGGATGTTTTAATGAGTCAAACTGAAGATGAATTGAAATCATTAAAAGATATTGGACCAATTCTTGCTCATAATATTTTTTCTTATTTTCAAAATGTGGACAATCAAAAACTTATTCACACTTTAAAAGAATTGGGGCTTAATATGACATTTTTAGGCTCTGGAGAAAAATATAATGAACTTATTACAGATAAAAGATTTGTAGTTACGGGAACGATTTCTTTTATGGGTCGGGATGAGATTGAAAGTGTACTTGAAAGTTATGGTGGGCATGCAAGTGGCAGTGTTTCTTCTAAAACTAATGTAGTTATTGTCGGTGAAAAACCTGGAAGTAAAGCAGATAAAGCTCGAGAATTAGGAATTGAAATTTGGGATGAAGGTAAGCTTTACTCCTTATTTGAAGAACTTGGTGAGGTCTAGTTTTTATGAATAACGATGTTCAAAAAAATTTACAAATGCTTCAAGATTTTTTTAAACAAGATGAAGATATTAAGAAGATTTTATTAAATCTTTTAAAAGCCAAGGACTCGCTAGTTGGAACGTATCAAATGCAAAGATTTTTGCGTTTATTAAATCGAACAACTACTCAATTTCAAAAATTTTTTAAGAGTTTTCTTCCTTTATTAGAATTATCTTCTTTGGAATATCCCGATTTGCTTGAAAATTTTGTCGATCAATTTTTTCAAAAATTACAAGAAGATTTAGATAAATGTGATTGTACGCAGATGGGGATAGAACGTTTAGTTTTTGAAAGATTTGTTTCTTTAAAAACTGAATTTTTGGATATTGTTCATCAAAATTGTGTAGCAAACAAAGTTTCTTTTGATTTAAAAGCCATCCAAAAAAATTGTACTTCTATTAACGAACTTTTGAATTTTTATCATTCTTATATTGTTAATAAATTGAATTATTCTCAAGTTTTTCCTATTGTATTGGAAAAAAATAATCTTGTGCTTTGTGGAAAAGAAACTTCTTTTTCTAAAAATGTTTTTGATAAGTTTCCAATAAATTTGGAAAGTAGATATATTCGAATTCTTTCTTATGATGAAAATTTTGTGTATGTTCTTATTCGTGATTATGGTCATGCTACTACTTTGAAAATTGTGAAAGATCACGAGAATGTATATGTTGAATATTTTATTCCGACGGTTACAAATTTTGAAAAGATTCAAGAGTTACCTGGTCTTAATCGAGTTTCTAAATATGATGATACAGGTTGGGCAACGGGATCTTTTAAAGGAAATTTGGAAGATTTAGAAGAATTTATAACGAAGATTCCTACAGATTTGGATATAAAAAGAACTTTTTAAATAAAAAATACCAGTTTTTTGACTGGCCTTTTTTTATGCTTTGAATGTTAATTTATTTGCACATTTTGGACATTTAAAATAAATGTCTTCTTTTTCTTTAGGTGGACTGCTAATTTCATTTGCTTTTTCTACGAGCTCAATAAGCTCAATGGGGATTTCCGTTTTATAGTCGCAATTTTCACAAGAAAAGGTTAAAAATTTTGGCTTTTCTTTTTCTTTGTCTTCATCGATACATAATTTATACATATCGACTCCTAAAATTAGAGAAATTCGCCAAAGAGCACCTAATGAGAATGTTTGGTGTTTTTTGCTTTCTAGTCCTGACACAAAAGATAAGGAATAATCTATTTTTTCGGCTAATTGGGCTTGCGTAAGTTTTTTTAATTTACGATATTTTTTTACATTTTTACCAATGACACCATATATATAATTTTCGTCTTCAAAATTAAACTTCATTTGAATCACCTAGATATATTATCTAATAAACTTTTCTTTTTTATGTATTAGTATTCTTACAACTAATTGCCAATTTTCGACAATATATTGTAAAAATAATACAATAATTAACGACGATATGATATAATGATACCAATATAGGAGTAATATGTGGTTTAAAGTTGTAAATATGATACTATTTTCACTAGTTATTTCTATACAAAAAGGAAAGAGGTATTTTTTATGGCGTTTATTAAAGCTTTTTCAGGTGCACTAGGTGGTGCATTTGCAGATCAATGGAAAGATTTTTATGGTCCTAGAGGTGGTGTTCCTAGTACTGCAGCTATTTTTCAAGCTGTTCCACAAGGAACCAATGCGGGTCGTGGATCAAATACTCAGGGTTCTGAAAATATCATTACGAATGGGAGTAAAATAGTTGTTCCGGAAGGTACTGCTTTGATTACTTTACAAGATGGAGCTATTACCGGTCTTATTGCTGAACCAGGTGGTTTTATTTATACTTCTAATGATCCTAATTCTAAATCTATGTTTGCCGGAGATGGTATTTTATCTTCAACGATTGGTCAATCTTGGGATAGATTTAAATTTGGAGGACAACCTGGAACGGAGCAAACTGCTTTTTATATCAATTTGAAAGAAATTCCAAATAATAAATTTGGTACTCAATCAGAAATTTATTGGGATGATGCCTATTTGAATGCTCAGGTAGGTGCAGTTACTAGAGGTACATATACTTTAAAAATTGTCGATCCTTTATTGTTTGTTAAAAATTTTGTTCCGGCTAAATATTTACAACCGGGTGCACCAGTATTTGATTTTGCAGATATGGATAATGATGCGGGTACTCAATTGTTTAATGAAGTAGTTAGTACTTTGTCGGCAGCATTTTCTAATTATACGAATGATCCTAGTAAGGGAAATCGAATTTCTAAAATTCAAGGAGATCAAATTGGTTTTGCAGAGGCTATGAGTAAAGCTGTAGAAGATGCTTATCAATGGAAAAGTTCTCGTGGATTGGAAATTGTTAAAACGGCTATTTTAGCTATTGAATATGATGAAGATACTAAAAAATTGTTAAGCGATGTTAAAAAAGCCGATGCTTTATCTGGAGCTCGTGGGAATTCATTTATGCAACAAGCCGTTGCTCGTGGAGTTCAGGCCGCTGGTGAAAACGAGAATGGTGGTGGGGCTGCCATGGCATTTATGGGAATGGGTATGAATGCTGCTGGAGGTATGATGCAAGGAATGTCTCAACCAGCAACTGCTTCGGCAAATCCTTTTATTCAAACGAATTCTCAACCAGCTTCTCAATCTCAAACGACGACTCAAGAAGATCCTTATGCTAAATTATCGGAGTTAAAAAAATTATTAGATAACGGTGTAATTACCGAGGCGGATTTTGATGCTGCTAAGAAAAAGCTTTTAGGGATTTAACTTATGCAATCTGAAAATTTGAATGATTCCCAAACTGTTAAAGTGGTAAAAACCGATGTTGGGGCAGTTGATGGACAAAATAAATGTTCCAAATGTGGTGCGACCGATATTTCTTTAAATTCAGTTACGGGAAAACTTCGATGTAATTTTTGTCGTCATGAATTTGATCCTAAAAAGGCGGTAGGTATTGACACAGATGTGAGTAAACTTGTTGGGGAGGTTGTCGGTTCTGGTGCCATGAATATAGAAGCAAATGCTCAAGATGTAATGACTTTGAAATGTAGCAGTTGTGGTGCTGAGGTTGTCATTGATACTTCCTCTTCTTCTCAAGATCGTTGTCATTGGTGCCGTAATACGTTGTCTATAAATCAACAAATTCCTAATGGAAGTATTCCAGATATGCTTTTGCCTTTTCAAATATCTAAAGAGGTTGCTAAAACTCAGATCGAAGAATTTGTTCGGAAAAGAAAATTTTATGCTCATCCTAAATTTAAGTCAGAATTTACTACTGAAAATATTATGGGGGTTTATTTTCCTTATATGGTTATTGATATAAATTCTCATGCTCTTTTTGTTGGTGAAGGAGAACATACGGCTAGAAAGTATGTTCGAAGACAAGGAGATTCTGCTCGAACTTATTATGACGCGGACGTTTATGCTGTTGAAAGAGAATTTGATTTGGGTATTTATGGTCTAACTGTTGAATCTAATAAAGATCGTTTAAATAAAAATGCTACAGATAAGACCAATAATGTTATCAATTCAATCATGCCTTTTGATATTGAAAATTGTGTTCAGTATAATGCTAATTATTTAAAAGGCTATACATCTGAACGGCGAGATACTAATGTGGATAACTTGCGTGAAATTGTGGAAAATCAAGCTAAAGATGTAGCTAAGTTTGCTGCAAATGATACTTTAAAAGAATACGATAGAGGAGTAAAGTGGACTACAGAAAATTTGATGGTTAAAGGCACTCAGTGGAAAAGTGCTTATCTTCCTGTATGGCTTTATAGTTATCAACAAGTGAGTGGTGAGAAAAAAATTTTACATTATGTCGCGGTGAATGGAAGAACAAAAGAAACGATGGGAAGTGTTCCTATTTATATTCCTAAATTGTTGTTTGTTTCCTTTTTAATAGAAATCTTAGGTATTTTAGGAATGTTCTTTATAGATTTTGATTATAATTGGCTTTTTTTGTTTTTAGGATTTCTTTATTTTTTTGCAATTTTAATTAAATATCGTAATTTTAATGCTCGTCATAAATATGAGATGGAGACAAAAACTCAAATGAATAATCTTCGAAAGATTGATCGATTTATTCAAAAAAGAACAGGATTACCTAATCCAAGAATGAATGGAGCAAATAATACAAGTATTTCAGGCCAATCTTTAGAAGAGCAAATGCTAAATAAAGTTGTAGATGTTTCTAAGTTATCTAATTTTATAAATTCTAATGATGAAAATAGAAAAAGTGGAGGTAGTTTATGATTTGTCCTAATTGTGGTCAACAAAATATGGAGGGTTCAAATTTTTGTATAAAATGTGGAAAAAGTATTTCTATGACAACAAGTGCTTCTTTTCAGAATAATGGTTCTCAAAATGTCCATTTAAATACTGGTGTACCAGTTCAAGAAGTTGTTCCAAAGAATACGAAATCGAATTCTTCTATTCCTATTAAAAGTTTTTTTCATTCAATTTTAAATGTTTTTGTTAAACCTTTCTCAGCAATAAAAGAAGAAGTGGATAAATATGTTGTTTTGAAAAATTCTTTTCTTTTAAGTCTAATTCTTTCTTTATTTGCTGTTGCTTTTTCACTTGTACAAGCTATGATTCGGGCAGTAGTAGTAACAAGTTATTCGATTTTTGAAGGTTCTAAAACAACATGGGTTTGGGAAAATTTAAAAGATGTAAAATATTTAGAAATTGTTGGAAAAAATTTGCTTTTATATCTAGGTATTATTTTAGGAATTGCAGCCGTTTATTATGTTGCGAGTATGCTTATAAAAAAACAAGTAAATTTTTCTAGATTATTAGGAATTTCGGCATTAAGTGTAGTTCCTGTTTATTTAGGTATACTTGTAATTTCTCCAATCGTTTCTTTAATTTATGCTCCACTTGGTATGGTCGTTACTATAATTAGTGGTGTATATACTTTTTTGATTTTTTATGAAGCTATCAACGAAGAAATTCCTCTTGAAAAAGAGAAAAAATTTTATTTTCATTTGCTTTGTATTTCTATTGCTGTTGTAATTATTTATTTTGTTTATATGAAGTTTTTTGTAGCTTCATCAATTTCAGAAAATCTTCCGAGTGGAATGGACGATATTTTTGATTTTATTAGATAGTTTCTAAACTATCTTTTTTAGAAGGGAAGTGTGTGATGTTTTGTCCAAAATGTGGGAATCCTCTTACTGGTAATGAAGAGTTTTGCCCAAAATGTGGTTATCAAAGACAATTAAAGTCTTTGGAAAATCCAAAAAAATCTTCAAAGAAAAAAAATTATCTTCTTATTCTTTTAGGAGTGCTTCTTTTTTTAGCTATTGTTGTTGCAATTTTTTTCTTTCTCTTTAAAAAGGATGATTCTAAAAATTATGGTACTCAAGCTTCTTCAGATTTGGTTATGACTTCTTATAATGAAAATGGAATTCCTAAATTTATTCGTGGAAATTTTACGAATACGAAAGTTACAAATGAAGAAGAGGCTTTAAAAGTTTTGGGAGAAATTTCTGAATTACAGATTCAGGATGCAACTAAAGAATTTCAGTTGGATTATACAGAAACTAGTGAAAATTTTACTTATTATCGTTTTGATCAAGTTTATAATGATCTAAAAGTGTACAATCAAAATGTCGTTTTAACAGTGGACTCTAATGGTAACGTTTCTTCTTTTAGTGGATATTATATTCCTAATATTGAAGTGAGTACTTCTGCTTTAAAAACAGATGAAGAAATAAAAAATTTAGCTTTAGGATACTTAGGCGAGGAAGGAAAAATTGAGTCTAGTGAAAAAATTATTTATCTATTAGAAGAAGTGCCAGTTTTATCTTATCATATTGTTGGTATTTCAAAAGATAAAGCAAAAGAAATGATTTGGGATGCTAATACAGGAGAATTAATTGTTGCAACAGATTTATTTGATGCTGCAACACCTTATGAGTATACTGGAATGGGTCTTAATAATGTTACGCATACAATTACACTTGAAGAGTATTTTGATGTTGGTTTTTTGGCAACAGAATATCGTTTTATCGATCCTGGCAGAGATATTGTAGTTTCAAATTGTAATGATCTTGGACCTGTCTTTTCTATTGTTGCTTCCATTGTTAATAATAATGCTTTATATAAAGATCCCATTTCGTTTAGAATGAATGAGAATGGTGCTTTAACATATTATGACCTTGAATTTGTTCAAAATGCAGTTTCTACTATGGCTCATTATGAGAAAATTTATGATTATTATAAAAATGTTTTAGGTAGAGATTCTTATGATGGAAAAGGCAGTACAATTTACGTTTGCATAGGTCTTACTTCTGAAACTTTTTCAGGAGAAGATTTAAATAATGCTTTTTGGGCTTCTTCTCCAGTTAATCGGATGTTTATTGGAGATTATAACGGTAAAAGTCTCAGTGCTTCTTTAGATGTTTTAGGACATGAATTTACTCATGGAGTTATTTCTAAAACTGCAGATTTTTCTCCCATACCTAAAGATAAAAATAAGGCCAACGAATCTGCTGCTTTGGATGAAGCTTATGCTGATATTTTTGGGGCTTTAATAGAAGGAAAAAATTGGATAGTTGGTGAATCTAATGAGGTTGCCGAAAGTGCAACACGAGATATATCTAATCCGAATAAATATAATTATCCTTCTAAAAAAGGAGGAGACTACTATTTTCCGGATTATTATGCTAAAGGTTCTAGCATAAAAGATCTTCTTAAATCGAATGGTTGGGAAACCTTATTTGATTATGATAGAGGTGGTGAGCACCGTAATTCTACAGTTGTAAGTCATGCAGCCTATTTGATGTATGATAATGGGGCTTTTAAAAATCGTGAAGAAATGGCTAAGGTTTGGTATAATTCACTCTTTTTGTTATCCAGCTATAGTGATTTTGAAGATTGTGCTTTGGCAGTAATTGAAACTGCTCAAAATTTAGGTTTGTCTAGTAAAAGTATTCGAATTATTCAGGATGCATTTTTTGAAACAAATATGTTAGAAGAAAAAGAATATCAACTGGAGGGAACTATTCAAAGTGGTAATGAATTGCTTAGCGATGTGCAGATTTCCGTATCTTATATGGAAGATGATGAAGTTGTTACCTCTACTACTTCTAGTCAAGAAGGAAAGTTTTTTATTCCTTTGCGTAGTGGTAGTTATACTTTGAAATTTGAAAAGGAAAATTTTGAAGAATACAGTATTGATATAGTTTTAGATGGTGATCTTTCGTTAGATATTGAACTTGCCAGAATTGCTTCTCAATCTGAAAAGTTGCCAAACTTATGTCAAAGTGATCACTGTCATAATTTTACTATTTATATGTATGAAGTGGATGGAGAATGTATTGTGAAAAAGCCTGAGACATTTGCAGTAGATGATGGAACTGTTTTAAGTATGGATATGTTTATGGACGGTTTTGGCATTACAACTGAAAATGATGTTATGTATATTCAGCTTGGAACAATCCGAATTCCGTTGGAATTTTATTATTATGGCACGGATCAAAAATATGATTGGAGTACTCCAGTTACCTCGGATGTAGCTATTGAAATGTCTTCTATGGACATGACACTTTTTAATATAATTTCTGGAGCCAATTGTCCTAGTAATTAAACAGAGAAAGTTCTCTGTTTTTTTCGTAAAAAAAATATCCAATTCATGGATATTAATCTTCAAAACGAGCATCAACGTAATAGATTGGGCGTCCTTCTTTAAAATATTGTTTTTCATAGTTTGTCATAATATTTGGAATAGGATTCTCATCATGATGAAGATCTAGACTTATTCTTTTAAATGTGTACCAGTAATTAGATAAAGATTCTAATGAATAAGCAAAAAAGCCTTTGTTATCGGTTTTTAAAATAATGTGTTTTTGTTTTTTAAAGATTTTATCATATTTTTTTAAAAAATTTACGTGAGTGAATCTTTTCTTTTCATCAATTTTTTTAGGCCAAGGATCGCAGAAAGTTAGATATATTGTATCAATTTCTTTTTGAAAAATATTGTCTACTTCTTCCGCATTACAATTTATTAGTTTTAAGTTCGGCAAATTTTTATTTGTTAAGTTTTCTACTGCTCGAACCATTTGGGAATCAATTGCTTCTAATCCAATAAAATTTATATTTGGATATGTTTTGGCCATATCAATTATAAAGTCGCCTCTGCCCATTCCTAATTCTAAATAAATAGGATTTTTGTTTTTAAAAATAGTATTCCATTTTCCTTTATATTCTTTAGGATTGTTGACAACGTAAGGACAATTTTTAACAATTTTATCTGCATTTTTAATTTTTATATATTCCATAGTTTTTCTCCTTGTTTTTTATATCGTTTTTATTTTATCAAATATTTATTTAAAAGTCTTTATTTTTATTTTATTTTCTGTATTTTTAGTAAAATGGTTTGAAAAATTGCCAAAACTGTGAGTCCTATTGTAAACTTTTCGGTTGTATGTTAAAATTTATTTATAATAGGATTTGAGGTGTTCATATGAATGTAGCATTTGAAAATTCATGGAATAAATTTGAAGATTTTATTCGTGAATATATGAGGGGTTACAAAATCAAAAAAATCATTTAGATTTTATTCCTTTATTAAAAGAAGATGTGTCTAATTTTGATTTCATTGGTTTATAAAAAATTGACAATTTTTAAAAGAGATAGTATAGTAATGCCAAGAAATGCGTTGAAAACTAGAGTAGTTATAGACATTTTTTTAAAGAGAGATGAGGGTTGGTGGAACTCATTAAAAAATCTATAATGAATAAAAGAGTGGGAGCATGATCGTAATTCTGCGTTAAAGAAAGAAAGAGCATGGCAACATGAATTAAGGTGGTACCGCGGATTTAACAGTTATTCGTCCTTAGATGGATGGATAACTGTTTTTTATTTATAGGAAGGTGAAAAATAATGAGAGAATTTAGTGAACAAGAACTTGTAAGAAGAGAAAAATTACAAAATATTAAAAATCCATATCCAGAAAGATATGAAGTGAATACGGAAATTGGTAAAGCTAGAGAATTAGAAGATGGCACTACTGGTATTCGGGTTGCTGGACGAATTGTCTTGATGCGTAAGATGGGAAAGATGAGTTTTTTGACTATTGGGGATATTACTGGAAGAATTCAGATCTCTGTAAAAATGGATATGATAGGGGAAGAAGCTTATCAAGATTTTAAACAAAATTTTGATTTAGGAGATTTCATCGGAGTAGATGGAGAGGTCTTTACTACTCATACTGGTGAGAAAACGATTCGGGCTAGTGAGATTACCTTTTTAGGAAAGGCTTTAAAACCACTTCCTGAGAAATTTCATGGATTGGAAGATCAAGAACTTATTTACCGGGAACGTTATGTTGATTTAATTATGAATGAAGATGAAAAAAAGAAGTTTTTATTTCGAAGTGCTTTTATTCGCGAATTGAGAAATTATTTAAATGATAAAGGCTATATTGAAATAGAAACTCCAATTTTGAATAATAAACCAAGTGGTGCAACAGCTAAACCTTTTGTTACACATCATAATGCTTTGGATATTGATTTGTATTTACGAATTGCTCCAGAAACTTATTTAAAAAGAGCGATTGTTGGTGGATTTACGAAAGTGTTTGAAATTGCTCGTTGTTTTCGAAATGAAGGAATGGATACGACTCATTTACAAGATTTTACAATGATTGAAGGATATGGTGCTTACTTAAATTATAAAGATAATATGGTGTTTTTAAGAGAGATGCTTCAAAATATTGTTCAAAAACTTTTTGGAACTTTATGTATTCAAGTTGGTGATAAGATGGTTGATTTAAGCGGAGAATGGCCAAGTGTTAGTTTTAGAGAACTTATTTTGAAATATGCAAATATTGATATTTATGAAGAAGATACTAAAGAAAAACTTTTAAATAAAATCAAAGAATTAAAAATTGATATAGATTCTGAAACACCTTTGGAAAATTTGGGATATGGGAACTTAGTAGATCAACTTTATAAAAAAGTTGCAAGACCTTATTTAATTAATCCTGTATTTTTAGTAGATCATCCGATTAGTTTGTCTCCTTTAGCTCGTGCAAATGATGAAAATCCAAATTTAACCGATCGATTCCAATTAGTTATTAATGGTGCTGAAATTATTAATGCTTATTCTGAACTTGTTGATCCTCAAGAACAAGAAAGAAGATTAGAAGAGCAAGCAAGATTAAAGGCTCATGGTGATGAAGAAGCTATGCCTATGGATTATGATTACATTAGTGCTATGGAATATGGTATGCCTCCTATTAGTGGTTGGGGTATGGGAATTGATCGATTGATTCAACTTTTAACTGCTAGTGATAACATAAAGGATGTCGTTTTATTTCCTTTAATGAAACCAAAAGATGAGAACAAGTAATTTTCTTGTTCTTTTTTTATTATTTTCTTTTTTCACAAAAATTTCATAAAAAAAATTGTTAATTTTCTTTATTTTATGGGGATTTGTGCTATAATTTTGTTTGGAGGAGGATGAAATGAAGAAATTGTTTAAAGAACACGATTTGGTAAAACTTGTATCAATAGTATTACTTGTTATTATTGTGATGTCTTGGTTTATTCCATATGGTACATTTGGTAGCAGTTCTACTTTTTCTGAAGGAAGTGTAACTCCTATTGGAATTGTACATATTATTTATGGATTTATTTATTCACTTCAAAACTATGCGATTCAATTTGTTTTTCTTATTTTGATCGGTATGTTTTATGGTGTTGCTACTAAGACAGAAGGCTATAAAGCTTTAGTTTCTAGAATGGCTAATGCTTGTAAAAAAATTGAAATTGTAGTTGCATTAGTTATTTCATTTATTATTTGTTTATTAGCCTCATTCTTAAATAACACTTATGTACTTTTATTATTTATGCCTTTCTTAGTATCTGTATTAAGAAAAATGGGCTTAGATAAAATAAGTTCATTTGCCATTACTTTTGGTTCTATTTTAGTTGGTGTATTAGGTGCTACTTATGGAACAGAAGGTTTTATTGGATTTGTTGAATATTTAGGATACAGTGGTGGAGAAGTTTCTATTGCTACAGAACTTATTGTTCGTGCCGGTGTTTTATTACTTGCTTATATCTTATTTAGTTTCTTTAATGTTATTTATATTAAAAAACTTTTGGAAAAGCAAACAGATAAGGCTGAAGTTAAAGTTATCGATGATAAATTTGCTGTAGAAGAACCTAAGAAAAAGAATACAAAAATTTGGTCAACAGTTATTTTGATGGCTATTTTAGTTATTTTTGCAATTTTAGGATTTATTACATGGAATGCTACAGTAAATGGTACTGAAGTTTGGGGAATTACTATTTTCGATGATTTCCATGAATGGCTTATGGGATTAAGTATCGGTAGCGATGATTTTGCTATTTTTAATGCTTTATTTGGCGGATCATTAGCGAACTTTACTGCTACATTGGTTCCACCATTAGGAAATTGGTATTTATTTACTTATTCAATCGTTATTATTTTTGTAATGATTGTCATGGCAATAGCTTCCAAAATGAAATTATCTGAATTTATTTCTAATATTGGTGAAGGATTCAAAAAAGTGATTCGTCCAGCTATGCTTTTAGTTTTAGCATATATGGCCTTTATCTTCTTATATTGGGTACCAATTATTCCAACAATTATTAATGAAATTGGTAAATTAACAACAGGATTTAATCCATTTGTTGCTACTTTACAAGCATTTATTGGAGCTTTCTTCAATTCCGACTTTGCTTATTTAGGATTTAGTTTAAGTTCTTATTTAGCAGGATTTAGTGGTGCTGAAGGAAACTTGATCGTCGTTATCTTTACAACGATTTATGGTTTGGTACAATTTATTACACCAATTAGTGTCTTCTTATTATTTGGTCTTTCTTATATGAATATTCCTTATAAGAAATGGCTTAAATACATTTGGAAGTTCTTTGTAGGTATGTTAGTTTGCTTATTAGTAATCTTTACATTACTTGCTTATTTATAAGATTACCATTTGGTGATCTTTTTTTAGGGAGGATTGAGAATTATGGAATATAAAAAATTTGGAAATCATTATGTTATTCGCATGGAAAAAGGCGAAGAAGTTATGGAAAAGTTAAAAGAATTATGTTTGAAAGAAGATATTCGTTTGGGAAGTATTTCTGGACTTGGAGCTGCTGGTGAGGTTGAAATCGGTTTATTTAATACTGAAAGTAAAGAATATAAAACTACTGTGATGAAAGGTATGTTTGAAATTACTTCTTTAATTGGAAACATTACTCGAAAAGATGATGAGGTTTATTTACATTGCCACATTAATTTTAGCGATGCTTCATTACATACTTATGGAGGTCATTTAGTTCGAGTAATTATTTCGGCAACTGGTGAGATTGTTGTTACAAAAATTGATGGAGAAGTCAATCGTCGTTTTGATGAGAATATCGGTTTGAATTTATTTGATTTTTCTAAATAATTTTGTATAAAAATCCTTCTATTTTACCATAACAAACATAGAGTAAAATAAGGAGGATTTTTTTTATGTTTCATAATTATGGTTTTGAAGTAGCTAGTATTTTAAAAAAAGCTGAAGATATTCGGTATGAATGTAAGCATCCTTATGTGGGAACAGAGCATTTGTTATTGGCTTTACTTTTTGAAGAAAATGAAACAACTCAAGTATTTGAAAATTTTGGAGTCAATTATACCTCTTTTAAATCCTTACTAATAGATACGATTGGACAAGCATCTTCTTATCAAGAATTAAATTTGTATACTCCGATGCTAAAAAAAGTTTTAGAAATAGCTAATATGGAAGCTATGGATTTAAATCATGGTGTTGTAAAACCAGTATATTTGGCTTTAGCATTGCTTGAGGAAGGAGAAGGAATTGCAATTCGTTTGCTTTTACAAATGGATATTTCCTTAGATGATTTGTATCTTTCTTTAAAACAACTTATTACTCCTAGAAGTAAAAAGAATAAAAATTTGGAAATCTTTAAAATTGGAGTTTCTATGAGTCAAAACCTTGGTAAAGAAAAAGTCATTGTTGGACGTGATAAGGAAATTGATTTTATGATTGAAACGTTGCTTAGAAAGCAAAAAAATAATCCTTTACTTATTGGTAAAGCTGGTGTTGGAAAAACGGCCTTAGTTGAAGAATTAGCTAGACGAATTAAATACCATGAAGTTCCGAAGGAATTGGAAGGGATGGAAATTATTCTTTTGGAAATGGGAGCACTTGTTGCCGGCACAAAATATCGCGGCGAATTTGAAGAGCGGCTTAATAAAATTATTAAAGAAGTGCTTCATGAAAAAAACATTATTTTATTTATTGATGAAATTCATTCTATGGTGAATGCAGGCGGGGCTGAAGGTGCAATTGCTGCTTCTGATATTTTGAAACCTTATTTAGCTCGTGGAGAAATTAAGATTATTGGAGCAACGACGTTAGCAGAGTATCATGAATTTTTAGAAAGAGATAAAGCACTCGATCGACGTTTTGAAAAAATTATGATTGAAGAACCGTCTTTAGATATGATGCAGACTATTTTAGATGCTGTCGTTCCTTCTTTTGAAAAATATTATAATATTTCCATTAGCGAAGAAAATAAAAAAGATTTTTTATATTTTAGTAATTCTTATTTATTTAATAAAAGTAATCCGGATAAAACTATTGATTTAATTGATTCTGTCTGTGCTCGTAAGAAAGTTAAGGCTTCTTCTTTACAATCGAGTCAAAATACTTTAGAAAAAATTCAACGTAAAAAGGAGAAGAGTTTGAAAAATGGGGATTTTAAAAGTGCTTTAAAAGAAGCCATTGATGAAGAAGAATATAAAAAGAAATTAAAAGCTTCCTCATTTAAATTGACTTTGACTCGTGAAGATATTTTGGAAATGATTGAAACGAAAACGAATTTTTGGTTACAAAAGGATGATCATATTTTATTAGAAAAATTGAAAAAAAATTTGCTTGGTAGTCTTTTGGGACAAGATGACGTATTATTAAAATTTGTTGATTCTTTAAATTTGAATTGTCAAAAAAATATGAGTTTTTTATTTGTTGGAGGAAGTGGAGTTGGAAAAACTGAAACGGTTAAAATTGTCAGTGATACTTTAAAGACGTATTTTATTCGAATTGACATGAGTGAGTATAATACTATTGATAGTGTTCATAAATTAATTGGATCACCTTCTTATTATGCTGGGTATAAAGAACCTTATGTTTTTCAAAAAGTAAAGGAACATCCGTATTCCACCATTCTTTTTGATGAAATTGAAAAGGCTCATCCTAAAGTGCTAAATTTATTGTTACAAATTTTAGATGAATCTTTTGTTACAGATTCCTTTGAAGAAGTGATTCGGTTTGATCATACCTTTATATTCTTAACAAGTAATGTTATTGGTCGAGATCCAATTGGTTTTGAAAATTCAAAAAAATCTTCTTTTGATGGCTTCTTTTCAAAGGAATTTATCGGACGTATTGATGAAGTAGTAAAATTTAATTCAATAACAAAAGAAGTGGCTTTAGACTATATTCATAAACATTTAAAAAATCAAGATATTTTAGAAGAACAACTTCTACATGATGCTGAGGTTGAAAAATATGGGTTGCGAAATTTAAAAAATTTGATTCGAAAATATAATAAAAAAATCTCTTTATTAAATAATTAGAGATTTTTTGTTCATATTAGTAATAGGTGATGGTATGGCAAAGTCCTATAGTGTTATTAATTTTGGGTTGATTAGTATTCCTGTAGAATATTCTTCTGCAGTTATTAACAATGATATTTCTTTTCATCAACTTCATAAAAAGTGTTTAGAAAGAATTAAATATCAAAAGTATTGTCCCCATTGTCATAAAGTTTTAAAGGAAAATGAAATTGTTAAGGGAATTGTTCATGATGATGAAGAGCTTGTAGTCTTTGAAAAAAAGGAATTAGATGCTTTGAAACCAGAGAATGATGGAGATATCGAAATTGTTTCTTTTATTCCTTTAAAAGAAATTGATCCTAAATATATGCAAAAAAATTATTTTTTAATTCCTGCTAAAAAGGGAAAAGCATATTTTTTATTGTTAGAAACTTTAAAAAAAATGAAATTAGTTGGTTTGTGTAAAATGGTTATTCATAATAAATTTTATTACGCTATTTTAAGGTGTGCAGATGATTATTTTTTATTAACAACACTTTTTTTTGAAGAAGAAATGCAAGAAATTCCCAATTTAAAGGTTCCAAAACTTATGAATAAAGAATTAGAATTAGCTACTATGCTCGTTAAAAAGATGCAAGGACATTTTGAACCTAAAAATTATCATGATGAATTCGAAGAAACTATTCAAAAAGCTATTGATTTAAAAGCTAAAGGGAAATCTTTGCATAAATCAAAGAAAAAAACGACTAAGGAACTTTCTAGCTTAATGCAAGCTTTAGAAAAAAGTTTGAAAGCATGAATTTGTTTTCACAAACTTTTAAGCCAATGCTTTTACAAGAAAAAAAGGAACCTTTTAATTCAAAAAAATATCTTTATGAATTGAAATTTGATGGCATGCGGGCTTTGCTTTTTGTTAGTCCTCATTCTTTTAAAATTCTAAATCGTCATGAGCAAGATGTTACTTGGAAGTTTCCAGAGTTAAAAGAAATTCAAAAAAATGTTTCCTTACCAGTTATTTTTGATGGAGAAATTGTCTGTTTTGATCAAGGTAAACCAAGTTTTTCTTTTTTACAAAAACGTTTTTCATTGAAAAATAAATCAAGTATTCAAAAAGTTCTTTTAAATTATCCTGTTTTTTATATTTGTTTCGATATTTTGTATGAAAAGAAATCTTTAGTATCTTTTCCTTTAATTGAACGTAAGAAAATTTTAGAAAAATATCCGGATACTTCTCATTTTACTAAATCGCCTATTTTTTTCGATGGAAAAAAATTGTTTTCACAGGTAAAAAAAATGGGACTTGAGGGGATTGTTGCTAAGCGAAAAGATAGTTTTTATGAAATTGATTCTAGAACAAGTTCTTGGATAAAGATAAAAAATATTCAAAGAGAAGAATTTTTTATTGGGGGATATAAAATAGAAAAACAAAATGTTTCTTTATATTTAGGAAAATTTAAAGAGAAAAAGCTTTATTTTGTTGGGCGGGTTTCTATTTCTAAAGAGAAATTTCATAAAATAAATATTAAAAGTTTAAAAAAAGAAAAATCTCCTTTTTTGGATTTTTCTTCTAATGAAGTTTTGTATGTGAAACCAGTTCTTTGCTGTTATGTAGAATTTTTAGAGAAAAGTAAAACTGGAAAATTAAGACATCCTGTTTTTCGAGGCTTAGTCAATTTTGACTAAGATTTTTTCGTTTGAACAAAGACGATCTAAAGAGACTTCTAAAACAGCTGCAATATTATATAGGACAGGAACACTTACTCCTTTACCTGTTTCATTTTCTAAATTGGCAATTTGAGTTGTAGTAATTCCTACTAATTCTGCTAGTTTTGCTTGGGTAATACTTTCGTTTGGGTGTGTAAGATTATAGGCATTTCGATAAAATTTGACATTCTTACCAATCACGCAGAAAATTTCGTTTTTTTGTTCATTTAAATATAACTTCATTTTAATCACCAATATTATTGTATGAAATTGTTAAAAAATTGAAAATCAATCTAGAATTATTTTTTGTTATTTTAGTGTTTTTTAATTTATTCTTTTAATATAATTTCCTGCTTTTTAAAATAGTATTACTTTTTCTTTTGGGAATCTTTTTGTTTTTTTACTTTACAAAAATATTGTGTTGGTATAAATGATTATAATAATTTTTATTTATGTAAAATTGTACTTTTTAAACTTGTTTTTCAATGGATTTAATGCTACTCTTGAAATAAGATAGTTCTTGTATGGGTGATATTATGGTTGAAGATAATATTTCTATAGATTTAAGGGATTTAAAACTTGATCGTGCCAGTTTTTATGATTATATAATTTAGAAACTATTGCTTTTGATATGTATCTGAATTTTTATTCAAAGAAATATCCTAATGTGGA
>ERZ1643246.122-NODE-122-length-101496-cov-69.794994_pt1 | contig 101496 bp, 91 predicted proteins | sample MGYA00579265_ERZ1643246 | MGnify/ENA primary metagenome ERZ1643246 (study PRJEB29033, sample SAMEA4952261) | chicken gut metagenome | biome: Broiler Chicken; feature: Gastrointestinal Tract; material: Caecum | place: Ireland | collected 2018 | study: Broiler...
TAATAGCCCCTTATAGGGGCAGAACAAGCCACCGGCTAAGCCGGTGGTCTTGACTAAAAAAACAGTTGCAATTTTTGTGCAGTTGGTATAGTATACACATATGACGCACAAATGTGCGTGCTGTGAAAACACAGCAAGCAGATTGCACAGAAATGAGGAGTGAAAAATGGAGAAAAAGCTGAGAGTCGGAGTATTAGGGGCCACCGGCATGGTGGGCCAGAGATTTATTTCCCTGCTGGAGAACCATCCCTGGTTTGAAGTGGTGACGGTGGCAGCCAGCCCCCGCAGCGCGGGAAAAACCTATGAGGAGGCTGTGGGCGGACGCTGGAAAATGACGACCCCCATGCCGGAGGCTGTAAAAAAACTGGTGGTCATGAATGTCAATGAAGTGGAGAAGGTGGCGTCCACCGTAGACTTCGTATTCTCCGCGGTAGATATGTCAAAGGATGAGATCCGGAAGATCGAGGAGGATTACGCCAGAACGGAAACACCGGTGGTCTCCAACAACAGCGCTCACCGCTGGACTCCCGATGTTCCCATGGTGGTGCCGGAAATCAATCCGGAGCATTTTGACGTGATCGAGTTCCAGAAAAAGAGACTGGGAACCAAAAGAGGCTTCATCGCTGTAAAGCCCAACTGCTCCATCCAGAGCTACGCCCCGGTGCTGACTGCCTGGAAAGAGTTTGAGCCCTATGAGGTAGTGGCCACCACCTATCAGGCAATCTCCGGAGCGGGAAAGACCTTTAAGGACTGGCCGGAGATGGTGGAGAATATCATCCCTTACATCGGCGGCGAGGAGGAAAAGAGCGAGCAGGAGCCCTTAAGACTCTGGGGCCATATCGAGGACGGCGTGATCGTAAAGGCGGAAGAGCCGAAGATCACCTGCCAGTGCGTCCGCGTTCCGGTGCTCAACGGCCATACGGCGGCGGTATTTGTGAAGTTCCGCAAGAACCCCACAAAGGAGCAGCTGATCGAGAAGCTGGTAAACTTCCGGGGACTGCCCCAGGAGCTGAAGCTTCCCAGCGCGCCGGAGCATTTCATCCGCTACATGGAGGAGGACGACCGTCCCCAGGTGCGGCTGGATGTGGATTATGAGAAGGGCATGGGAGTTTCCGTGGGACGCCTCCGCCAGGATTCCATCTACGACTGGAAATTTATCGGCCTGTCTCACAACACCGTAAGGGGAGCCGCCGGCGGCGCTGTTCTCTGCGCGGAAACTCTGGTGGCGAAAAAATATATTGAAGCAAAATAAGAGGAACAGCAAAATCTCCGGGGCAGAAATGCTCCGGAGATTTTTTGAAAATCCGCCGTTTTTTGTTGAATTTTTAACAATCCTGTGCTAGACTGACAGTATAGTGAGCGGAAACCACTATTTTGTTTTCTCGAAAAGGGGGAAAATGAAATGCCGTTTGATGATGTCAAAAAATTCTCAAACGCCGCTGTTGCTAAAGCGACTCTGCTCCGGGATCATCCTGGCAAGTATTTTATCCGCGCGGTAATGGCCGGATTTTTTATTGCCGTTGCCATGATCTACAGCAACGTGGTAAACAGTCTGTTCGCAGACACTTCCGCTGCATGGGGTAAATTTTTAGGCGGACTGGTGTTCTCCATCGCCGTGCTTCTGATCGTATTTATCGGAAGCGAACTGTTTACGGGGAACAATCTGATCATGGCTTTCGGAGCCTATGACCACGCAGTCAGCTGGGGCCAGACCGTGAAAGTCTGGATCGTCAGCTACATCGGAAACTTTGTGGGATGTTTCGTATTTGCAGGTATCTGGGTTCTGGCCGGCACTTCCGGCGCCCAGGATTATCTGGCCGGGATCATCGGAGGAAAACTTTCCATCGAGCCCAGCGAAATGTTTTTCCGGGCGGTGCTGTGCAACTTCTTTGTATGTCTGGCAGTGGCCTGCGGCACCAAATGCAAGGAGGAAGCCGCGAAGTTCCTGATGATCGTCATCTGCATCTCCGGATTTGTGATCTCCGGATTTGAGCACTGTATCGCCAACATGGCTCTGTTTACGGCTGTGGGCTTTACTGCCACCGGCGTATCCATCTCCAGTATGCTGTTCTCCATGCTGATCGTGACGCTTGGGAATATGGTGGGCGGCGCTGTGCTTTTGGCTCTGCCTCTCCGCAAGATGAGCGCGGACAAATAAGTACATAGCCGTTCGCGGCATGAAACGACAGGGAAAAGGCTGCGGCCGGGACGCTTTGTTCCGGGGCGCGGCCTTTTTTCTGTGCAATTGCCGGCAAAGTCTGCTATACTATAACGGACAGATGTCCAGAACAGGAGGCGAAAGTGAAATGAAAGTGGATCTTGTCACTGGTTTTTCCGGATCAGGAAAAACCGTATGGATGAACCGATATATCAGATATCTCAGCGCCCGGGGACTGAAGGTCAGAGTCATTGAAAATGATTTCAGTCCGGTGGGAACAGACGCGGAGGAACTGAAAGGGACCGGCTGCGAGATTGTGGATCTTTCCGGCGTCTGCCTGCGCTGCGGCGGAGCGGCCAAATTTCAGAACATGCTGATCCGGGGGGCCAGGGACGGCTGCGACCGGCTTGTGGTAGAATCTCCGGGAATCTATGACGCAGGGGAATTTTTCGATACAATGAAACTGGAGGAAGTAAGTTCCTGCTGCGAGATCGGCAGTATTTTCGCGGTGGCGGATCCTTTTGGGGCGGAGGAGGCCTTTTCGGAAAGCGCCGGGTATCTGACGTTTACCCAGCTTTTTTCCGCCGGAAAAATTCTGATCAGCAAAACAGATCTGGCAGGAGAAGAAAAAACAGAGCAGCTGGAAGAACGGATCCGCCGGCTCATGGAAGAGAGGGGCTGCGGCCCGGTTCCGGAGGAAAGAATCTGCCGGAAATCCTGGGATCAGCTGACAGATCAGGAACTTGAGGCGTGTATGGAAAGCGGCTTTAAAGCTTTGGATTACACCCGGGAATACGGGCGGCACGGAATGGAATATGAGAGCCGTGAAACGGCGGATCTCTGCGCGGACCGGCAGGACCTGAAAAACAGAGTGGAGCGTCTGATGACAGATCCGGTTTTCGGCAGAGTGCTGCGGGTGAAGGGGTGCATCCAGGATCTGGAGAAAAACTGGTATGAGGTCAGCGGATTCCCCGGCGGCGTCTGGGTGAAACCGGCGGGTTCCAGAAGGGGGATCTGTTCCGTGGTGGGACGGGATCTGAAGGATCAGGCCCTGGCGTCAGCATTTTTATCCAGAAAAACGGCAGGAGAAAACCGCCATGTCTAAGTCTCTGTACATAGCGGAGAAGCCCAGCGTGGCCCAGGAATTCGCGAAAGCCCTGAAAGAGAATATGGCCCGCCGGGACGGATTTCTGGAATCGGAAAACTCAGTGGTGACCTGGTGCGTGGGCCATCTGGTGACCATGAGCTATCCGGATAAATACGATGAGAAATACAAAAAGTGGAGTTTTGAGACCCTTCCCTTTCTGCCGGAGCAGTTTAAATATGAGGTGATCCCTGAGGTCAAAAAACAATTTCAGATCGTCAGCGGACTTCTGAACCGGGAGGACGTGGATACCATCTATGTCTGCACCGACTCCGGGCGGGAGGGAGAGTATATTTACCGTCTGGTAGCCCAGATGGCCCGGGTGCAGGGGAAAAGGCAGAAGAGGGTCTGGATCGATTCCCAGACAGAGGAGGAAATCCTCCGGGGGATCCGGGAGGCGAAGGATTTAAGCGAGTACGACCATCTGGCGGATTCCGCTTATCTGAGAGCAAAAGAAGACTATCTCATGGGCATCAATTTTTCCAGAGCTCTGTCTTTAAAATACGGCTCTTCCGTGACCAATTATCTGGGAGGAAAGTATCAGGCCGTATCGGTGGGCCGGGTCATGACCTGCGTCCTGGGCATGGTGGTCCGGCGGGAGCGGGAAATCCGCAGCTTTGTAAAGACTCCCTTCTACCGGGTGCTGGCGAAGCAGTCTTTTAACGGAAAAAACTTTGACGGAGAGTGGAGAGCCGTGGAGGGCAGCCAGTATTTCCAGTCCCCGCTCCTTTACAAAGAGAACGGATTTAAAAAGAAAGAAGACGCGGAGAAGCTGCTGGAAAGCCTGGAAGCCGCGGTGCCCCGGGAAGCGGCCGTGGAAAAAGCGGAGCGGAAAAAGGAGACACGAAATCCGCCGCTGCTTTTTAATCTGGCGGAACTGCAGAATGAATGTTCCAGGCTTTACAAGATCAGCCCGGATCAGACCCTTTCAGTAGTGCAGGAACTGTATGAGAAAAAACTGGTGACGTATCCGAGAACAGACGCCAGAGTCCTCTCCTCGGCGGTGGCAAAGGAGATCCAGAAAAATATCCGGGGACTGTCCGGCTATGCTCCCGCCGCTGCCTTTGCCGCGGAGATTCTGGAAAAGGGCAGTTTCCGGGGGATCGGAAAGAGCCGGTATACCAATGACAAGCAGATCACGGATCACTATGCCATCATCCCCACAGGCCAGGGACTGCAGAATCTGGCCAGGATGCCGGAACTGTCAGGAAAGGTTTACGGAACTATCGTCCGGAGATTCCTGAGTATTTTTTATCCCCCTGCCGTGTATCAGAAAGTTTCTCTGGTTTCCAGGGTGGGAAAGGAGGCCTTTTTTTCCAGCTTCAAGGTGCTGGCTGAGGAGGGCTACCTGAAGGTGGCCGGTCTGCCCGGAGCAAAAAAGAAGGAAGACGGGGAGGAGGAGATCGCCTGCGACCAGGAATTCCTGAAAGCGCTGTCGGGGTTAAAAAAAGGCAGCGTGCTCCCGGTGGAAACCTTTGAGATCCGGGAAGGGGAGACATCGCCGCCCAAACGGTACAATTCCGGATCGATGATCCTGGCTATGGAAAACGCCGGACAGCTCATCGAGGACGAGGAGCTGCGCTCCCAGATCAAAGGCAGCGGCATCGGGACCTCGGCCACCAGGGCGGAAATTTTGAAAAAGCTGTTTCACATCAAATACCTGGATCTGAACAAAAAGACCCAGATCATCACGCCTACCCAGCTGGGCGAGATGGTTTTCGATGTGGTAAATGCCTCCATCCGGCCGCTGCTGAATCCGGAACTGACGGCAAGCTGGGAGAAAGGGCTTGCCTATGTGGCGGAGGGCAGCGTTTCCACGGAAGAATACATGAGCAAGCTGAATCATTTTGTAGCCCGGCATACCCTGAATGTCCGGCAGCTGAGAAATCAGTCGGCTTTGCGGGCCTGTTTTGACGCGGCGGCCATATATTATAAAAAGCCCCGGAAAACGGGAACGGCGAAAAAGAAAGGAGCGGCATCATGAAATATGTTACGATTGCGGAACTGTATGATCTGAAGCAGACCATCGCGGCAGAGATTTTCGCGGGGAAAACCTATCCCTGGGAAATCCTTCCGCTGATCCGGGAGTTTATACCGAAGCTTGGAGCTGCGCTTCCGGAGGAGGAATATGAGCGCAGAGGAGAAAATATCTGGATCGCCAGGGACGCGGCAGTGGCGCCTACTGCCTCCATCACCGGCCCCTGCATTATCGGAAAAGGGGCGGAAATCCGCCAGTGCGCCTTTATCCGCGGAAATGCCATCGTGGGAGAGAAAGCGGTGGTGGGAAATTCCACGGAGCTGAAAAATGTGATCCTGTTCAATCGGGTGCAGGTGCCCCACTACAATTACGTGGGAGATTCTATTCTGGGATATAAAGCCCACATGGGGGCGGGATCCATCACTTCCAATGTAAAATCCGATAAAACCCTGGTGACGGTAAAGAGCGGACAGGAACGCATAGAGACCGGGCTTAAAAAGTTCGGAGCCATGCTGGGGGACTGTGTGGAGGTGGGCTGCAACAGCGTCCTGAATCCGGGAACGGTCATCGGCCCCTGCTCCAATATCTATCCGCTGTCCTCTGTCCGCGGGGTCATTCCGCCCAACCATATCTTTAAAAAGGCGGATGAAATCGTCGAAAAAACACTTTACGAAAGAGACAGTTTATGAGAAAATAGAAAGGAATCTGGGCGCGGCGAAAGCGTCCGGAGCCATTCTAGTGTTAAACATCAATTTTGAAAGGAGTTACACAATGATTTATTCAAAAGAGGTAGAAATGATGTGTCCGGTACATCAGGGCGTTCATCATGGCGCAGCTCCGATTCCGGAACAGGCAAAATGGGTAAAAGCGAAGGAAGTAAAAGATATTTCCGGCCTGACTCACGGTGTTGGCTGGTGCGCACCCCAGCAGGGAGCCTGCAAGCTGACTCTGAACGTGAAAGACGGAATTATCCAGGAGTGTCTGGTAGAGACTCTGGGCTGCTCCGGCATGACCCATTCCGCCGCTATGGCTTCCGAGATCCTTCCCGGACTGACCGTTATGGAAGCGCTGAACACGGACCTGGTGTGTGACGCCATCAACACTGCCATGAGAGAACTGTTCTTGCAGATCGTTTACGGACGTTCTCAGAGCGCGTTCTCCGAAGAGGGACTGCCCATCGGCGCAGGACTGGAGGATCTGGGCAAGGGACTCCGCTCTCAGATCGGAACCATGTACGGAACCCTGAAAAAAGGCCCCCGCTACCTGGAGATGACCGACGGATATGTGACCGGCATCGCTCTGGATGAGAACGATGAGATCATCGGCTACAAATATGTGAACTTCGGAAAAATGATGGACTTTATCAAAAACGGCGATGACGCGCAGACAGCTCTGGAGAAGGCTTCCGGCCAGTACGGACGTGTAGACGACGCTGTGAAGATTGTTGACCCGAGAAAAGAGTAATAGAGGAGGAACGAAAAAGATGGCTTTATTTGAATCATATGAGAGAAGAGAAAAACAGGTTCTGGCAAAGCTTGCTGAGTACGGCATCGACTCTATTGAGGGCGCGGCCGAGGTGACCAAGGCTGCCGGCCTGGACGTATACAAGATGGTGGAGGGCATTCAGCCCATCTGCTTTGAGAACGCGAAATGGGCATACACCGTAGGCGCTGCCATCGCGATCAAGAAAGGCTGCCGCAAGGCGTCAGAAGCCGCTGCCGCTATCGGCGAGGGACTGCAGTCCTTCTGTATCCCCGGATCCGTTGCGGATCAGAGAAAGGTTGGCCTGGGACACGGAAACCTTGGAAAAATGCTTCTGGAGGAGGATACCGAGTGCTTCGCATTCCTGGCAGGCCATGAGTCTTTCGCTGCCGCTGAGGGCGCGATCGGTATCGCTGAGAAAGCCAACAAAGTCCGCAAAAAACCTCTGCGTGTTATCCTGAACGGACTGGGCAAGGACGCTGCCCAGATCATTTCCCGTATCAACGGCTTTACATATGTGGAGACGGAATATGATTACTACACCGGCGAGCTGAAAGAAGTATTCCGGAAATGCTACTCCAAGAATCCTGACAGCCCCAGAGCGAAAGTAAACTGCTACGGCGCCAACGATGTACAGGAAGGCGTTGCTATCATGTGGAAGGAGAACGTGGATGTATCCATCACCGGAAACTCCACCAACCCCACCCGTTTCCAGCATCCGGTAGCAGGTACTTACAAGAAAGAGCGCATTGAGGCCGGCAAGAAATACTTCTCCGTTGCTTCCGGCGGCGGCACCGGCCGTACCCTGCATCCCGACAACATGGCAGCAGGCCCGGCTTCCTACGGCATGACCGATACCATGGGACGTATGCACAGCGATGCTCAGTTCGCTGGCTCCTCCTCCGTACCGGCTCACGTAGAGATGATGGGACTCATCGGCGCAGGAAACAACCCCATGGTTGGAATGACTGTAGCTGTAGCCGTAGCCATCGAGGAAGCTGCGAAGGCTGGGAAGTTCTAAGAAATAGCGTAAAATCAAGGGCTTTCGTTGATGTAAAAAGTCAGCGGAAGCCTTTTTTTGATGAAAACAGGTACCCATGAAGGAAACTGTTTTTGTTGAAAAATTTTTTTCTGTAGATTATAATTGAGTCACATAAAGCGAAGTTGAATTGCATTTTATGCGCAACTTGACTGCACAAGAAAGAGAACGTGCTTTGGAGGTGATGGATTTATACATGGCAGTCAGTAACGAAGCAGTTTTAAGCAGTGAAAAAAACTTTACTGTTTTTCAATTTGGCGGACATGTCATCCGTTTCAGAGCGCCATATTCTCTGGAACGATATACAAAAGTGAAGGAATGGGATCAGGGTTATCTGGTCGTAATGGCAAAATACAGACATAATGATAAAGAAGAGGAAGAGTATATCGATCTGGTTCCGATTCTGGAAAATTTATATTTTGATGCAAGTACTTTTTTGGCTCCAATTAAGAAAGTGAGGCTGGCAGATGGCAGATGTGAAGAAAGTGGCAGATGAAGCGGATATGATCGTAAATGGATATGCGTTTACACGGAATGAAGACGGATGGCGCGTGCTTAATCTGAACCGCCAGGATAAAGCAGCGGTACTTTCCGAATATGGAGATGTATTGGAAACCAGCATGGACGATATTGAACTGCAGATTGTAAAGTCTTATTTAGAAAAAAACAGAAAATTTCTGGAGGGATGGGATGCCGAAGTATTATGAGTTTAAAATAGCCGGATACTATCTGTATTTTACGTCCCACTGCGTCATCGAATGCATGCATGTTCATGCAAGTGATAGAAAACTGACAGAGGCAGGATCGGCAAAATTTTTTGTCAGGGAAAATGGAGATACTGTCTTACAGAATAAAGGTATTCTGAATAACAGAGAAATCCACATTATACAAGGATTTATAAAACAGAATTATCAGGAAATGTACTTAAAATGGGCGGAGTACAGTTCCAAGGAATTTTACAGAAAATAAACATTATGTGATTGTCTGCCGGCAGTATCCGATGTACCGGCAAGCGCTTTCTATTGCGGCGCATTGTCCATGGCCCAGCCGTAGGCGCAAATTTAAATATCCGGTCTTTTACATCTTTAAAAATGATCTACCCACTGTGGGCGGCAGGAATAAATGCCGGCCAGGCCGAATGATCATAGTCGGAACAAATCCCTTCATATATTTACCTGATTTGTGTGATTTTTTCATCTAAAAACGACAGGTTTTACCCTGTGCAGACAGAGGGGGCAGAATGGATAAATATCGAGCACATATCAAAAAAAACTGGTACTGTTTTCTGCTGAGCCCGCTTTTTATGACCCTGGAGGCCTCGGGGGAGTTTATCCTGCCTTTTATCAACGCCAATATCATTGACCGGGGAGCGGCGAACGGCGATATTCCCTACATCCTGCAGAATGGCCTGTACATGCTGCTGATCGCGGCAGCCATGCTGGCCTTCGGCGTGCTGGGCGCTTTTTTTGCGGTCAGAGGCTCCTCCAGGATGGCGGCAGGGGTACGGATGGATACCTTCAGCAGGATCCAGGATTTTTCTTTTTCGGATATCGACCGCTTTTCTGCCGGGTCGCTGATCACCCGGGTGACCAACGATATTACCCAGATCCAGACCTTTACCCAGACGCTGCTGCGGGGATTTTTCCGCAGCCCGGTGATGCTCATCGGAGCGCTGGTGATGTCCTTTCAGCTGAATTCGGAGATCGCCCTGGTGATCCTGCTCATCCTTCCCTTTCTGGCGCTGGTCACTTTTTTGATCATCAAAACAGCCTCCCCCCGCTATACCGCCATGCAGGAACAGATCGATACGCTGAACACAGGGATCGGCGAGAACATTACCAATGAAAAGGTTATCAAATCCTTTGTGCGGGAAGATTATGAAAAAAAAGAAGTTCCGGGGGATCAACAGTACCCTGAAACAGAAGACGGTAGCGGCTCTGAAAATGATGATCCTGCTGCAGCCGGTTTCCGCCCTGGCCATTAATCTGACGACCCTGATCGTGGTATGGATCGCGGGACGGCAGATCATGGTGGGAGGCATGGAGATCGGCTCTCTGACAGCGTTTATTACTTATCTGACCCAGGTGCTGACGGCCTTGAACTTTCTGGCCAATATTTTTCTGCAGGGCACCAGGGCCGCGGCTTCCGACCGGCGGATCACCCAGGTGCTCAGCACGGTTCCGGAGATCCGGGACGATGCCTCGGTCAGAAAGGACCGGCAGATCCGGTCCGGCTCCATTGAATTTCGGAACGTCACCTTCCGGTATTTTAAAGGGGCAGACACTCCGGTGCTGGACCGCATCCATTTGCGGATCGAGCCCGGAGAGCTGGTGGGGATCATCGGTTCCACCGGTTCCGGAAAGAGTACCCTTATTTCCATGATCCCCAGGCTGTATGATCCGGATGAGGGGGAGGTTCTGGTGGACGGAATTCCCGTCAGGGAATGGCCCCTTCACGAGCTGAGGGAGAAGATCGCCGTAGTGCTGCAGAAAAATACTCTTTTTTCCGGCACCGTTGAAGAAAATCTCCGCTGGGGCAGGGAAGACGCCTCGGAGGAGGAGCTGGTCCGCGCCTGCCGGATCGCTCAGGCCGACAGCTTTATCCGCTCTTTCCCGGAGGGATACCAAACAGAGATCGGCCAGGGAGGAAGCAATCTGTCCGGCGGGCAGCGCCAGAGGCTCTGTATTGCCAGGGCTCTTCTGAAAAAGCCCCTGATCATGATCCTGGACGATTCCACCAGCGCGGTGGATACGGCCACGGATGCCGCCATCCGCCAGGCGTTCCGCAGAGAACTTTCCGGAGTGACAAAGCTGATCATCGCCCAGAGGATCTCTTCTGTGATGGACGCGGATAAGATCCTTGTTCTGGATCAGGGAAGGATCGAGGCCTGGGGCACCCACCAGGAACTCCTGAAAAACTGCAGGGCTTATCAGGAAATTTATGATTCGCAGAAGGAGGGGGAGCGCCATGGATGAACAACGGATGGCCCGCATGGAAGAAAAGTACGGCGGACGCACGGCCGGAAAAGAAAAACGGCAGATGGACGTGGGACGGGCAGCCGGAAGGACCCGGGCACTGGCATCTGTCGGGAAGCCTAAGAACCTGAAGGCTTCCGTATCCAGGCTTTTGGGATATATTGCCGGGGAAAAGGGCCTTTTTGCCGGAGCAATCCTCTGTTCGCTGGTCTATACAGTCACATCCCTGGCCGCCTCCTATCTGCTGCGGCCGATCATCAACCGCTTTATCTATTACGATCCAGAGCAGGCGGATCTTGGCGCCAGGATTTCCGGGCTGGCTCTGTGGCTTCTGGTGCTGGCGGCAGTCTACGGCCTGTCTGTGCTCACCCAGTGGCTGCAGCAGAGACTGATGCTGGAAGCCTCCCAGAGAACGCTGCAGAGGATGAGGGCGGAGCTGTTTGACAGACTGCAGGGACTTCCCGTGCGGTATTTTGATACTCATTCCGCCGGGGACACCATGTCCCGCTTTACCAATGATATTGATACCATCGGGGAAATGCTGAATACGACTATGATCCAGATAATCTCCGGGGCCATTACGATCGTGGGGACCATCGTGCTGATGCTCTACACAAGCCCCCTTCTGGGAGCCATCACGCTGATCGCCACGCCGGTCCTCACGCTGCTCAGCAAAGCGATCATGAAAAAAGGACAGAAGGCGTATGCGGAACAGCAGAGGAACCTGGGGATGCTGAACGGTTTTACGGAAGAGATCCTTTCCGGACAAAAGGTTGTAAAGGTCTTCCGGCATGAAGAAGCTGCCAGGGAAGAATTTTCTTATCTGAACGGAAAACTGTGCCGGGCCCAGGAGCAGGCCCAGTTCCGGTCCGGGATTATGGGGCCGGCCACCCATCAGCTCTGCAATATGGTATACGCCCTGTCCGCCTGCGTGGGCGGCGTGCTGGTGGCCCTGGGGCGTTTTGACCTGGGAGGGCTTACGGTCTCTCTGAATTACACGCGTCAGTTCAACCGGCCCATCAACGAGGTTTCCATGCAGCTGAATACGGTCTTTGCGGCCCTGGCCGGGGCGGAGAGAGTCTTTGAAGTAATGGATACTCCCCCGGAAGCGCCGGATACGGAGACAGTGCCCCTGAAAAAAATCACCGGCCATGTGGTGCTGGAGCATGTGAATTTTGGCTATGTGCCGGGAGTTCCGGTCCTCCACGATCTTTCTTTGTACGCGAAGCCGGGACAGAAAATCGCCTTTGTGGGCTCTACCGGGGCGGGAAAAACCACCGTGACAAATCTGCTTTCCAGGTTTTATGAGATCCAGGAGGGAAGCATCACCATCGACGGAGTTCCCATAGAAAAAATAGACCGCTCCTTTCTCCGTTCCAACATCGCCATGGTGCTGCAGGATACCCATCTGTTTACCGGCACCGTGCGGGAAAATATCCGCTACGGCAGGCTGGACGCCTCGGATGAGGAGGTGGAGGAGGCGGCCAGGGCCGCGTCGGCCCACGGGTTTATCGAACAGCTGGAGAAGGGCTACGACACGGTGCTGGAAAATGACGGAGCCAATCTTTCCCAGGGGCAGAGACAGCTGTTGAATATTGCCAGAGCCGCCATCTCCCGGGCGCCGATCCTGATCCTGGACGAAGCTACCAGCTCTGTGGACACCCGGACGGAACGCCATATCGAGGAGGGAATGGACGCTCTCATGGAAAATCGGACCACCTTTGTCATTGCCCACCGGCTGTCCACGGTCCGCAAGGCCAACGCCATTATGGTGCTGGAAAAGGGCCGCATCATCGAGCGGGGCACCCACGAAGAACTTCTGGAGGCCGGAGGCCGGTACGCGGCTCTTTATAATGAGATTATTGAGCTGGAATAAGAAAAAAGATACTTCCCCCTTTGCCCGGCCTTTGTTATAATAGACACGAAATGAAAAATTCACCAAGAAAAAAGGAGGTTTCTGTTATGCCCTATGTTACAGACAGTATCCGTTACGTGGGAGTCAACGATCATCAGGTAGACCTGTTTGAGGGACAGTATGTGGTTCCGAACGGCATGTCCTATAATTCTTATGTGATCCTGGATGAGAAAGTGGCTGTCATGGACACGGTTGATATCAATTTTACCCATGAGTGGCTGGACAACATCGCCAATGTGCTGGACGGACGCAAACCGGATTATCTGGTGGTGCAGCACATGGAGCCGGATCACGCGGCAAATATCCAGAACTTTGTAAATACCTATCCGGAAGCAGTAGTGGTTTCCACGGAGAAGGCCTTCGCAATGATGGACAACTTCTTTGATATGGATATTCAGAACCGCAAACTGCTGGCGGAAAACGGAGGTTCTCTGTCTCTGGGAAGTCATGTGCTGAACTTTGTCTATGCTCCTATGGTTCACTGGCCGGAGGTTATGGTGACCTATGAGAGCACGGAAAAGGTGCTGTTTTCCGCGGACGGCTTCGGAAAATTCGGAGCTCTGGATGTGGAGGAGGACTGGGATGACGAGTCCCGCCGCTACTTTATCGGCATTGTAGGAAAATACGGCAATGAGGTGCAGAACCTGCTGAAGGCCGCTTCCGGCCTGGATATCGCTATGATCTGCCCCCTGCACGGACCGATCCTGAAGGAGAATCTGGGCCATTACCTGGAAAAATATGATATCTGGTCCTCTTATTCCGTAGAGTCGGAGGGGATCATGATCGCCTACACCTCCGTTTACGGCCACACGAAACAGGCGGTGGAGATCCTGGAAGAAAAACTGAAGGCAAAGGGCTGCCCCAAAGTCGTTGTATACGATCTGGCAAGATGCGATATGGCAGAGGCTGTGGCCAGCGCGTTCCGCTACGGAAAACTGGTACTGGCTACCACCACATACAATGCCGGCATCTTCCCCTTCATGAGAGATTTTATCGAACACCTGACGGAGCGCAATTTCCAGAACCGCACCATCGGCCTGATCGAGAACGGCTCCTGGTCGCCCATGGCCGCCAAGATCATGAAAGAAATGTTTGCGGAAAGCCAGAAGATTACCTGGCTGAACAATCAGGTGACCATCTGGTCCGGCGTGAAGAAAGAGACAAAGGATCAGCTGGAGGCCATGGCCGACGAACTTTGCCGGGAGTACATCGCCCAGTCTCCGGACGCGGCAAACAAGAACGATCTGACCGCCCTGTTCCGCATCGGATACGGCCTGTATGTAGTGACTTCCAATGACGGAAAGAAGGACAACGGACTGATCGTCAACACTGTGACCCAGGTGTCCGACAATCCGAACCGGGTGGCAGTCAACATCAATAAAGCCAACTATTCCCACCATGTGATCAAACAGACAGGCGTTCTCAACGTAAACTGCCTGTCAGTGGAAGCACCCTTCTCCGTATTCCAGAACTTCGGCTTCCAGAGCGGACGGGTGGCCGATAAATTTGCGGGATGGGCGGAAGTGCGCTCGGACAACGGCCTGCGGATCCTGCCCAAATACATCAACGCCGTATTTTCTCTGAAGGTGGAGCAGTACGTGGATCTGGGAACCCACGGTATGTTTATCTGCTCGGTAACAGAGGCCCGGGTGATGAGCGACAAGGATACGATGACCTATACCTACTACCAGAACTGCGTAAAGCCGAAACCCAAGACCGAGGGCAAGAAGGGCTTTGTCTGCAAGGTGTGCGGATACATTTACGAGGGCGATGTGCTTCCGGATGACTTTGTATGTCCGCTGTGCAAGCACGGAGCCATTGACTTTGAGCCGATCCAGTAATATCCGGCAGCAGATATTGAACGGATGAAAAAGGAGACATGGCCGGATGAAAGCCATCCGGGGAGCCATGTCTCCTTTTTTGTTGTCAGGACTTTCTTGCCGCGGCATAGGCGGCGGCTGCCATGCCGGCCAGGGCGGCAGCAAGCAGAATAGAATTCAGACGTTCCCAGAGGCCTGCGCCGCCTGAAAAAAAGAGAATACAGCAGGCCAGAGGGTAGAGGACTATGACAGCCAGAAGAAAAATCCGCAGGATGCGGCTGATATAAAACCAGTTTCGGTTGCTGAAGGATAAGCCGGGCATATGGATGCGGAAAGGCCCCTGGGTCACATAGTCAATTTTGTTTTGATCGTAATAAGGCGGAAGCTGTTTAGGAACCAGAAAACAGAGCCAGACGCCGAAGAGAAGCATTATGGCTGTGATTTTCAGCAGATCCGCCAGCTGCTCCCGGGGCAGGCCCCCGCGGAACAGAAGGAAAAGTTCTGCTGCCGCAGCTAATGCGCAGACCCCGTAGAGAAGTTTCCAGAAGCGTCCTTTTTGGGTCTGTGCTTCCTGTGCGGATCGCTTCAGCGGGCCGGAAAGAAGCTGGTCCATCTCTTCCGGTTTCAGAGTCTGGCTGTCTGACATCCGTTCTCCTTTCAAAAGCTCCGTGACCGTTACGTCCAAGGCTTCCGCCAGAGGCAGAAGCAGAGTAATGCCCGGCATGCCGGCTCCCCGTTCCCATTTGCTGACGGTTTTATCAGAGACAAACAGCTTCTCCGCCAGTTCCTTTTGGGTCATATTCTTTTCTTTGCGAAGCCTGCGGATCAAAGCACCGAAGCTTTCGCTGTTAATCTGAGTCAATGTTTTGTCCTCCTGCAATGATTCTACTTCAGATTGTACTTCCGAAGAAGGGAAAATACAATCTACCGGCAGGAGAATTAGTGAATTTACGGGGCCATCGGCTTTAAAAATGAAAAAGGCAGAAATCAGATGCCGCAGATCTCTTGATTGTAACGGTGGATTTCGTCAACAATTGTCTCTGTTACACCGGGGAAAATGCTGGTGGGGCCGCCGTAGGTCAGGCAGGGGATAAAGGAACCGGCTTTGCCGTACTCGCTGCAGGCTCTGCGGGTTTCCCTGCGGACTTCTTCCTCCGTCCAGTCTTTGTGATCAATGCGGGAGTCAATTCCGCCCATCAGCACCATAGAACCCTTTAATTTTTTCTGCAGAGATACAATATCGTTGTCGGGGATCACGCCCTGCCAGACATCTACGCCGATTTCCGCCATGTCTTCCGCGATCGCCGCGCAGTGGCAGTCCGCGTGATGGACCACTATGATCCCGAGTTCATGCATATACGCGTACAGTTTCCGGTAGCGTTCTTTAAAAAACCGGCGCCAGGTATCCGCGCTCATAAATAAGCTTTTCTTATTGCCCCAGTCGTCATGGCTGATAATGACTTCCGGCTTCATATATTTTGCCAGCAGTCTCACATAAGAAAGTCTTACGCGGAGAAGTTCATCCAGCAGGTCTTCCATTGCTTCCGGTTCCATCAGCAGATTCATCAGCATATCTTCAAAGCCCATTAGAAAATGGCACCGCTCAAAGAGGCCGGTGGGGAGAATGCTGGTCACTAATTTCTGAGACCGGTCGATCTGGGCTACCAGGCGGGCATTTTCGCTCCAATCCATATCCGGCTCCAGGGCGTCATAATCAGGCAGCTTCAATTCGTTCCGCCAGTCTTCGATATGGTGTATGACCTTGTTTTCTTCTGTAATGTATGGAATGCCGGCTGGCTGATCTTCCGGCCACAGGATAGTGGTTCCGTATACATCAACACAGCTGCTTCCCCTTTTGCGGGGCCCCCAGTCCAGGGCAGTGACAGGATCTACCCGTACAACTCCCAGGGCTTCATAATTCGCCACCAGACGGTCCGGGGTGCCGTGATTGACTAGACAAAGAAAATTTTCTTTTTCTGTGCGCATAAATATCCCTCCCAACATACAGTTCTTTCATTTGTACTTCATTAAATAAACTATATAATATAGAGAAAAAAGGGACAATGGACACAAAAAACAAAAACAATTTTTGCGGATTATGCTGAGTGCACAGATGGAGCCTTCGGCATCAAAGCTTCATAATGGCCTTTACAGCTTCCGCTGTGTCAGTCAGGGGAATCAGCTCGAAACCGATGAGTCCCCGGTAGCCGTTTTCTTCCAGACAGGAGAGCACCTTGGCGTAATGGATTTCTCCGGTGCCCGGCTCATGGCGTCCGGGTGCGTCTGCCACATGGATGTGGCCGAATTGATCCGCGTACCGGCGGATATTGTCGCAGAGGCTTCCCTCATTCAGCTGCATATGGTAAGCGTCATACAGCACTTTCAGGTTCGGGGAACCGATGAGGCGGGTCATTTCCGCGGCCATCTGAGTTGTCCGCAGATAATTTCCGACGTGGTCCGTGGTAACGTTCAGCGGTTCCAGATTCATCCGGATCTGGTTCTCATCCGCGATTTTCGCGCATTCTATCAGGGTTTTGAACATGGTGCAGAGTTTTACTGTATCAGAAAGTGAATCGTAAGAGCAGATCACCCGTCCGCCGTCTCCCAGTCCGTTGGAATGAATCGTGACGCTGCGGGCCCCGACTTTTTTTGCGGCGGCGACGGATTTTTTCAGAAATTCCAGGTAATCACCGGTCTGTTCCGGATCGATCAGAGAAAGTTCCGCGTCTCCGTTAAAACCGGAAATGCCGATGCCGGCTGCTTCTGCGGCAGCCTTTACGGCATCCAGATCCTTATCGGTCCAGCTCCAGAATTCCACAAATTCAAAGCCGTCGTTTTTGGCAGCCTGAAAACGCTCCAGGAAAGGGATTTCGCTGTACATGGGTTCGATGCAGGCGGATTTAAGAAATTTCATATAGGTACCTCCTAGTATAATAATGGTGTTTTGGGATGAAAGGCCGCGGATTCTGTCAAAAAAGAATCTGATGGGCAGTGCACATGATGCGTGCTTTGCACATAGTATGGAGGATAGGGGAGGAAAAGTCAAGCGGTTGTGAAAAATTTGAGAGGATTCGGCGTTTTATCAAAAAAAGAAGGTGATTTTTCTGCATTGACAAAGGCAGAGTTCTGCGCTTAAAATAGAATAGATATGTGCATTGCACACACAGCTCAGAGCAGGAGGCGGAAGAATGGGAAAGAGAATAACGATACAGCAGATCGCGGAGCGGGCAGGCGTCTCCCGGGGCACTGTAGACCGGGTGCTGAATCACAGATCCTATGTGAGTGCGGAAGTCAGAGAGCGGGTGCTGGCCGTTATCGCCGAGACGGGCTATGTTTCTCCGAAAGAGGAATACCGGCAGAAAAAAGAAGCCGCCCGCCCTCCGCTGAAGCTGGGAGTACTGCTGCCCAACTGGGGAGATCAGTTCAGGCAGGAGGTGCAGGCCGGGATTGGCAGAGCCTGTCAGGAATTGGAGGAACAGAATGTACAGGTGATGATCCGCCGGTGTGAAACGGAAATCCCCGGGGAGGCAGTGGATCTTCTGGATGAACTGATCCGGGAGGGGGCTGCAGGGCTGGCGGTCTGTGCCCTGAACGATCCGGGGATCGAGAAAAGGATCAACCGGCTGGCAGAGCAGAAAATCCCCTGTGTCACTTTTAATTCGGATCTGCCCGGCAGCAGGCGGCTGTGTTTTGTCGGACAGGAAATGAATAAGGCGGGGAGAATTGCCGGAGAATTGATGAGCCGCTGCGTTCCCGGGAAGGGGATGGTGCTGGCGGCGGTAGGCAACCGGCGTTTTGACGGCCACCGCCAGAGGCTGGAGGGATTCTGCGACAGAATGCGGGAGAGAGGTTTTGACAGCGGGCAGATCCTGACAGCGGAGACATTTAACGACTATCAGACCACCTATGCGGCTGTCGCTGAGACACTGAACAAGCATCCGGATCTGGCAGGAATCTACATGGCAAACCTGAATGTGTCCGCATGCGCCGAGGCGGTCCGGGCAGCAGGAAGGAAGGGAGAGATCCGGGTAATCTGTCATGATATTAATGAGAGCATACGCCGGCTGCTTCTGGAGGGAAGCGTAGATTTTACCATTCCGCAGGATTTTGAACAGCAGGGATATCTGCCGCTGATCCTGCTGCGGGATTATCTCCGGCGGGGAACCGGGCCGGAGGAGGGAAAAAGGGCCGGAAGGATCGGGATTATCTGCGCGGAGAATCTGTGAAAGAAAAGAGAGAAAGAAGGGAAAGCTTTGAGAGCGCGTCAGACAGATTTTTCTCATGGAAGTGTTAAGAAAAATATCCTGCAGGTGATGCTGCCCATGATGGTGGCGCAGCTTCTGAACCTGCTCTACAATATTGTGGACCGGATGTACATCGGCCAGATGAAGGGAGCGGGGACAAAAGCCCTGAGCGGCCTGGGGCTCTGCTTTCCTATTTTAATGTTCGTGACAGCCTTTGCCAATCTGGTGGGAAGCGGCGGTTCGCCTCTGTGCGCCATGGAAAGGGGAAAGGGGGACAGGAAAGAGGCGGAGAAGATCATGTGCAATTCCTTCCATCTGCTGATCCTTCTGGGAATCGCGCTGACGGCCGCGGGTCTTCTCTTTCACAGACCGCTTTTATACCTTTTCGGGGCCAGCGACGCCATCTATCCATATGCCCGGGACTACATTATGATCTATCTGTGCGGCAGCATCTTTGTGATGATCGCCCTGGGAATGAATCCTTTCATCAACAGTCAGGGCTTTGCCAGAACCGGCATGCTGACCGTGCTGCTGGGAGCAGTCACCAACATCGCCCTGGATCCGGTTTTTATTTTTGTATTTGGCTGGGGCGTCCGGGGAGCGGCTCTTGCCACGATTCTCTCCCAGTTTTTATCTGCCCTGTGGGTGATCCGCTTTCTGACCAGAGGGCCGGCGGAGCTGAAACTCAGAGTTTCCGGGATGCGGCTGAAGGCCCAGAGAGTAAAGAAGATCTTAAGCCTGGGAATGGCCGGGTTTGTCATGTCCTGCACCAACTCCGCAGTCCAGGCCGCCTGCAACTCCATGCTGCAGACCTTCGGCGGCGATCTGTACATCGGCGTCATGACGGTGGTCAATTCCATCCGGGAGATCGCCCAGACGCCGGCCATGGCCATGGGGGACGGGGCTTCCCCGGTGATGAGTTTCAATTACGGGGAAGGTCAGTACGGCAAGGTGAAAGAAGGCATCCGCTTTATGACGGTGCTGACGGTAGTCTATCTGGCTGCCATGTGGCTGGTGCTGTTTCTGTTTCCAAAACCTTTTATTTCTATTTTTAACCGGGATCCCAAACTGGTGGATGCGGCGGTTCCCTGCCTGCATCTGTATTTCTTCGGATTTTTTATGATGGCCTTTCAGGTGGCGGGGCAGAGTGTGTTCAAATCCCTGGGGAAAGCGCGCCAGGCCGTGTTCTTCTCTCTGTTCCGGAAGATCATCATCGTAGTGCCCCTGACATTCCTTCTGCCCCGGGTGGCAGGCCTGGGAGTGACGGGAGTCTTTCTGGCGGAGCCCATTTCCAATTTTATCGGCGGAGCGGCCTGCTTTATCACGATGTGCGCCACAGTTTTGCCGGAACTTAGAATTGACAAGGGTCGAACCCTGTAGTATAATGTCAAAGAAATTGAAGAGGATAGAGGTGCGAAACTCATCAGTATCTCCGGGGAGGCGCTCAACCGCCGGCGAAGCGGGGAGAAAGGGTGTTTTGCCGAAATGGAGAGCTGGATTGAGCGGCGCTCTGTTGGGCGGCGGGAGAAGATTCCGACGACTGTCACATTGTGTGGAGCGCTATCGGTTTCTCTGTACCTGAATTTGAGAACTTGAAACGACTATGGTGTTGTGCGCTGTAGCCGTTTTTTGTTTTGCGGGAAAATGATACAGCGCATTTTCCGCGAAAGACGCTCCTTGGAAACGTATCTATCACAAGAGAAGAAAGGAAGAACAACTTATGAAAAAGAGAATCGCTATGCTTATGGCACTGATGATGGCTGCCTCCCTGGCGGCATGCGGCAGCAATGAGGGCGGAGAGAGCACCGGAGGATCCGTTTCCGATTCTGTCGGCACATCCTCCCAGGCTTCCGGCGGCTCTTCCGGCGTGGAGGACGGCGTGCTGACCATCGCCATGGAATGCGCCTACGCGCCTTATAACTGGACCCAGACCGATGACTCTAACGGCGCTGTTCCCATCAAAGACTCCAATGAGTACGCCAACGGCTACGATGTGATGATGGCCAAAAAAATCTGTGAGGCCAATGGCTGGGAACTGGAAGTTGTCCGCACAGACTGGGATTCTCTGGTGCCCGGCGTGCAGTCCGGCATCTACGACGCGGTCATCGCCGGCCAGTCCATGACCGAGGAGCGTATGAAAGAAGTAGATTTCGCGGGACCCTACTACTATGCTTCCATTGTATGCGTGACCAAGAAAGACAGCCCCTATGCTTCCGCCAAGGGCATCAGTGATCTGGCCGGCGGCACCTGCACCGCGCAGATCGCTACCATCTGGTATGATTCCATGCTGCCCCAGATTCCGGACGCCAAGATCCAGACCGCGGCGGAGTCCGCTCCGGCCATGCTGATGGCTCTGGAAACAGATACCGTAGATTATATCTGCACCGATATGCCCACCGCTATGGGAGCCTGCGCCCAGTATGAGGATATGACTCTTCTGGACTTCTCCGACAGCGATGACGGATTCCAGGTGGATGAGGGAGAGATCAACATCGGTGTTTCCGTGATGAAGGGAAATACGGAACTGAAGGATGCCATCGACAGCGTACTCTCCACCATGACTGCTGACGACTTCAACGAGATGATGGATGAGGCGATTTCTATTCAGCCTATGAGCCAGTCATAATCCGGCAGAGTAGAGAAAGGAGCGGAAAAATATGGAACGGCTGACGCAGCTGGGCGCCGATATATCGGCTCTTTGGGCTCAGTACGGAGGAAGTTATTTAAACGGTATTAAAAATACACTGATCCTGGCCCTGGTGGCCACCCTGATCGGATGCCTGATCGGATTTGTCTGCGGTATCCTGCAGACCATCCCTCATTCTAAGAACGATCCGCCGGTGAAGCGCTTTTTCCTGGCCCTGATCCGGGTGATCGTGCGGGTGTACGTGGAAGTATTCCGGGGAACCCCCATGATCCTGCAGGCAGTATTTGTCTACTACGGACTGCCCTATTTTACAAACAATTCCGTGCGGTTTGAAAATATCTGGCTGGCCGCCATCCTGGTAGTGTCCATCAATACAGGCGCTTACATGGCGGAGTCCGTCCGGGGCGGCATCCTGTCCATCGATCCCGGCCAGACCGAGGGGGCCAAGGCCATCGGCATGAACCACTTCCAGACTATGGTATACGTGATCCTGCCCCAGGCCATCCGCAATATCATGCCCCAGATCGGCAATAACTTTATTATCAACATCAAGGACAGTTCCGTTATGTTCATTATTTCCTTCTCGGAATTCTTCGCCGTACACCGGGGAGCTGTGGGAGCGACCTACAAATATTTCCCGTCGGCAGTGATCGAAATGGCGGGCTATCTGTGCATGACCCTCATCGCCTCCTTTATCCTGCGGTGGCTGGAGCGGAGAATGGACGGATCGGACAATTACGAGCTGGTGAACGAGGATCAGCTGGTGATGACCTCCGGCACTTACACGCATCCCCAGAAGGGAACGCCCTTCGATGAGCGCAGCAAGGAATTTAAGGAGCGGGAGCGCACCCGCCAGGAACTGAAACACGGAAGAAACAGGGGGGAGAGATAATGAGCAGCGACGCTATTTTAGAGATCCGGCATCTGTCCAAGTCCTTTGGAAGCCATGAGGTATTGCGGGATATTGATTTTACGGTCCGTCCCGGGGATGTGACCAGCATTATCGGAGCTTCCGGTTCCGGAAAATCCACTCTCCTGCGGTGCGTCAACCTGCTGGAGACCCCTACCGGGGGAGAAATCCTTTTCCACGGGGAAAATGTTTCCGGAAAACGGGTGGACGCCTCCGCCTACCGGGCCAAGGTAGGCATGGTATTCCAGTCCTTTAACCTGTTTGACAATATGACGGTGCTGGACAACTGCATGATCGGCCAGGTGAAGGTGCTGAAAAAGAGCAAAGAAGAGGCAAAGCAGAACGCCATGAAATATCTGGAGCGGGTAGGAATGGCTCCCTACATCAACGCCAAGCCCCACCAGATTTCCGGCGGCCAGAAGCAGCGTGTGGCCATAGCCAGGGCCCTGGCTATGGAACCGGAGGTACTGCTGTTTGACGAGCCCACCTCCGCTCTGGACCCGGAGATGGTCGGCGAGGTACTGGAGGTTATGCGGGGCCTGGCTGACGAGGGCATGACTATGCTGGTGGTGACCCACGAGATGGCCTTCGCCAGAGATGTCTCCAATTATGTAGTGTTCATGTCGGAAGGCGTGATCTGCGAGGAAGGAAAGCCCGGGGAGGTATTTACCAATCCGAAACAGCAGCGTACCAGGGAATTCCTTTCCCGGTTCGCGAAGGGCTGATATCAGACCGCGGAAAAATAAAAACTCTGTGCCGGATGGGAGAAATCCCGTTGGCTCAGAGTTTTTTTTTGTGCGGTCAGCGAGAAATTTTTCCTGCCTTGATCTCTTCCATCCAGCGCAGGACGTGGTTCCGGAACAGGAGCAGATCCGGATTTTCCAGATCCTCCTTCCGGGTGATCATGCAGGTAGTCCAGCGGTAGCTGCCGTCGGAGAAGGGGATCGTCAAAAGTTCCGGATCCCGCATATCCTCAAAAATAAAGTCTACAGTGACGGAAATGCCCTTATTCTGGCGGACCATCTTGTGACAGAGAGAAAATCCGCTGGTCTCAAAGGCGATCCGGGGCTTAAAGCCTGCCGCGCGGCAGCGCTCGGTGATCAGATGGTAAATCTGAAATTCGCTGCTCTCGATATACAGAGGTTCTCCTTCCAGATCCCGGATGGTGACGGAAGATTTCCGGCTTAAGGGATGGCGGCGGTTTACCAGCAGTTTGATCTCAAAGGATTCCAGTTTCCGGACCGCGCAGTCCGGCAGAGAGACGGGACCGATGGAGAAGGCGGCGTTTCCCTCCTTGGCGGCAAAGAGACGCTCTACCTGCCGGTCCGGATATTCCCGGTAGTGCAGGCGGATTTCCGGGTGCTGGCGCTGAAAGCTGGCGAGGCACTCCGGGGTTACCAGCCGCAGGATACCGTAGGCGGACAGAAGGTTGATCTCATGGTCCTGTCGTTCCCGGATGGACTGGATGCCCCGGCGGATAGAGTAGTACTGTTCCAGAAAATCCTTCAGATGTTCCTGAAGATAGCGTCCGGATTCTGTGAGGGTGATGCCGGAGGAACTGCGGTTGAGAAGCTGTGTATCCAGCTCCTGCTCCAGGGCTTTGATGGATTTGCTTAAGCCCTGAGGCGTAATGTAGAGCAGTCTGGCCGCCCGGTTGATGCTGTGCTCCCGGCAGACTGCGGCGAAATATTCCAGATCCTGTATACTCATGGCGCTCCTCCTTTTCCTTTTATAGTAGCACAAAATGTCCTCCTGTAAAACCAAAATGTCGGGTATCAAAAAACGGTTGAAAGCAGGAAACTGTTGGTTGCTTCCGGGAATAAAATAAGTCTGTTAAAATATAGACAAACAGAAGAGCAACGGGAAAACCATCAGGAGGAAAAGTTATGAGCGATTTTAAACTGACGACCATCGAAGAGTTTGAGGCCGCCACAGAGCGGCTTCTGGAGACAGGCAGGAAGGTGGGCGCTGATTCCTGGCAGCTGCGCGTAAAGAATCAGACCCCCCACTGTAAATTTGGAGAGCAGGGCATTTGCTGCCGGATCTGTTCCATGGGGCCCTGCCGTATTACGCCGAAAGCGCCCAGGGGGATCTGCGGCTGCGATGCCGATGGTATCGCGGGCAGGAATTTCCTGCGGTTTGTAGCCGGCGGAGCAGCCACTCATTCTGATCATGGCCGAGAGATCTGCCACACTTTGAGCACCGTTTCCGCTGACGGAAACTATAAGGTGAAAGATCCGGAGAAGCTGATCCGGATTGCCAAAGAGTGGGGTGTGGAAACCGAAGGGAAGGATATTTATGACCTGGCCCATGAGATGGCGGAGCTGGCTCTCCTGGAATACGGAAAGCCCCATGGCGTACAGCGGTGGCTGTCCAGAGCTCCCGAACATACCCGGGAGATCTGGCACAGGGAGGAAATCGAGCCCAGGGCTATTGACCGGGAGGTGTCTACGGCCATGCATATGACCCATATGGGCAACTCCAGCAAGGCGGAGGCTTTAGTCCGCCAGTCCCTGCGCACCGGTATGTCCGACGGCTGGGGCGGTTCTATGTGCGGCACGGAATTTTCGGATGTCATGTTCGGGACTCCCAAGCCGGTAGACACAGAGGCCAACCTGGGCGTTATGAAAGAGGACCAGGTAAATATTATCGTTCACGGCCATGATCCGAGTCTCTCGGAGATGATCTGCGAGTACGCGGAAGATCCGGAGATGGTGGCGCTGGCAAAATCCCTTGGTGCCAAGGGGATCAACGTCGCCGGCGTATGCTGTACCTCCAATGAGGTCGCTATGAGGCGCGGCATACCCATGGCAGGAAATTTTCTGCAGCAGGAGAACGTAGTGCTCACCGGAGCCTGCGAAGCCATTGTCGTGGATGTACAGTGCATTTTCCCTGCGCTTGGTCCCTTAAGCAAGTGTTTCCACACCAAATTTATCACGACCTCTCCCATCGCGCAGATGCCGGATTCTGACTTCATCCGCTTTAACGCCAGAACCGCAGGCGAAAACGCTAAGAAAATCGTGCGCACCGCTGTGGAGAACTTCGTGAACAGAAAGCCGGAGCTGGTACATATCCCGCAGCTGAAACAGAAGGCAACCGTAGGATACTCTGTGGAAGCCATCATCAAACAGCTGGATAAGGTGGCCAACTCCCAGGCAGAACCCACAGGAACCACCAAGCCTCTGATCGACTGCATTACCTCCGGAGTCTTAAGAGGTGTGGTGGCCATGGTGGGATGCAACAATCCCAGAGTCCGTCCGGACTCCGCCCATGTGGAACTGATGAAGAAACTGATCAAACACGATATCCTGCTGATCCTCTCCGGGTGCTCCGCCCAGGCCGCCGCCAGAGCGGGCCTGATGGACAAGCGGGCCAAAGATCTCTGCGGAGCCGGCCTGAAGAGAGTCTGCGAACTGGCAGACATTCCGCCGGTACTGCACATGGGATCCTGTGTGGATATCAGCCGGATGGTGGTGCTGGCTTCACAGATTTCCAGAGATTCCGGTCTGAATATCTCCCAGCTTCCGATCGTGGGCTGCGCGCCGGAGTGGATGTCAGAGAAGGCGGTATCTATCGGAAACTATGTGGTCGCCACAGGAATCGATACCTTCCTGGGAGTGGCGCCCCAGGTAACGGGAGGCCCCAGGGTAACGGAACTGCTCACCGGCGGGATCCGGGACTGGGTGGAAGCTGCCTACACAGTAGAAACGGATATCGAGAAACTGGGGGACCGGATGATCGAGAGGATCGAGGAAAAGAGAAAAGCCCTGGGAATCTGATCCCGGCGGATGCCCCTGAAATAGAAATATATCAAAAGCCTCCGGATGCAGACGGTTTGTCTGCGGCCGGAGGCTTTTTGCGGCGGATGAGTTTTTTTAAAACAGGAGGGAGACCTGCCTTAGTCTCCCACCCCGAAATCTGTCCGGTCATATAAGACTTCCACAGAAGGATCATCCAGAAGCCAGGCGTACTGATCCATAAACCAGTCCACCAGGGCCTGATCCCGTTTGACATCCGTGCTGTTGTCTGTGAAAACATTGATCGTTCCCAGGGGAAAGTATTTTTTCAGAAGAAAGATATCCCGGTCGATCATTTCTTTGGTCTGCCCCTTGATCCCTACCATCAGGCAGGGGGATTCAAACCACTGGCGGACCTCCCGGGCGCTGGAGAAATCCGCGTGCTTGTTCAGATAATTTTCTCTGAAATCGTTGTCGAAGGTCTCCACGCCGATCTTAAAGGTGATGGGGATCCCCATAAAATCCCGCATTTCCTGAAGATGCTTCCGGTACATCCAGTGTGCCTCAAAGAAAAGACGGCGGATCTGCTTTTCGCGGATCACCCGGCGGATCTCCTCCAGAGTCTCTTTCGGCAGTTCAAAGCAGCTGCCGGAGTTGATGACTTCCAGCACCCCGAATTCCCCGGTGACCCGGGAAAGGATCTCTTTGTTGAGGGATACCATTTCTTCAAGATTTCGGGAATTATCGTCTATGTAGTCGCAGAACCTGCATTTGCCCCAGGCGCAGGGCCGGGCTTTCAGCAGGACGATCTCTCTTTTATTTTTGCTGGTGATCCGATTATAGCGTTCCATGACCTGCTCCTTTTTTAACCGGGGAACCCGGCTGGATATTCTGAATTCTTGCCCGCAGCGCAGACGGCAGGGCGGCGGTAAGTGCCAGGACCAGAGCAAACGAGAGGATCCGGTCCAGAAAATCGGTGGCGGCCTGTACGGCGAAGACGCTGGCGGCCAGGCTGAGGCCCGCTCCGTGGAGGAGCTGGACCAGAACGGTGGAGCCGGAGGAAGTGACCCCGCCGAAGACCAGGGCTGTGATCACAGAACTGACTGCCGTCCCCGGAAGCGAGACCGTCAGGGAGGCGGGCAGGAGCTTCCAGATGTTTTTCATGCTTTTCGGCCGGAACAGGCGGACGGCCAGGCCGGTCAGAAGCCCTGTGGCAAGCTGCACAGGAAGAAAGTAAAAGGCGTAGGGATCCGTGGTAAATCCGTTCAGCAGGGCGCTGATCAGGCCGGGAAACATGCCGTATACCGGCCCCAGCATCGCTGCGCCCAGCATCGTGCCTATAGAGTCCAGGTAGATCGGAAGCCGCAGGGCCAGGGCCAGATTGGCGCCTGCTATGTTGAGAACAGCGGCCAGGGCCAGGAAACAGATGCCAAAGCTGTTCAGCTTTTTCAACAGGAGGCACCTCCCATAAGCTGGGTCAGCATAGGACGGAGTTCCTCCCTGTCTTTTTTCAGAAGCCGGGAGAAGAAAAGTTCTATGAAGCCCAGAGAATCCGCTTCCGTCAGGATCCGGCTGTTGGCGGGCTTTTTCCAGAAGCCGAAGGCGTCCACCACACTCTGCCCCTCACAGATGCCTTCTGTTTCCACGGTGGTATAGGCGGAAAAGCCGCGGCAGAGATCCGGCTGCAGAAAATAAGCGACAGCCAGGGGATCATTGATGACGCAGCCGATGAGTCCTTCCTGTTCCCAGTGGAAATCCATATAAAAATCTGTCATGGGACGGAGGATCTCTCCAAGCCGCGGATCCAGCCGGCAAAAATAATCTCTCAGGTTCGGGGTCAGGACGATCTGCCGGGTTACGTCCAGACCGACCATGTGCAGTTCCTTCCCCTGCAGGGCAGGCAGGGCGGCAAAGGCCTCAAACACAGCTTTGGCCGCGTGGGGATCGCACCAGTAATTATATTCGGCCACCGGAGAACAGTTTCCGTGGCTCCTGTAATTGCCGCCCATGGATACCAATTCGTCCAGGCCGGAAAAGCATTCCGGGAAGCGCTTCGCAAGCCGGGCCAGATTTGTCATGGGTCCCAGGGCGATCACGGAAATCTTCCGCCCCTCCTTTGCGGCCGAAGAGAGGGAAGAGGCCAGAAATTCCACGGCTCCCGTCCGGGGGCGCGCCTCCGTTACCTGGGGCAGCTGAAGATTGCCGAGCCCTGTGCCGCCGTGGGTTTCCGTGGCGTCTTCATAGGGCTTCTGCAGCGGCTTTTCCTCTCCGAGATACACAGGAATATCCAGCCGGCCCATGCATTTCAGGATGCGGAGCGCGTTTTCCACGCCGGTTCCGGCGGGAACATTCCCCTCCACCACAGTGATGCCCAGAACCTCCAGTTCCGGGGAAGAAAGGGCCAGCATCAGGGCCAGGGCGTCGTCGATGCCGGGGTCGCAGTCAATGATTACTTGTCGTTTTGCATTCATTCTCCAATCTCCTTTCCATATTCAGTGCCCCGCAGGGCTTTTTTAGAGATACTTGGTTTTTTATACTGGGAAGTTCTCGAACCAGTCCGGCAGGGCGTGAGCCGGCCGGGTTTATAAATGCAAATGCAGTTCTTGTGAACTTGTAAGGTATGATAGCATAAAAACGGGAAAAGGTACAGGGAAAATCTTGACGAAAAACAGCGGCTGTGACACAATGAAAGTTATAAACAGAGGGGATGATGCGGATGAAAGGAATAAGAAAGGCGGAGGCGCTGCTTCAGCGGGGCTGCAGACAGTTTTTGGAGGCCTGGCCGGTGGTGGCTTTTTTCCTTGTTCTTTTTTATCTGGTCATTTTCCTTTTCGGCACAAAATATATCATGACAGTTTCCCTGGTGACGGTGGCCTTTAAGGTCAATTATAAGAAAAATTACGCCTGGCCGGAACTTCTGCAGATTGTTTTGATGCAGATCCTTTTGTGCGGGATCGCTTTTGTGGCGACCCTGCATCTGTCGCTTTCTCTGATCCTGAATTTCGCGGTGCCTTTCTGGCTGATTTTCACAAAAACTTCCCAGTTTAATCAGACGGCTTATTTTTCAACCCTTATGACATTTACCTTTCTGCAGCTGGTGCCCTTTGACTTCAGAGGGTATCTGGTCCAGGCGGAAGCGCTGTGCTTTGGACTGGCGCTGTTTCTGGGAGCCTCGCGGCTCTACAGCCGGGTCCATCCGGCAAAGACCGGGTATAAAACGGAACAGGAGTGCCTGACAGCCCTGGCAGTCTATATGAAAGGCCGCCAGGAGGGGAGGGACGATCAGGATACACTCAGACGGCTCGGGCGCCTTCAGGAAAAACTGTATCTGGAGGCCAGCCGAAGGCCCGGAAAAAACGAAGTGGCTGATACAGACGGAAAAATTTCGTATCTGCTGGCGCTGGCCTGCCAGAGAGGAGTTTCGCTGAGCAGCCGGATCCTTCCGGAAGACATCGGAGGGAGAGGAAAAGAACTGGGAGAAAAGCTGCCGGACTATTTTTATCGGGCCGGCGCCGGCTGTTTCTGGGAAAAAGAGAACAGAGAGAAGTTTCTGCGGGAAGGCGAGAGCCTCCGCCGGGAAGCGGCAGAACTGGCGGCCCTCCTGACAGAGGCGCCGGAGGATCCGGAACAGAGCCGCAGGCAGGGGGAATACTACGCGGGGATCCAGACTCTGCTCCGGCCGTTCCTGCGGGCGCTGAATATTCTGGAAGAGAGAGAACAGGGCCTTTGCAGGACAGTGTGGCAGACGCCTGCCTATCAGAAACCGGTGGGAAAACTCCGCAGCCAGCTCCGGCTGGATTTGTTTGAAACCCGGTTCGCCCTGCGGATGAGCGCGGCGCTGGTGCTGAGTTTCGCGTATCTGAGGATCACCGGGGCGGATCACGCCTACTGGCTGCCGCTGAACGCTATGCTGCTGCTAAGGCCCATGTATGAGGAGAGTACGTACAGGATGAAAAACCGGTTCGCAGGCACGGCTGCGGGCTGCCTGATCCTGAGCCTTGTACTCCCGCAGCTGCCGGGCAGTGCGGGGCACATGGTCCTGGCAGGTGTGATGGCGGCCTGTCTCTACAGCGCCACGCCCGGCACCTGGCTCCACGCTCTGTATGTCACCTGCTTCGGCATGTCAATGGTAACTCTTGCCATGGGGACGGTCACTGCTCTTAGACTCCGCCTGCTGTATGTGGGAGCGGCGGTGATCTTGGTGCTGCTGATCAACCGCTTCTTCTTCCCCATGAGCCTGAGCCATCAGTACAAGTATAATTTTCAGATGCTGTTTCACCTGCAGCATGTATATCTGCGGCTGCTGCGGCGGTCCGCGGCGGGCCAGGCGGACGCCGGCACCATCTGCGAGGTGGAGATCCGCTTCCATCTGATCCACAGCCAGGCAGCCCGCTATCTGGAGGAAAGAGAAATTCCGGACAGGGAGTACTGCCAAAAGCTTCTGGATATTTCCCGGGATATGGCAGTGTGCATGGAGCAGATCCTTTATTTTGTCGGCATGGAGCACCGGGGGAAAAACGCGGAACAGCTTTTGGGAAACTATGTTTTTTACGCGGATTATGTGATGAGTGAAGTGCAGAGAATGCTGCATTTAAAGACGGACCGGGAACTGCGGCCCCCGGAAGGAGCCAGATTCCAAAGAAGTGTGCGGGGGGAACCGGAACTCTCCGCGCTGCTGCTGCGCTACGCGAAAAAATTATCCGGGCTGTTTGCCGCTGTCAGCGCCCACAACCGGGGCTGACAGGACGGACAGGCCGGATCTTTACAGAAACATAGCAAATACAGAAGCGGCCCCCACAGTGAGAATGCCGGAGACGGCAATGGAGAGGCTGCTCATGGCTCCCTGGATTTCACCCAGTTCCATGGCTTTGGCGGTGCCGATAGCGTGGGCGGAAGATCCCAGAGCGATCCCCACCGCGGCGGGCTCCCGGATCCGGAAGATCCGGCAGATCAGCGCCGCCAGCACATTGCCGAGAATGCCGGTGACAATGATCACGGCAACAGTGATGGTGGTGATCCCGCCCAGCTCCTCCGAAACGCCCATGCCGATGGCGGTGGTGATGGATTTAGGCAGCAAAGTCACATACTGTTCATGGCTCAGGCCGAAAAGAAGAGACAGGGCCAGTACGCTGCCCAGGCTGGTCAGAACGCCGGAGAGAATGCCGGCGGCGATAGCTTTTGCGTTGTGCCGCAGCTGTTCCAGCTGTTCATAGAGAGGGATAGCCAGGCAGACAGTAGCCGGCGTCAGCAGATAACTTAAGTACTGGGCTCCCTTATTGTAGCTTTCATAGTCGATGCGGAAAAAGACCAGTATCAGCATGACGGCGGCAATGGAAATGAGAAGCGGGTTAAAAATAGCCAGCTTCCATTTTTTCTTCAGGAGCATGCCCAGCTCATAGGCCAGCACGCTGACGGCTACGCCGAAAAATACAGAGTTGCACAGCATTTCTTTCATTTTTTTTCACGCCTCTTTTCTGAACGGATTACCCACTGTGTCACTCGCCCGGACACGGCCATGACCAGGATGGTGGTGACCGGCACGATCACCAGCAGAGGAACCAGCAGGGGCTTCAGTACGCCCCAGGATTCCAGCAGGCCCACTGCCGCGGGGATAAACATGACCGGCATAATATCGATGAGAAATTTCCCGGCGTCTCTGACGGAATCCAGTGGAATCACATGGGCGCACAGGGCGGCCAGCATCAGGATCAGGCCGTAGATGCTGGCAGGCACCGGCAGGGGAATCAGTTCATGGCAGACTTCCCCCAGAAAAGAAATAAAGATTATGATGCTGAATTGTTTCAAGTATTTCATATTCTGCTCCTGCTGTGAAAATCAGCCCCGCAGAAATACTCTGTAGGCTTTGTAGGTTTCATAGATGTCGATTTTGCTGGTGATCTCATAAGGAGCGTGCATGTTCAGGACAGCCACGCCGCAGTCGATGACCTCCATGCCCAGATTCGCCAGGATATAGGCGATGGTTCCGCCGCCGCCGGCGTCCACCTTCCCCAGCTCCGCTGTCTGATATCCGATGCCTCCCTGATCCAGAATGTTCCGGAGCCAGGCAATGTATTCGGCATTGGCATCGTTTGAGCCGGATTTTCCCCGGGAACCGGTGTACTTATTAAAGACAGGGCCCCGGCCCAGATAGGCGCAGTTGTTTTTGTCCATGACATCGGGATAATTCGGGTCAAACGCGGCGCTGACATCGGAGGACAGCACCTTTGTATTACGCAGTGCCCGGCGAAGGCCGATCTCGCTGTAGCAGCCGCAGGCGTTCATCACCTCCGCCACAGTATCCTCAAAAAAGCGGGAGTGCATGCCGGTAGCCCCCACGCTGCCGATCTCTTCTTTGTCTGTCAGCAGGCACACGCTGGTGTAGCGGGGATTCTCCATCTCCAGCATAGCCCGGAAGGAGGTGTAGGCGCAGACCCGGTCATCCTGCCCGTAGGCCATGATCATGCTCCGGTCCAGGCCGTAGTCCCTGGCGGCGCCTGCCGGAACCACCTCGATTTCCGCGGAGATAAAATCTTCTTCTTCGATCCCGTACTGTTCTTTTAAGATTTTCAGGATCCCGGCCCGTACAGCCTCCTTATTTTCACCCTCCAGAGGCCGGCTTCCGGCCAGCAGGTTCAGGTTTTCTCCCTCCACCGCTTCCCGGGCTTTTTTCTCCATCTGTTTTCCCGCCAGATGGGGCAGCAGATCGGATACGCCCAGTACAGGATCCTCCGGTTTGTCTCCGATGGAGATGTTTACAGTGGAACCGTCTTTTTTCACGGCAACTCCGTGGAGAGCCAGGGGAAGAGCTGTCCACTGGTATTTTTTGATCCCGCCGTAATAATGGGTGTCCAGCATGGCGAGTTCCCCGTCCTCATAGAGAGGGCGCTGCTTCAGATCCAGCCGGGGAGAGTCGATGTGGGCGCCCAGGATCCGCATTCCCTGGGTAATAGGGAGAGTTCCGATCTGAAACATCAGCAGCGCCTTGTGCATCATATCTGTATATACTTTATCGCCGGGTTTGAGAGAGAGAGAACCCTGGATTACATCCTCCAGCTTCCGGAAGCCCTGTTCTTCCAGGATTTTTTCCATATAAGAGGCGCATTCCCTCTCGGTTTTGCAGGCGGAGAGAAACGCCCGGTAGTCCTCGCAGAAAGCGGCGGCTTCGTCTGAAAAGCCTGTTTTATTCCAAAGATTTTCTGATACCATAGCCTGATCTCCTTTTGTAGAATAGTTCAGAGGACTTTTCGCCCTCTGTCCACGCTATTATAGACTCTTCTTTTTCATTTGACAAGAGAGATCCTTGATACATTTTCCGGCGCAAGAGAATCAGGCCGGCCGCAAAACATCCGTTGCGAAGGAGCGGGAAATCCTGTAAAATAGAGATGAAAACGGCCGGCGGGACAAAGGTATTTCCGGAGGCCGGAATATAAAGAAAGAGGGAAGCGGACATGCATGACAGACTGACGCAAAGCGATATTGACAAAATGCAGGAAGAAATAGATTACCGGAAACTGGTGGTTCGGAAAAATGCCATCGAGGCGGTAAAGGAGGCCAGGGCCCAGGGAGATTTGAGCGAGAATTTTGAATATTATGCCGCGAAAAAGGAAAAAAATCAAAATGAGAGCCGGATCCGGTATCTGGAGAATATGATCAAGACGGCGGTGATCGTCACGGACAGATCCAAAGAGGACGAGGTAGGCCTTAATAAACGGGTGACTGTCTGGTTTGAAGATGATGAGGAGACAGAAGAGTACAAGATCGTCACGGCGGTTCGGGGCAATTCCCTTAAGGGGCTGATTACCGCTGATTCGCCTCTGGGTTCAGCGCTTATGGGGCATAAGAAAGGCGACCGGGTTTATGTAAAAGTAAATGACCGCGCCGGGTATTATGTGGAGATCCGCTCCATTGAAAATACCGGCGAGGAGGCCACCGATGAACTGCGGAAATTCTGAACCCGCCGGGCTTTGTAAAAAGAATCTGAAAAATAGTGAAGATTTCATGAAATCAGGCCGTTCTTCTTGACTTTGTCCGGGGGTTAGGCGATACTGATGAGGAATCACGATATGTGAAAGACAGGAGGGATACTATGCGGGAGGTGAAACCGCCGAAACGGCCGATCATGTTCTATTATGGAATCGCACTGATCGCGCTGCTGGTGTTGAATATGATACTGGTGCCGCAGCTTGGAAAGCCCAAAGTGAAGGAAGTAGGCTACGGCGAATTTATCCAGATGCTGAATGATGACCAGATCAAAGAGGTGGAGGTAGACTGGCAGAACGGTGTTATTACATTCGGAGACACCTCGGATCCGGAAAAATATTATGAGACAGGCCTGATGGACGATTACAAGCTGACAGACCGTCTGCTGGAGGCCGGGCTTGAGGATTTTTCCTCTCCCATCGTGGAGCAGATGAACCCCATTTTGAGCGCGCTGCTCTCCGTGGTTCTGCCCATCATCCTCATTGTGATCGTGGGCCAGCTCCTGATGCGTTCGATGATGAAGCGCATGGGCGGAGGCATGGGGAACGCCATGAGCTTCGGCAAGAGCAACGCCAAAGTCTATGTCCAGTCCGAGACGGGCATCAAATTTTCGGATGTGGCCGGCGAGGATGAGGCGAAGGAAATTCTCAAGGAGATCGTGGACTTTCTCCACAATCCCCAGAAATATACGGAAATCGGCGCCAGAATGCCCAAAGGCGCCCTGCTGGTAGGTCCTCCGGGAACCGGAAAGACTCTGCTGGCCAAAGCGGTGGCCGGTGAGGCGAATGTTCCGTTTTTCTCCATCTCCGGTTCAGAGTTTGTGGAGATGTTTGTGGGCATGGGAGCCGCGAAGGTCAGGGATCTGTTTAAGCAGGCCAATGAAAAGGCCCCCTGTATCGTGTTCATCGATGAGATCGATACGGTGGGCAAGAAGCGTGACGGCGGAGGACTTTCCGGAAATGACGAGCGGGAGCAGACTCTGAATCAGCTTCTCGCGGAAATGGACGGCTTTGACGGCCGCAAAGGCGTGATCATCCTGGCGGCCACGAACCGTCCGGATTCTCTGGACCCGGCTCTTCTGAGGCCCGGCCGCTTTGACCGGAGAGTTCCGGTGGAACTGCCGGATATGAAGGGGCGGGAGGAGATCCTGAAGCTTCATGCCAGAAAGATCAAGATCAGCGACAATGTAGATTTTTCCGCGGTGGCCAGAATGGCATCCGGAGCCAGCGGAGCGGAACTGGCGAATATGATCAATGAAGCGGCTCTGCGGGCAGTCCGGGACGGACGGAAGTTCGTCTGCCAGGCGGATCTGGAGGAAAGCGTGGAAGTAGTGATCGCCGGTTATCAGAAGAAAAATAAAATCCTGACAGATAAGGAAAAACTGATCGTAGCCTACCATGAAACAGGGCACGCCCTGGTGGCTGCCATGCAGACCCACTCGGCGCCTGTCACGAAAATCACGATCATTCCCCGGACCTCCGGAGCTCTGGGCTATACCATGCAGGTGGATGAGGACGATCACAATCTCATGAGCCGGGAAGAACTGGAAAACCGCATTGCTACCTTTACAGGCGGCCGGGTGGCGGAGGATCTGGTCTTCCATTCCGTCACTACAGGAGCGGCCAATGATATCGAGCAGGCGACCAAGCTGGCCCGGGCCATGATTACCCGGTTCGGCATGAGCGAGGATTTCGGCATGGTGGCTTTTGAAACCGTGACGAATCAGTATCTGGGCGGCGATGTGGCCCTTATGTGTTCCGAGTCGACTTCCGCCAGAGTGGATCAGATGGTGATCGCGTTTGTGAAGCGGGCTTATGACAAGGCCGTGGAGATTATCCGGCAGAACATGCCGAAACTCCATGAACTGGCAAAATATCTGTACGAAAAAGAGACCATCACCGGAGAAGAATTTATGGAAATTCTCAGCCGGAGCCCGGAACAGCTGACTACTACCAGAGTCCCGTCAGAGGACGGACAGGAGCAGCCGGAATAAATTCAGGAAAAAGCGGAAGAATCTTCAAAAAAGAGGGAGGATGAAAGCATGGAGGACAAGCTGTATGATTTAATGGACTGGGCGGAGATTGAAGCGGTCCAGTATTCGGAAGAGACCCATCCGAGAAATATTCTGGGTCCCAGGGTGACTCAGGAGGGTATTTTGATCCAGTGCTACTTCCCTGAGGAACAGAAGGTGTCTGTGCGGACGCTGTCCGACCGCAGGCTGCATCCCATGACCCAGGAGGATACCGGGTATTTCGCGGTGCTGCTGCCGGGGAAAAAGATCCCCAGATATACCTTCGTTCTGGGAGAGAAGGATAAAAAGCGGGAACTGTATGATCCCTATGCTTTTCCGCCTCAGATCACGGAAAAAGAGGAGGCCCGGTTCCAGGCAGGCATCTGCTATGATATTTATGAGAAGCTGGGAGCTCATCCCATGACGGTGGCAGGGGTAGAGGGAGTCTACTTCGCCGTGTGGGCCCCCAATGCTCTCCGGGTTTCCGTGGTGGGAGATTTTAACTCCTGGGACGGACGCACCTGCCAGATGCACCGTCTGGATTCCGGCATCTTTGAACTCTTTGTGCCGGAACTGAAGGCCGGCTCCCTGTACAAATATGAGATCAAGGCGAAGGGAGGGCTCACATATCTGAAAGCGGATCCCTACGCCAATGCCTCCCAGAAAAGGCCGGACAACGCTTCGGTGGTGGCGGATCTCAGAAACTTTTCCTGGCAGGATCAGGAGTGGATGAAGGCGAGAGGGGAAAAACAGGACTATCAGGCCCCCATGTTTATCTACGAAGTCCATCTGGGTTCCTGGAAAAAGCCGGAGGAAGAGGACAAGGAATTTTACAATTACCGGGAAATCGCTCCGATGCTGGCTTCCTATGTGAAAGAAATGGGATATACCCATGTGGAACTGATGCCTGTGATGGAGCATCCGCTGGATGAATCCTGGGGTTATCAGGTGACGGGATACTACGCCCCCACCAGCCGTTACGGAACACCGGAAGATTTCATGTATTTTATGGATTACATGCACCGGGAGGGCATCGGCGTGATCCTGGACTGGGTGCCGGCCCACTTCCCCCGGGACACTTTCGGCCTGTCGGCCTTTGACGGCACCTGCCTTTATGAGCATCTGGATCCCCGGAAAGGATCCCATCCCCACTGGGGCACGCTGATCTATAATTACGGCCGTCCGGAAGTGAGAAATTTCCTGATCTCCAACGCTTTGTTCTGGGCGGATAAATACCATGCCGACGGCATCCGCATGGACGCGGTGGCCTCCATGCTATACCTGGATTACGGAAAACAGGACGGAGAGTGGGTGCCGAATATCTACGGCGGCAACGAAAACCTGGAAGCCATCGAATTTCTGAAACATTTAAATTCGATCTTCAAGAAAAAATATCCCTCCGCGCTGCTGATCGCGGAGGAGTCCACCGCCTGGCCAAAGATCACCGGTGCGCTGGACGATGAGGGCCTTGGCTTTGACTACAAATGGAATATGGGCTGGATGAATGATTTTCTGGGATATATGCGCTACGATCCGGTCTATCGCGGCGCCCATCATGACGAACTGACCTTCAGCATGATCTACAATTACAGTGAGAGATTCCTGCTGAGCCTGTCCCATGATGAAGTGGTCCACGGAAAAGCCACGCTGGTGCAGAAGATGCCCGGCGAATACCCGCAGAAACTGGCGAATCTGCGCCTGGCTCTGGGCTATCTGACTGTCCATCCCGGCAAGAAGCTGCTCTTTATGGGCCAGGATTTCGGCCAGGATCAGGAGTGGAACGAAAAGGAAGAACTGGACTGGAAGGCGCTGGAATATCCTCAGCATATCCAGATGAGAGACTGTATGAAGGCTCTGCTGCACCTGTACCGCACCTGCCCGGCCCTTTACCGGGAGGATTTCACGCCGGAGGGCTTTGAGTGGATCAACTGTCTGGAGTGGGAAAAGAATCTGCTGACCTTCCTGAGAAAGACAGAGAAGGAGGAAGACACCCTGCTGGTAGTGTGCAATTTCTCCAATGTTGTCTATGAAGATTATCAGGTAGGAGTTCCCTATCCCGGAAAATATAAAGAAATCTTTAACAGCGATTCCGCTGTTTACGGCGGATCCGGCAATGTGAATCCCCGGGTCAAGATGAGCCGGGATCAGGAATGCGATGAGAGAAAGCAGTCCATCAAGATCAAGGTCCCGCCCCTGGGAATTTCAGTGTTCCAGTATACGAAGGTGGTGGAGAAGATCGCAGACAATAAAACTGCGAAGAGGAAAAAGCGCCCCGCTGCCAGAAAAAGAGATTTAAAGAAAGAACTGCAGGAGAAGATCGCGAAAGAGGAGAAGTAATACTGCATGATCAAATGGGAAGATGTGGAAAACTGGATCCGGAATACGGGGGCTGCCACCTTTGATTTTCTCATAAAGCTGGCTGTATGCATCATTGTATTTCTGCTGATCCGGAAAGTGACCAGAAAGGTCTGCCGCTGGCTGAGAAAAAAGATGGACCAGTTTCATGTGGAGGCTTCGCTGAACAGCTTTGTGGTCTCCCTCCTTTACTACGGAGTACTGATCCTGACTGTGGTCACCATGATCGTACAGCTGGGCATCGTCTCGGAAGCTTCTATCGCGGCAGGCATCGCCTCCGCCGGTGTGGCCATTTCCCTGGCGCTGAAGGGGGGGCTTTCAAACTTTGCGGGCGGCATCCTGATCCTGTTTTTAAAGCCTTTTAAGGCCGGAGATTATATTCTGGTCCCGGCAGAAAACGTGGAGGGAACTGTCCGGAAGATAGAAATGTATTACACCACTATTACCACGGTGGATAACCAGGTAGTGAAGATCCCCAATTCTCTGCTGACGGACAATACCATCACCAATGTGACCTCTATGGATAAGCGGAAGCTGGAGATCAAGGTGGGAGTCTCCTACCAGACTGATCTGAGAAAAGCGAAAAGTATCCTCCGGGAATTGCTGGAGGAGGAGCCCCGGGCCGAAGAGGAAGAACGGCAGGTCTTTGTGGATTCGCTGGGAGACAGTTCCATCGTCATCGGTTTTCGGGCCTGGGTGAAGACAGAAGAGTATTGGGCTGTCAAATGGGATATGAATGAAAAAATTAAAGAAAGATTTGATCAGGAGAATATAGAAATACCTTATAATCAGCTGGATATCCATATACGGGAAGACCAGACAGAAACAGAGAACTGACAGAAGTAAAAAAACCGCGCGGCCGCAGGAAACTGCCCTGGCCCCGCGGTTTTTTGTTGTGCTCCGTGACCGCGGGATAAGACCTGGAAAATAAAAAATTGAACATACAAGAAAAAAATCAACAAAAGAGAAGGGAGAGTGGATAATATACCGAAAGATTATGTAAAACGATCCTTCTGAAAAGGAGTAAAAACATGAAAAAATCAAACAAAAATATGAAAAAATCTACCGTATATTCCTGAAAGCCGGAATGGTGTATGAAAAACATTTGGAAAAGGATAAAATTTGTATTGTAAATTAGTTACAAATACTTGTAACAGCCTGGAAATCTGTTGTAAAAGATTGGTAAAAAATGATATGATAAATACAAAAATGGGGGAGATTTTCCAGTGATGCTTCCGGCAGCTTCAGCAGAGCTGGAAAACCCGCCCCATCAGAGGAAAGGAAGGAGCAAACATGGAAAGAAAAGCGCGAAAGCACAAATTTTCAAAAGCTGTGGCGCTGCTGTCTGCTGTCTCCATGACAGTGGCGGGAGTGCTTCCGGCTATGGGCGCCCCGGAGGAGGGAAACTCTGAGGCGGAACCGCTGGAAAATCAGGTGCTGGATCTGGAGTTTGAAGGAGATCTTCAGGACAGCAGCCCGGCAGCCCATAATGTAACGGCGTCCGGCAGCGGCTATGAGTATGTAGACGGTGTGGGAGGCGGCCAGGCGGTCCGTCTTCAGGGGGACACCTACATCAATCTGGGAAAAGAGGAAGACCTTCAGCCGGAGAATCTTACCCTGTCTTTCTGGATCAACCCCAGCGAGACAATGACGGGAGAGCAGGTCATTTCCTGGAATAAAAATGAGTTTTCCAGCGATGGATGGTATCTGACTTCTGAAAATGACAATGCGCCCCTGGCAATCTCCATCGGCGATAACGCCAACGGCGGCCAGCCCTATAAGGTCAGCGTCAGGGCAGACCGGGCGGCATTTTTCCCGGCGGGAGAGTGGACCCATGTGGCGGTAACGTATGACAGCGCCACCAAGGAAGTATGTTTTTACCGCAACGGCGTAAAACAGGAAAATAATATAGATTATGCTGTGGATGAAAATGAGGGAAGAGACGGCGTGCTGAGCTCGGATCCGGATATGGAAAAATCCATCGGCTACAACGGACCCTCTTACGGATATTCCTATTTAAAGGCATCCCTGGATCATTACGAACTGTACAATGATGTGGCGACCCAGGAGCAGGTAACGGATCTCTATGAGGCCTACAACGTTCCGGAGGAAGCGGGACTGAAGAACCAGGTGCTGGATCTGGAGTTCGAGGACAATGTGGAAGATAACAGTCCGGAACAGAACCAGGTTACTATTGCCGGAAACGGATATCAGTATGTAGAAGGACAAAACGGCGGAAAGGCCCTGAGCCTTACCGGAAACACCTATGTGGATCTGGGAAAGAACGAGGCGCTTCAGCCGGAGAATCTTACTCTGTCCTTCTGGATCAATCCCAACACCACTATGACGGGAGAGCAGATTATTTCCTGGAATAAGGATGAATTTTACACAGACGGCTGGTATCTGTCCTCTGAAAATGACAATACGCCGCTGGCGCTTTCCATCGGCTCTGCCGCGAACCAGGGACAGCCCTATAAAGTCAGCATCAAGACAAACCGGGCGGAATTTTTCCCGGCAGGCCAGTGGACCCATGTGGCTGTAACCTATAACAGAGCTACCAAAGAAGTGTGCTTCTACCGCAACGGCATAAAACAGACGGCAGCGGTGGACTACGCGGTAGGAAACGGCAGAGACGGAGTTCTGGGCTCTGATCCGGATATGCAGAAGTCTATCGGCTACAACGGACCGAAATACAATGGCTCCTACATGAACGCGTCCCTGGATCACTATGAACTCTTTAATGACACGGCGACCCAGGAAGAAGTAATCGCTCTGTATGAAGAACAGGGCGGAGTCATCGACAAAAAGCAGATCGCTATGGAAGATCTGGAGTCCCTGGCAATTCCCGAGGAGACCAGCCGCAATCTGGCGCTGCCGTCAGAAGGAGAGCAGGGCTCTGTCATTACCTGGGAAGTGACCGAGGGAACAGCCATGGACAGCACAGGAGCTGTCACCAGGCCGGAGATCGGGGAACCGGATCAGCAGGTAACGTTAAAGGCCACAGCTGTATTTATGGACGGCGAGGCCGCTGTCCGGGAATTCAAAGTTACCGTCCTGGCGAAGAGGCCTATGGACCTTTCCGACACCAGCCTTATGGACGATGTGACCCTGTACGATGATTATCTGGCAAATGCTTTTGAAAAAGAAGAGGAATATCTTCTGAGCCTGAGTTCTGAAAAATTCCTGCACGAATTTTATAAAGTGGCAGGGCTTGAGCCTACCACCGATTCCGGATACGGCGGATGGGAGCGGACCGGAGATTCCAACTTCCGCGGCCATGCCTTCGGCCACTATATGTCCGCTCTGTCCCAGGCTTACCTGAGTGAAGATGACCCGGATATGAAAGCCGACCTGATGGAGCAGATCTCGGCAGCGGTCAATGGCCTGAAAAAATGCCAGGATGCCTACGCGGTTATGTATCCTCAGAGCAGCGGCTACGTTTCCGCCTTCCCGGAGGGCGTGCTGTCCCGGGTAGACGGAGGAACAGCGCCCACAGCAGACGACAGTACGGTAGTCGTACCCTATTACGATCTGCACAAGGTACTGGCGGGACTGATCGATATTTCCAAGAATGTGGATGACGAGCAGATCAAAAACACAGCCATCGAGATCGCGGAAAATTTCGGAGAATATCTCTATAACCGCTGCACCAATCTGCCTGATGTGACAGTTATGCTGCGGACAGAGTACGGCGGTATGAATGAAGCTCTCTATGAACTGTACCGCATTACCGGCAATGATCATATCAAAGAAGCCGCGGAGTGCTTCGATGAAACCGCGCTGTTTGAGCAGCTGGCCGCCAACCAGGATGTGCTCAGCGGCAAGCACGCCAACACCACGATCCCGAAACTCACCGGAGCCGTGAAGCGCTACAGCGTGCTGACCGGAAATAAGGAATATTATGACAGACTGACCCAGGAAGAAAAAGATAATCTGGATATGTACCTGACAGCAGCTGAGAATTTCTGGGATATCACAGTGAACCATCACACCTACGTAACAGGAGGAAACAGCCAGAGCGAGCATTTCCACAATGCGGACGAGCTGGGATATGATGCGACAAAAGGTTCCTATGACGGAGCGCTGACCTGTGAAACCTGCAACACCCATAATATGCTGAAACTCACGAAGGCTCTCTATGAGCAGACCGGAGATTCCAAATATCTGGACTATTTTGAGAGAACCTTTACCAACGCCATTCTGCCTTCCCAGAATCCGGAGACAGGAACGACTATGTATTTCCAGCCTATGGCGGCAGGATACAACAAAGTTTACAACAGACCTTTCGATGAGTTCTGGTGCTGTACAGGAACCGGCATGGAGAACTTCTCCAAACTGGGGGACTACATCTATCAGATCAGCGAGAATACACTGTATGTAAATATGTTCTACGCTTCTGCCATTGAGAATGATGAACTGGGGATCAAACTGGTCCAGGATGCCAACATTCCCAATGAAGATACAGTTACCTTTACAGTAGAGAAGATCCAGGACGGCACGGCGGTAGCCCTGCGTCAGCCTGACTGGCTGGCAGGAGACGCCGTGATCAAAGTAAACGGCCAGCAGAAAGATCTGACGGCGGAGAACGGATTCTTTGTCGTAGAAGGACTGAAAGCCGGGGACGAGATCACCTACACGATGCCGATGGAAGTGCGGGCGGAGGCCACAGCGGACAATCCGAATTTTGTAGCCTTTACATACGGCCCTGTGGTCCTGGCGGCAGAACTGGGCGATAAGGATGTTGAAGCGTCCCAGCCCAATGGAATTCTTGTAAGAGTGGCAACGGAGGATACCGAGGCAAAGGATACCATTACCGTTCAGAACATGTCTGTAAGCGAGTGGCTGGACAATCTGGCGGAAAATATGGTAAGGATCGAAGACAGCGAAGACGGACATGTGCAGTTCGTACTGAAAAATACAGATTCAGATGAACTGATCTACAGCCCGTATTACGAGATCTACGGCCTGCGCTACGGCATTTATATGAATCTGGAAGAGCCGGATTCCGAGGCTTCCCAGAACCGGATCCTGTCCGAGAAGGAAAAACTGAGAGATCAGGAAGTCAGCGTAGATTATCTGGACAGCTTTGACAACAACAATTCCGAACTTTCCAAGAATCTGCAGACCGGCGGAGAGAGCGTGGTGGGAAGCTTCAACGGACGGACGTACCGGGATGCCAGAAACGGCGGCTGGTTCAGCTATGACCTGAAGGTAGATTCCCAGGCAGAGCACAATTATCTGGGATGCACCTGGTATTCAGGAGATCAGGGACGCAGCTTTGACCTGTATGTGAATGATGTGCTGATCCAGAATGTGCGCATCAACAATGCGGCGGGAACCAACGTGTTCTATGAAGACCTTTTTGACATTACAGGTTTTGTTAAGGAAGATACCTCCACAGTTACCGTGAAGATCAAGAGTACGGGAGGCTTTGCCGGCGGCCTGTTCGGAATCCGGGTGATCACCTCCAAGGAGTACGATCATGACGCGAGACTGTCAGATCTGAGCTTTGAGGACGGAACCCTGGAGCCGGCTTTTGATCCCGACACCAAAGAGTATACACTGACTGTCGGAAAGGATACGGAAAAAGTGAACCTTCATGCCGCTACGATGAAAGAAAGCGGCCTGGTGTACATCGGCGATATCCTTTTTGACAACAGCAAAGAAAGAACGGTAACCCTCACCGGAGATGAGACAAACATTGTTCTCACATCTTATGCTCAGGACCATGAGACTTCTGAAAAATATGAGATTACAATTGTCAAATCTGATGAGGAAGTGACGCCTACGCCGGAGCCCACAGAGACGCCGGAGCCCACGGATACTCCGGAGCCTACAGAGACGCCGGAGCCCACGGACACACCGGAGCCTACAGAGACCCCGGAGCCCACGGATACCCCGGAACCCACGGATACCCCGGAACCCACGGATACCCCGAATCCCACGGATACCCCGGAACCCACAGATACCCCGAACCCCACAGATACTCCTGCGGCGGTTCCCAGCAATACACCGGGTACTTCCGGAACGCCCGGAACCGGAGGAACTTCTTCGGGAAGCGGGACCGGACAGGGAGGACAGTCGGCTCAGACCGGCGACACAGCGGATCTTCTGATGCCCTCCGTCACCGCGGCAGCGGCGGCAGTTCTGCTGGGAGCGGCAGTATCCGCAAAGAGAAGAAGGAAAAATTCCTGATCAGGGAAAAGGGATCGGGGGGCGTAAGCCCCCAGATTCTGTAAAAATCCCTTGCAATTGACCTTTTGAGGTGCTATACTGATACATGTTAATGATGTTACTGGCTGAAGAGTGGACGCAGGTCCACTCTTCTTTGCTGAACGGGGAAGTCCCCTGAAAAGATTCGGCAGCGACGGATAGAGAAGGTGGTGAGAAGATGAGCAGGAAGGACGATTACGAACAGAGAGCGGAGAAACTCCTGACGCCGGTGGTGGAATCCAGAGGTTTTGAACTGGTTGACGTGGAATATGTAAAAGAAGGCGGAAACTGGTATCTGAGAGCCTATATCGATAAGGAGGGCGGCATCACAGTAGATGACTGTGAGGCGGTCAGCCGGGAATTCAGCGATATTCTGGACCGGGAAGATTTTATTGAGGATTCCTACATTCTGGAGGTCAGCTCACCGGGACTTGGCCGTCCGCTGAAGAAGGAGAAGGATTACCGGAGAAGTATGGGAAAGGAGCTGGAGATCCGTACTTTCCGTCCGGTCGGCCGGAAGAAGGAATTTTACGGCATACTGAAAGCATACGATGATAGCAGTGTGACGATTGAGACGGAAGAAGGGCAGGAAATGACCTTTCAGAAGTCAGATCTGGCACTGATCCGTCTGGCATTTGATTTTTAAACGGCGGGCCCCTGAGACGGCCGCCACTATCAGGAGGAATTAGAAAAAATGAACGCAGAATTGATCGAAGCACTGAACGTTCTGGAAAAGGAAAAAAATATCAGCAAGCAGACTCTGCTGGAGGCCATAGAGCAGTCTCTGCTCCAGGCCTGCAAAAACCATTTCGGGAAATCAGACAACGTAAAGGTAAACATCAATCCGGAGACCGGGGATTTTTCCGTGTTTGCCGAGAGAGAAGTGGTGGAGACCGTGGAAGATCCGGCTCTGCAGATCAGCCTGGCGGACGCCAGAACCCGGGATCCGAAATACGAGATCGGCGACATTGTCAATGTGGAAGTGAAATCCAAAGAGTTCGGCCGCATCGCCACGCAGAACGCGAAAAACGTGATCCTGCAGAAGATCCGGGAAGAAGAGCGCAGCGTGCTCTACAATCAGTATTACGAAAAAGAGCATGATGTTGTCACCGGCATCGTACAGCGGTATCTGGGAAGAAATCTGAGCATCAATCTGGGCAAGGTGGACGCCCTGCTGACAGAAAACGAGATGGTAAAAGGGGAGACATACCGCCCCAACGAGCGGATCAAGGTTTATGTCCTGGAAGTAAAGGATACGCCGAAGGGACCGAAGATCACCGTGTCCAGAACCCATCCGGAACTGGTCAAGCGCCTGTTCGAGGCGGAGGTAGCCGAGGTGCGGGAAGGCATTATTGAAATCAAGAGCATTGCCAGAGAGGCCGGCTCCAGGACCAAGATCGCGGTCTGGAGCAATGATCCGGACGTAGACGCGGTGGGAGCCTGCGTGGGAATGAACGGCGCCCGGGTGTCGGCAGTGGTGGATGAACTCAGAGGCGAAAAGATCGATATCATCAATTGGGATGAAAATCCGGCGCTGCTGATCGAAAACGCCCTTTCTCCCGCCAAGGTGATTTCTGTTATGGCGGATCCGGACGAGAGGACCGCGGAGGTGATCGTGCCGGACTACCAGCTGTCCCTGGCAATCGGAAAGGAAGGGCAGAATGCCCGCCTGGCCGCAAGGCTTACAGGCTTTAAGATAGATATCAAGAGCGAAACACAGGCAAGAGAAGCTGGAGATTTCGACTATTACGAAGAAGACGAAGAGGACGAAGAGGACGAAGAGGCCTACAGCGAAGGGTATGACGAGGAAGGCCTGGCGGAGGATGACGCCGACGCGGACAAAGAGAGCCGGCCGGAAGAGTAAAAGAAAGCAGGAGGGATTTCTTGAGTACTGTGCGCAAGGTGCCGATGCGCAAATGCGTCGGCTGTGGAGAGATGAAAAATAAAAAAGAGCTGATCAGGGTTCTGAAGACGCCGGAGGGGGAGATTCTCCTGGACGCCGGCGGAAGAAAGAACGGAAGAGGAGCCTATCTGTGCGGGAACGCCGGCTGCCTGAAAAAGGCGGAGAAAAACCGGGGGCTGGAGCGGTCGCTGGGTGTGCAGATCCCGCCGGAGATCTATGAAAAACTCCGAAAGGAGATGGATCAGCTTGGAGAATAAAAAGGCAAAGTTTCTGATCGGTCTCTCCATGAAGGCGGGAAAAATCGCCAGCGGAGAATTCGCTGTGGAAAAAGCGGTAAAGCAGAAAACGGCGTATCTGGTGATCCTGGCGGAGGATGCCTCCGGAAATACGGAAAAGAAGTTCCGGAACATGTGCAGCTATTACCGGGTACCGCTGGTGCGTTTTCTGGATAAGGAGGCCCTGGGAGCCGCCATCGGCCGGGACCTGCGCGCCTGCGTGGCGGTGCTGGAGGAACATCTTGCGGGAGAGATCAGACAACGGCTGGAAGAGCAGCAACAACAGTAGGAAAGGTCGGTGCGTCAGATGCCAAAAATCAGGATACATGAACTCGCGAAAGAGCTGAATGTAGACAATAAAGCAGTTATGGATTATTTAAAAGAAAACAGGATAGAGGTCAAGAGCCATATGAGTACACTGGAAGACAACCAGGAGGCCATGGTGAGGAAAGCGTTTTCCAACCGGCCTGCGGGTAAAGAAGAGAAAACGGAAGGAGCCCAGAAAAAAACCGAGGGCGCTAAAAAGAAGAATATTATTCAGGTATTCCGTCCCCAGAACGCTACTACCAAGGAGGCGCGGAATTCCAGAAGATTTCAGAATGACCGCAGCGCGGGCGGCCGTTCCCAGCACGGAGAGCGCAGAGGAGCGGACCGCGCGCAGGATAAGGAAAAGACAAGGAGCAGCCAGGAGCACGGAGCAGTCCGGGCTCAGAGCGCGGACAAAGTCCAGGGCCGCCCGGCGGGAGCCGGAGCGGATACCAGGGAAAACCGCGCTCAGAACCCGGCCGTAAATTCCGGAGAGCGCCAGGGAGGCCGCCAGGGAGACAGATCCCAGGGAGGCCGCGCCTACGGCGACAGACCGGGAAGAGGCGGCGACCGGTCTCAGGGAGGCCGTCAGGGGGACAGATCCCAGGGAGGCCGTTCCTACGGCGACAGGCCGGGAAGAGGCGGTGACAGACCCCAGGGAGGCCGTCAGGGAGACAGACCCCAGGGAAGCCGTCCCTACGGCGACAGACCGGGAAGAAGCGGAGACCGGCCGGGATTCCAGGGCCGCCCGGACCGCAGAAATGATGATGGAAAGAGAAGCTTTGACAGCCGCGGAAGAGGTCCCCGCAGCGACCGGGACAGAAAACCCCAGGAGGTTATGGATATCGGACTGAAGAAACCCTCCAGGGACGCCAGCAGCTACAAGGACAGAGATAAGGATAAAAACAAAGATTCTCTGAGAGAAAATAAATTTGCCAGCGACCGCCGCTCGGGAGGCGGAAACCGTCCCAATCAGGGACGCCGCCAGCAGCGCACGCTGCCCAAGGCCCTTCAGAAACCGGTACACCGTCAGAAAGAGGAAAAGAGAGAGGAGATCAAAGAGATCACTCTTCCGGAGAAGCTGACCATCCGGGAACTGGCGGAAAAAATGAAAATGCAGCCGGCAGTGATCGTAAAGAAACTGTTCCTGGAAGGGATCATGGTGACGGTCAACCAGGAGATCGATTTTGAAAAGGCCCAGGAGATCGCCCTCGGCTACGATATCATTGCCGAGCCGGAAGAAAAAGTGGATGTCATCGAGGAACTGCTGAAAGAGGCAGACGAGGATGAAAGCAAACTGAAGCCGCGTCCTCCGGTAGTGTGTGTCATGGGACACGTAGACCACGGAAAGACTTCTCTGCTGGACGCGATCCGGGACGCTCATGTGACAGACCGGGAGGCCGGCGGAATCACCCAGCACATCGGCGCCTACGTGGTTTCCATCAACGGACAGAAGATCACCTTCCTGGATACTCCGGGCCACGAAGCCTTTACTGCGATGCGTATGCGGGGCGCCAACTCCACCGATATCGCCGTACTGGTGGTGGCGGCAGATGACGGCGTTATGCCGCAGACTGTGGAAGCCATCAGCCACGCGAAAGCGGCCGGGGTGGAGATCATCGTGGCAGTCAATAAGATCGATAAGCCCGGCGCCAATGTGGACCGGGTAAAACAGGAACTTTCCGAATATGAACTGATCCCCGAAGACTGGGGCGGAAGCACTATCTTTGTTCCGGTTTCCGCGAAGACCCATGAGGGACTGGATAACCTGCTGGAAATGATCCTTCTGACGGCGGAGGTCATGGAACTGAAAGCCAACCCCGACCGGAAGGCCAGAGGACTGGTGCTGGAGGCAAAACTGGATAAGGGCAAAGGCCCGGTAGCCAATATCCTGGTCCAGAAGGGAACCCTCCGGGTGGGAGATTATATTGCCGCGGGAGCCTGCTCCGGCAAAGTCCGGGCCATGATGGATGAAAATTCCAGAAGGCTGAAAGAAGCCGGGCCTTCGACTCCGGTGGAGGTTCTGGGACTGGGCGATGTTCCCAATGCGGGAGAGATCATCGTAGCCACGGAAACCGACAAGGAAGCCAAAAACTTTGCGGCTACCTTTGTATCTGAGAGCAAGAACCGCCTGCTGGAGGAGACCAAGAGCAAAATGTCTCTGGACGATCTGTTCAGCCAGATCCAGGAGGGCAATCTGAAAGAACTGAACATCGTGGTGAAAGCGGATGTGCAGGGATCGGTAGAAGCTGTGAAGCAGTCTCTGCTGAAGCTTTCCAACGAGGAAGTTGTGGTGAAGATCGTCCATGGAGGCGTGGGAGCCATCAACGAGTCGGATGTTACCCTGGCAGCGGCCTCCAACGCCATTATCATCGGCTTTAATGTCCGTCCGGATGCTACGGCTAAGGCCATCGCGGAGCAGGAGGGCGTGGATGTCCGCCTGTACCGGGTAATCTACCAGGCCATCGAGGATATCGAGGCGGCCATGAAGGGTATGCTGGATCCGGTATACGAAGAGAAGATCATCGGCCACGCGGAGATCCGCCAGCTGTTCAAGGCCTCCGGCGTGGGAACTATCGCCGGAAGCTATGTCCTGGACGGAAGCTTCCAGAGAGACTGCAAAGTCCGCATCAGCCGCGAGGGCAAACAGATCTATGAGGGTCAGCTTGCTTCCCTGAAGCGGTTCAAAGACGATGTCAAGGAAGTAAAAGCCGGATATGAGTGCGGTCTTGTCTTTGAGGGATTCAATGAGATTCAGGAACTGGACCAGGTAGAAGCCTATATTATGGTGGAGGTTCCCAGGTAAAAAGGAATCGAGGAATAGAAAGTTGAGAAAGAACAGTATCAAAAACACCAGGATCAACGCGGAGGTCCAGAGAGAATTGAGCGCAGTCATCCGCAGTGAGCTCAAAGATCCCCGGATCGGCATGATGACTTCGGTGACAGGCGCTCAGGTCGCGCCGGATCTTAAGACCTGCAAGGTTTATATCAGCGTGCTGGGAGATGACAGAGCCAAGGAGGAGACCCTCCGCGGCCTCCGCAGCGCGGAAGGATTTATCCGCCGTATGCTGGCCCGGAATCTGAATCTTCGGAATACTCCGGAACTTACCTTTGTATTGGATGAATCGATTGAATACGGCGTGCACATGTCCAAACTGATCGATGAGGTTGTAGAAAAGGAGAAGGGTGGAGAAGATGAATAATCTTGCCGAATGTCTGGAGGGAGTGAGAACAGTTGCCATTGCGGGGCATGTAAACCCCGACGGCGACTGTATCGGCTCCTGTATGGGCGTCTACCTGTATCTGAGGGATAATTTTCCCCAGATCCGGGCGGATGTCTATATGGAGAAGCCCCGGGAGGTTTTTTACTACATAGAAGATCTGGATAAAGTCCGCACAGAGTACGACGGCAGCGCCCGCTATGATCTGCTGATCCTGCTGGATATCAGCAGCCGTGATCGGATCGGCGTGGCGGGAGCCTGTCTGGAGACAGCGTCCAGAGTTTTGTGCCTGGACCATCATGTGACAAACAAGGGGCACTATACCTGGTTCTGCAATATCCCGGAGGCCAGTTCCACCAGCGAGGTGGTTTTCGGTTTTCTGGATGAGGATAAGATCAGCCCTGCCTGCGCGGCGGCGCTGTATACAGGGATCGTCCATGACACAGGCGTGTTCCAGTATTCCAGCACATCGCCGAAAACCATGCGGATCGCGGCGGCGCTGATGGAAAAGGGCATCCCTTTTTCCAGGATCGTGGATCAGTCATATTATCAGAAGACCTATGTGCAGAACCAGATCATGGGAAGGACGCTGATGGAGAGCATTATGCTCATGGGCGGCCGCTGCATTGTGGGGATTGTCCGGCTGAAGGAAATGAAATTTTACGGGCTTAAGCCCAGCGATATGGACGGGATTGTCAGCCAGCTCCGCAATACCATCGGAGTGGAAGTGGCTATTTTCCTGTACGAACTGAAGCTTCAGTGCTTTAAAGTCAGTCTCCGCTCCAAGGAGATCGTGGATGTCAGCAAGATCGCCATGGTTTTCGGAGGAGGAGGCCATGTGCGGGCGGCAGGTTTTAATATGCACGGAACGCCCTACGATGTGATCAACAATATAACACCCTACGTGGAAGAACAGCTTGAGGAGTACAGCCAGGCAGATGAACGGGATTCTTAATGTTTATAAGGAAGCCGGATGGACCTCCCATGACGTGGTGGCAAAGGTCCGGAGGATTATCGGCCAGAAAAAAGTCGGGCACACCGGCACCCTGGACCCGGATGCGGAGGGAGTGCTTCCTCTGTGCCTGGGGAAAGCCACCAGAGCCGCGGATATGCTGACGGATCAGACAAAGACCTATGAGGCAGAGCTGCTTTTGGGGGTAACCACAGATACCCAGGACGCCGGGGGAAAAATCCTGGAAAGGCGGGATGTCCGCTGCACCAGGGAGGAATTCTGCAGCTGCGCCGCTGGTTTTCTGGGAGAACAGCTTCAGGTGCCTCCCATGTACTCGGCTTTGAAAAAAAACGGAAAAAAACTGTATGAATTGGCCCGGGAGGGCAAGACTGTGGAGAGAGAGCCCAGGAAAGTGCATTTTTATGAGATCACGGTCCTGGATGTCCAATTTCCAAAGGCCAGGCTTCGGGTTACGTGTTCCAAGGGAACCTATATCCGCACCCTCTGCCATGACATCGGGGAAAGACTGGGCTGCGGCGCCTGTATGGAACACCTTCTGCGCACCAGGGTGGGGATGTTTTCCGCTGAAGACGCCAGAACTCTGAGCCAGATACAGGAACTGGCGGAGCAGGGCAGGATTTCGCAGATCCTGCAGCCGGTGGACGCGGTGTTTTCGGACTTTCCGGCTGCCAGGGTCAGGGAAGAAGCGGACCGGGCGGCGAAAAACGGAAATCTTTTGACTGAGAAGCAGTTTTGCTGGGAAGAGGGACAGGTCCCCGGATCCGGCGGAATGCTGCGGCTGTACAGCAGCCGCGGAGAGTTTCTCGGAGTTTACAGGCGGCAGGAGGAAAGAAAGCGTATCCGGCCGGTAAAGGTGTTTTATGACAGCCAGGATGAGCAGACGTGAGGAGCTGGAAGGTTGAAATACGTAAAAGAAATAAAAAAGTTTAAGGCGGAGAGAGACAGCGTCGTAACGCTGGGAAAATTTGACGGCGTGCACCGGGGACATAGAAAGCTGATCCGCCGGGTCCTTGAAAGCGCCCGGGAGAACAGCTGGTCGCCGGCGGTCTTTACCTTCGATGTATCTCCCCAGGCCGCACTGGGAATTTCCAGATTCCAGACCCTGATGACGAATCAGGAGAGGCGGGAGTTTTTGGAAAAACTGGGAGTAGAGACACTGGTAGAATGCCATTTTTCGGAACTGAAAGATATGGAGGCGGAAGACTTTGTCAAAGAGATCCTGGTGGACCGTCTGAGGGCAGTTCATTTTGTGGTGGGCCCGGACTTTCATTTCGGAAAAAACCGCAAAGGCAGCCCAAAGTTTCTGAGAGAACTGGGAAAAACCATGGGATTTACCGTGGAGATTCCGGACAAGGAAATGGACGGGGACCGGGAGATCGCCAGCAGCTATATCCGGGAGGAACTCCAGCAGGGACGCCTGGAAAAAGCCAATGAACTTCTGGGATATCCGTATTTTATCACCGGCCGGGTGGTCCACGGCCGCCGGCAGGGCCATCAGTTCGGTTTTCCTACCATTAACCTGATCCCTGCTCCGGAAAAACTTCTGCCCCCCAGAGGGGTCTACGCTTCCAGGACGGAGATTGCCGGGACGGTATACCGGGGAGTCAGCAACCTGGGATGCAAGCCAACGGTCCACGGGGAATTTGAGGGGCTGGAAACATATCTGTTCCAGTGCGGCCGGGATCTGTACGGACAGGAGGCGAAGGTGGAGCTGCTCTCTTTTCTGAGGCCGGAAAAGAGTTTTCCTTCCGTAGAAGCCTTAAAGCAGCAGATGAAAAGCGATGTAAAAGCAGCGGAGCAGATTTTCTGACTCCGCGTTTTACCGGCTCCTTTATTCTTGACTGTAAAGTTTTACTGTGCTAAAATGTCAGTAGTTGATGCAGGAGGCGCGGAGCATGAGCAAAAATATACATACGGAGGCGGTGGATCAGCTGTTCGACGCGATCCTGTGCCTGAAAAACCGGGAGGAGTGCTATACTTTTTTTGAGGATGTCTGTACCATAAACGAACTTCTCTCCCTTTCCCAGCGTTTTGAAGTGGCGAAAATGCTGCGGGAGAAAAAGACGTATCTGGAAATTTCAGAGAAAACCGGAGCGTCCACCGCGACCATCAGCCGGGTGAACCGTTCCCTGACTTATGGAAACGACGGCTATGAAATGGTTTTTAAACGCCTGGAAAAAGAGTAGACAAGGGGGTGTCGGCGACATCCCTTTTTTTGCGCCGTTTGGAGGGGATTCAGGCGGAAGACAAGGAAGGAATCATGGAAAGAATATTTATATCGGATCTTTTCCGGAAAGAGGAATTAAGGGGGATCCTGGAGAAAACCGGCTGCGGAGTGGAAACCATCCGCTTCAGCGTAGGGGACAACCTGGATGATTTCAGCCGGCAGCTGCGGGAAGCCAGGAGGGAACTTCAGGATCTGGGACAGCCTGCCCTGATCCTGCACGGCCCGTTTCTGGACCTGAACCCTGCCAGCTATGACAGCAGGATCCGGCAGGTTACCCGGGAGAGAATGGAGCAGGCCTACCGGGCGGCACAGCTGCTGGGAGCGGAAAAGATCGTTTTTCACAGCGGCCGGATCCCGGCCACAGTATATCTGGAGGGCTGGGCGGACCGGATCACAGAGTATTTTGAAGATTTTCTCCGGGGCAAGAGGGGGATCCAGGTGCTGCTGGAGAACGTTTTTGATCCTGAATACACAGGGCTTCTCCAGGCGGCGGAGCAGATCGGGCACCCGGATTTCGGGCTCTGCCTGGACCTGGGCCACGCCCACTGTTTTTCCGGTTATCCGGCAGAGGAGTGGGCGGAAAAACTCGGAAGCCATATCCGCCATGTGCATGTCCACGATAATGACGGCAGCCGGGACGCCCATCTGGCTCTGGGCCGGGGAAGCGTTCCCTTTGCCGCGGCGGCCGCGGCAGTCCTGAAAAACAGCCCCGGGGCCACCTGGACGGTGGAGTGCGCCTCCGCGGAGGAGGCGGAAACATCGGCGGCTGTGCTGAAAAATTGCATTTCCGCAGGGAGTATGTTAGAATAGCTAGGAACTTTTGAGGCCGGCAGGCATGTCCTGCGGCGGCAGATCCCGATAAAATGGAGAATACAGAATATGATTGCATTGATTGATTATGATGCCGGCAATACAAAAAGCGTGGAGAAGGCTCTGGCCTTTCTGGGGCAGGAGTCTGTCCTGACCAGGGACAGGAAAACACTTCTTGAGGCAGAAAAAGTGATCCTGCCGGGAGTAGGAAATTTCGGGGAGGCTATGGATACCCTCCGCAGAACGGGCCTGATCCCCGTGATCCATGAGATCGTAGAAAAAAAGACCCCCTTTCTTGGCATCTGCCTGGGACTGCAGCTTTTGTTCGAGGAAAGCGAGGAGGCTCCCGGGGTGCCGGGGCTGGGGATCCTGAAGGGGAAAATTTTAAGGATCCCGGCGGCGGAAGGCCTTAAGATCCCCCATATGGGCTGGAATTCTCTGGAATTGAAAAATCAGGGCCGGCTGTTTGACGGGATTCCCCAGGGGTCTTACGTGTATTTCGTCCACTCCTATTATCTGAGGGCCGAGGAGCGGGAGATTGTAAAGGCGGCTGCCGGCTACGGCATAGAGATTGACGCTTCCGTAGAGAAGGACAATGTGTTCGCCTGCCAGTTTCATCCGGAAAAAAGTTCCGAGGTGGGACTTGCTGTCCTGCGGAATTTTGTAAATCTGGGAAAGGGGGAGTGACGGATGTTTACAAAAAGGATCATTCCCTGCCTGGATGTGAACAACGGCAGGGTAGTAAAGGGCGTGAATTTTGTGAACCTGAGAGACGCGGGGGATCCGGTGGAGATCGCCGGCGCCTATGACAGGGAAGGAGCGGATGAACTGGTATTTCTGGACATTACTGCTTCCAGCGACAACCGGGCCACGGTGGTGGACATGGTAAGAAAAGTGGCGGAGAAGGTGTTTATCCCCTTTACGGTAGGGGGAGGGATCCGCACAGTAGAGGATTTCCGGGCCATTCTCCGGGAAGGGGCGGACAAAGTTTCTGTAAACTCCGCGGCCATCGGAAATCCGGCCCTGATCAGCGAAGCGGCGCTGAAATTCGGCAGCCAGTGCGTGGTGGTGGCCATCGATGCCCGAAGGACAGGAGATTCTTTTCATGTTTATAAAAACGGAGGACGGATCGATACCGGACTGGACGCGGTAGAGTGGGCCCGGCAGGCGGAAAAGCTGGGAGCCGGGGAAATCCTTCTTACCAGCATGGACTGTGACGGAACGAAGGCCGGATATGATATCGAACTGACCAGGACCATCGCCGAGGCGGTGGGGATCCCGGTGATCGCCTCCGGAGGAGCCGGGACTATGGAGCATTTCTATGAAGCGCTGACCCGGGGAAAGGCTGACGCGGCTCTGGCCGCCTCTCTGTTCCATTACCGGGAGCTTGAGATCCGCCAGGTAAAGGAGTACCTGCGGGACCGGGATATTCCGGTAAGACTTTAAGACTGAAAATCGGGAGGAAAAACGCATGCCCCCAATCAGCGGAGCCTGGGCAAAAGCCCTGGAGGGAGAATTCAGAAAACCCTATTATAAAAAACTGTTTGCAAAAGTGGCGGAGGAGTACCGGACCCACCGGATCTATCCCCCTGCCGATGATATTTTCAATGCCTTTCACTTTACGCCTCTGGAGCAGGTGAAGGCGGTGATCCTGGGACAGGATCCCTATCACGGGGAGGGGCAGGCCCAGGGCCTATGCTTTTCCGTAAAGCCGGGGGTAGAGATACCGCCTTCCCTGGTCAATATTTACCGGGAATTGGAGGATGATCTGGGCTGCTACATTCCCAATAACGGCTGTCTGGAAAAATGGGCCCGCCAGGGAGTTATGCTGCTGAACACGGTGCTGACGGTCCGGGCGCATCAGGCCAACTCCCACCGGGAGATCGGCTGGGAACAGTTTACGGACGCGGCTATCCGTGTCCTGGCGGATCAGGACCGCCCCATGGTCTTTATCCTCTGGGGCCGGCCCGCGCAGATGAAAAAGGCCATGATCCACAACCCCCGCCATCTGGTGCTGGAGGCCCCCCATCCCAGTCCTCTGTCGGCCTTCCGCGGCTTCTTCGGCAGCCGGCCGTTTTCTAAGACCAACGATTATCTGGTAAAAAACGGACTGGAACCCATTGACTGGCAGATCGAAAATATAACCGGACAGGCATAGGACTGTCCCGCAGAGGAGAAAAATAAATATGGGAAGAAAAAATTCCTTGATCAAAAACGCGTCTGTACTGATGATCGCGTCTATCATATCCCGGGTCATCGGGCTGCTGTACCGGAGGCCTCTGGGGGAAGTCCTGGGGCCTGTAGGACTGGGATACTACGGATACGCCAGCAATCTGTACTCTATTTTGCTGCTGATCTCGTCGTACAGCATCCCTATGGCGGTTTCAAAGATCGTTTCAGAAAGACTGGCTCTGCGGCAGTATAAAAATGCCGACAGAGTATTTAAAGGGGCGCTGCTCTACGCGGTGATCGTGGGAGGTGCCACAGCCCTGGTGGCCTTTTTCGGCGGAAGATTTCTGCTGCCTGTAAACCAGCAGAACGCGGTGCCCGCGCTGCAGGTTCTGGCGCCGACGATCTTCCTGTCAGCCATCTTAGGCGTTTTCCGGGGATATTTCCAGGCCCATCAGAACATGACGCCTACCTCTGTATCCCAGATCCTGGAGCAGATCATGAACGCCATTGTCAGCATCGTGGCAGCCATGATCCTGATCCGCAATCTGGCTCCGGCCGGAAAGGAGGCTGTCTACGGAGCGGTGGGCGGCACTCTGGGAACAGGAGCCGGAGTGGTTACGGGCCTGGCCTTTATGATCTTTGTATACTGTCTGAATCAGAATGTGCTGCACCGGCGGCTGGGCAGGGACCGGAACCGGAAGGCGGAAAGCTACGGCTCTGTGTTTCAGACCATCTTTTTCCTGATGACGCCCATTATTTTTACAACCTTCATCAACAATGCCAGCACATACCTGGACAGCTATATTTTTTCCAGTGTCCAGGGATTCCACGGCATCAGCGGAGACCAGATCTCCGCGGCCTACGGGGAATTCAGCAACTATTATCTGCCGGTGATCAATATCCCCCTGGCCATGGCTTCCGCCAGCGCCTCGGCTATGATGCCGGAGGTTTCCTCGGATTTTGCTCTGGGCAGAAAGCAGGAGGCCAGCCGCCAGATCAACCAGACCATACGGCTTACAATGTTCATCAGCATTCCGGCCACGGCGGGAATGATCGTGCTGGCCAAGCCCATTATGGGCGTACTGTTCCCCTCATCCTCGGAGCTGGCCGCGAAACTGCTTATGACGGGAGCCCTGTACGTGATTTTTTCAGCGCTGGCCACCATTACCGGAAGTGTCCTTCAGTCCATCGGGCAGCAGAAAAGCGCGCTGGTCAACGCCGGAATTTCCCTGGCGGTCAATCTGGGGGTGCTGACGGTGCTGCTGCTGCTTTTCCCTAAACTGGATATTTACGCGGTAATGCTGGCAAACATTCTGTTTTCGGCAGTCATCTGCGTTCTCAACAATCTTTCGATCCGGAAATATCTGGGACATAAAAATGAGTGGAAAAAGACGTATCTGCAGCCTGCAGCCGCGTCCGCAGGCATGGGGCTGCTGGCCCTGGCGGTGTATTATCTGCTCTTCGCCCTGACCCGCCGGCCTTTTATCGGCCTGGTGGCCGCGGTGATCCTGGGAGCGGCAGCTTATCTGATTCTTTATGTGCTGGCGACAGGCACTTCCAAAGAAGAAATGAGGAAATTCCCAATGGGAGGAAAAGTGGTGAGGATCCTTCAGTTACTGAAAATATATCGCTGAGTTCTGCGGAACAGAAAGGCAAAAGATGTCAGGAAGAAAAAAATACAGAACAAAGAGAAGCTATCTGGGACGGAATATCCGTATGATCCTGGTTGTACTGCTGACAGCGGCCGCGGCGGCGGGGCTGTTTCTGAACGCTCTGCTGGATCAGGAAATCGGCCGCATGACCCGGGCGGATATTGACTTTTCCAATGTGGCGGTCAACTCCTCTCTCCGGACAGATCCGCCGGATACCCAGGGCTATAAAACCATCGCCCTGGTGGGAGTGGATTCCCGGGATGAATCCGAGGCAGGGGGAAACAGTGATACTATGATGATCCTGTCCATTAATCAGCACACCGGTGATGTCAGGATCGTATCTGTGTACCGGGATACGTATCTGCGGATCGGCCAGGGAGACTACCAGAAGGCCAACGCCGCCTACAACCGCGGCGGACCGGAACTGTTTCTGAATATGCTGAATACGAATCTGGACCTGAATATCACGAACTTTGTAACTGTGGATTTTTCCGTGATGATCGATATGATCGACATTCTGGGCGGCATCGACATGACCCTGACAGCGGACGAAGTGGTCATGATGAACGATTACTGCGAGGGGACTTCCGAGATCACCGGAAAGCCTTATGAGGCCATTGAGCCGGAAGTGGAGGGAACCTATCATCTGTCAGGCATCCAGGCGGTTTCTTACATGAGGATCCGCTACGGGTATGGACTGGAATTCCGCCGCACACTGCGGCAGAGAGCGGTGGTCCTTAAGATGGTGGAAAAGATGAAGGGAGCCAGCCTTCCCACGCTTTACCGGCTTTTAAATACGCTGCTGCCGGGGGTTTACACCAATATGACCAAGGAGGAAATCCTGCCCTTGGTCCTTTCCATCAAAAAATATCAGATCGGGGACACCGCCGGATTTCCTTTTGACCATGTGATAGGGGAGCCGGCCATAGCTGCTACCGGCATAGACTGTGTCCTCCCGGTGACTCTGAAAACCAACGTGGAAAAGCTCCACCAGTTTTTGTATCCGGATCTTCTCTATACGCCGTCGGAGGAGCTGATCACCTACAGCGACTATATTACGGAGACCACCGGCTACGGAGAAGGGGATATTCCTGAAAGCTCCGCGGACGGAGGGGAAATGCCCTCATAAAGTTTGAAGGCAGCCGCGGGAAAGGGCTACAGCAGATATGGAAGAATATAAAAAGCAGGATGGATTTAAAGACGAAGAATATTTTGTGATTCCCACAGAGTCATTCAGCCCCCTGGCCAGGCATCCGCTGGTCCGGGGGCTGTATCTGACGGATGTGGGTTTTTTTCCCCATGCCCTGCACCACTACCGGGAGAGAAGGGACGGAGCGGACGCCTACATACTGATCTACTGCACAGAGGGAGAGGGGTACATCCACGCCGGGGGGAAAATCCATAGGATCCGGAGCCAGGAGGCCTTCTGCATTCCTATCCACGAGAGGCACCGGTATTACGCCAGCCAGACGGATCCCTGGAGTATTCTCTGGGTCCATTTTAAAGGGGAAAACACAAAATACTTTCCTCTGGATCAGCAGGAGCCGGTCCGGGTTTCCTCCCGGGCGGCGGACAACCGGATCATGACCCTGTTTCAGATCCTGTTCCGGGTGCTGCGGAGAAATTACACCCAGGGAAATTTTATCTATATTTCCCAGGTGCTGTCCCTGATCCTGTCGGAAATTTATTTCCGGGAGAAGGACGGCGGCGCGGAAAAACAGAACCGCCATATGACCGATATGGTCCACTATATGTACCGATGTCTGGACCGGCCCCTGGATCTTTCTTCCCTGGAAAGGGAATTCCATTTGTCCAGGAGCTACATCAACGCTGTTTTCAAGAAATACGCGGGACGCTCTCCCATAGATTTTTTTCTGAATATTAAAATGCAGGAAGCCTGCAAGCTCCTCCGATCCACTAAGCTTCCGGTCCAGGAGATCGGGGCAAAGCTGGGATACACGGACCCCTTTTATTTTTCCAGAGCCTTCCGGAAAGTCATCGGCGTTTCTCCGAAGAAATACCGGGACGGCGAGTGAAAGATAGTCCATGTGTGTGGAGGATAAGGCATTCCGCACCGCTCTTTTTGCTGGTAATATATGAGACAGATAAGAAAAACAGCACAGCCTGGAAAAAGAGCGGAGGTAAGAAAATATGACAGGAAGAGAAAGATTGACCGCAACTTTGAATCACCAGCAGCCGGATCGGACGGTTATTGATCTTGGCGGCACCAGCCAGACCGGCATCAACGCCAGCACGCTGTACCGGTTCCGTAAAGCTCTGGGCCTTCCGGAGAAACCCATTACCATCACGGAGCCGGGGCAGCTTCTGGGAGAGGTGGATTATGATGTGATCAATGCGGTGGGAGCCGATGTGATCGGGCTTCTGAATCCCACAAACTTTTTCGGATATAAAAACGAAAACTGGAAGCCCTGGACCATGGATGACGGCACGCCTGTGCTCATGGGCGGCGGATTCGAGTATGACGAGGATGAAAAGGGAACGAAATTTGTGTATCCCCAGGGCGACAGGACCGCGGAATATTCTTCCATGATCCCCAAGGGAGGCAGCTTTTTTGACGCGGTGCCCAGAGAAAAGTTTGATTTTGATCTGGACGAGGAAGATCTGACGCCCCTGGAGGACTTTAAAGATGATTTTTCCGTAGTTGATGATGAGACGGCAAAATATTGGGAGAAAAAGTCCTACGAACTGTACAATAATACGGACCTGGGAGTCGTAGGCATGCTGGGCGGCGGCGCCCTGGGAGACGCCGCGGTGATTCCCGGACCGGCAGTCAAGCATCCCAGGGGGATCCGCCGGGTAGACGACTGGCTGATGGCTCACGCCATGTATCCGGATTACATCAAAGCCGTATTCCGTTATCAGACGGATATCATGCTGAAAAACCTGGAGATTTATAAAGAGGCGGTAGGGGACAGGATCCAGGTGGTCTGGATTTCCGGCACGGATTTCGGAAACCAGAGAGGACCCATGATCAGTCTGAATACTTTCCGTGAACTGTACAAACCTTTCTACAAGGAAATCTGCGACTGGGTCCATAAAAATACCGGATGGAAGACCTTCTTCCACACCTGCGGCGCCATTTATGATTTCCTGGACGACTTTGCGGAGATGGGCCTTGACTGTCTGAATCCCCTGCAGCTGTCCGCCAACGGCATGGATCCGGTGAAGATTAAAGAAAATTACGGAGACAAATTTACCTTCTGGGGCGGCGGCGTTGACACCCAGAGAGTTCTTCCCTTCGGAACTCCGGAGGAAGTCCGGGCCCAGGTCCGGGAGCGCATTGATATCCTGGGAAAAGGCGGGGGATACGTATTTAATACTATCCACAATATTGTGGCCGGCGTTCCGGCCGAAAATCTTCTGGCTATGTATGACGAAGCAAAAAAATAAAGAGCAAAAGATCCGGCGTTCTCTCTGTTTTCGGAGCGGGACGCCGGATCTTTTTGCTGTGCTTTCGCCCGGCCTTTCGATGTCCCGGGGCTTTCGTAAAATTTCTCATACAAAAATATAAAAAGAATATAAAAAGAATACATTTTTCGTGTATTATATAAGACAGAAGGCGGGAGGGAGAAAGATGAAACTGAAAATTTTGATCGTGGAGGACGACAGGCTTCTGGCAGAAGCAGTGAGTGATTATTTCCAGGGAAAAGGCTGGGAGACAAGGACAGCAGGTGAGGGAGAGGAAGCAGTCCGCGCGGCGGAGACTTCCGGCTTTCAGATGATCCTTCTGGACGTGATGCTTCCGGGAATGGACGGTTTTGAAGTGTGCCGCCGGATCCGGAGGACCAGTGACATTCCGATTTTCTTTATTACAGCCAGGGTGCTGGAAGAGGATGAACTGTTCGGCTACGCGGCAGGGGCGGATGATTATATTACAAAGCCCTTTTCGCTGCCGGTGCTGTATGCCAAGGTGATGGCCATGATGGGGCGGATCCGGGGAGAACGGCCCATGGAAAAAATCCGGGGCGGCGGCGTGGAGATTAATATAAGGGACAGGACAGTCCGGGTTTTGGGGGAAGAGAGGCGGCTTCAGCCTAAAGAATACGAAATGCTCCGGTTCTTTCTGGAAAATCCGGGCCGGATCTTCACAAGAGAACAGATCCTGCTGCGGTTTTGGGGTTATGATTTTGAGGGAAACAGCCGGGTGGTGGACAACCATGTGAAAAATCTCCGGAAAATTTTAAAAGACAGCGGCTGCTCTATCCAGACCGTAAGGAGTTCCGGCTACAGAATGGAGGTGCGGGAGTGCTGAGAAAATTTCGGAGACGGAATCCGGGGACAAAACGGCCTCTGGAAAGAGCGGCGCTGCTGACGGTTCTTGCTGTGTTCGCGGCGGTCTATATCCTGAGCATGCTTCTGTCCACCTACCTGGTGCAGAGAGAGCTTGCGGATGAATATATGCAGGCGGAGGAAGAGATCATTTTAAAACTGCAGGGCAGTGAGTCGGGTTTTGAATTTAACCGGCAGACAGAAATAATCTCAGGCCAGACCACCGGCAAAGATTTTTTATCCGATATTTTAGGATCCTGTGAAATGTCAGACGGACAGGGCTTCCATCTGATCTCGGCGGCAGTCTATGACGGGGACGGCAATCTGTTTGTGCAGAGCGCGCCGCAGCTGGCAGCTGTGACGGTTCAGGACAAACTGCCCAGGTACAGTTCCCTGTCCGACTATTTCAGCCGGGAAGAGATCGACCGGCTGGCCCGGTATGCCGCTATGGACATCCTGGAAACCGCGGACAAACAGGAAGGGAATATGCTGAGATACGATATTCAGATCGTTCTGGCAAAAGACCGGCGCAGGCCAGGGCAGATCAAGGTGGAGGAAGAATTGTGGAGACAATATGAATCCCAGGAGGAGGCGCAAAAAGAACTTGCCGGTCCTGGTCTTGGAATGGAGATCCGGGTGACGGCCCAGGGGGAAGTTTACGGCACCAAGGCGGGAAGCGGCAGTATCGTATGGGAGTGGGACAATCCGGATATAACGGATAGCCAGCTGGACGCCGCCACCTTCAGAAACGGCAGCCATCTGATTTTTCCCGGAGAGGAAGGAGGATACGAGACATGGAAGAAATGGGAGGCCTGTTCTTATCTTCAGGAGTTCCCGCAGAAAGTGGAAAAAGAAACGTCTCTGCCTGAAACTGCCGTGTCCGGATGCCGCCGGGAGCAGAAGTTTTCCCTGTATCTGCCGGAAAATCTGGAAGAAAGCGGGGAGGCTCTGACCCTGGTGGTCCGCAGTGAGTCTCACCCCTGGATGGCGGCGGCGGACCAGCTGAAATATGTTTATCTGGGAGGGCTCCTGTTTGTAGCCGGCTGCGGGGCTTTTACTTTGTGGGTATTAGAAAAAACATACCGGCAGCGGGAGAGGATGGAGGAGCAGCGCAGAAGTTTTATCAATGTAATGGCCCACGAGATCAAGACACCTCTGGGCGTGATCCGGGGATTCTCGGAAAATATCAGAGAAAACCCGCATTCGGAAAAGAGAGACTATTATCTGGATCAGATGATCCGGCAGACGGAAGAAATCGACAGTCTGGTAAAGGATATGATCGCGGTGACCCGTATGGACTGGGAACAACTCCGGATTAAAAAAACGCCGGTTTCTCTGGAGGACATACTGAACAGAGAGACGGAGCGGATCATGGTGCAGGCGGAGGAGAAGAGGATCCAGATCGTCAGCCGCATAGAAGGGGATTGGACGCTGAACGGAGACCAGAGACTGCTGGAGCAGGCTTTTTATAATCTGCTCTCCAACGCGGCGGATTATAACCGGCAGGAGGGATGGATCCGGATACAGCTGGAGGACGGAAGGTGTTCCATTGAAAACAGCGGAACCAATATCCCGGCGGAACACCTGCCGCATATATGCGAACTATTTTATACCGTACAGCAGAAAACAGGGGGGAGAGAAAAGCACCTGGGAATGGGGCTGTATCTTTCAAATCAGATTTTTCAGCAGCACGGGCTGCGGATGAAGATAGAAAACACCGGGGAAGGTGTCTGCGCAACCGTAGAAAAATAAGCAGGATCGGAAGGGGTGGGAGCATGAAACGCTGGGGACGCAGGTTTGGCCGAAGAGGAGCGCTGCTTTTTTTCAATATGGCGCTGGTCTTTGTATCCGCTTTGCTGGTCTTGTCTAATATCCGCACCAGAAATGAACTGGAAGAAAGCCGCCGGGGATTTTTTACAAAGGCGATATCCGTAAACTTCCTCTGGTCTCCGGAAGGTATCTGACAGAGGAAGAGACTGCCGGCAGGGAGCGAAAGGCCATGGTGGGACAGCGCTATGAAAAAGATATTTATCAGGCAGAGGGGAAAAAATATATTGATATTCTCGGAGATAAATTTGAGGTGGTAGGTATTCTGGGCAGCGCCCAGGCTACCAGGCTGGACAGTATGAAATGGATCCCGCTTTCAGCGGCAGCGGAACTGGCAGGGGCCGAAGGGGAGTACGTGGCAGACGGAAGGACAGAGGCTTCGATCGAAAATAATGTGAAACTGCTGAAGAAAGTGATGGTTCCTGATCCTTCTATGCAGACGGTTACAGTATTTACGGATACAGGAGAAGAAAAAGCGTTTTCCTTTTCGGATAAGAGCAGCCATGTGGTGGAGAAAATTTACGCAGCCATTGTCTTTTCCTTTGTGCTGAACATGCTGCTGGCCGGCTCCTCCTGGTCCAGGAGCCGGAATCAGCAGATCCAGGCGGAGAAGATGCTGGGCTTCTCCGGCGGGGAGATCCTGCTTTCGCTTTTCGGAGGATATTTTCGGATTGTATCCGCCGCCCTGGCGGTTTCAGGGACAGTGATCGGTGCTCTGATCCTGTTTCATGTCATAACCGCTGTGGGCTGGAAGGAAGTTCTGATAACCGCGGGAGCAATCATTGCCGGAGAACTGGCGGTGATAACTGCCGGACTGGCTGCGCGGATCAAAAGCCGGAAGATTTCCCTGAAAAGAGGGTGAGCGGATGGGAAACCTGCGGGAAAAGCTGTGCCGCGGTCTGAAAGGCAGATCGAAGACATTATAAGGAGGGAAGAGTAATGGCATATATCGAGGCAAAAGGAATCAAGAAAACCTTCGGTAAAGGAGACGCAGCGGTCCATGCCCTCCGGGGCGCTTCCCTCTGTGCGGATCAGGGGGAGATGGTGGCGGTCATGGGAAAGAGCGGATCGGGAAAATCCACTCTGCTGAACATACTGGGAGGCCTGATGACCATGGATGAAGGAGAACTGTATGTAGGCGGGGAGAAGGTGGATTTCCGGAAAAAGAAGTACCTTTTGAATTACCGGAGAAAAGAAGTGGGATTTGTAGTGCAGTATTTTGCGCTTATTGAGGATATGAACATTTACAAAAATGTGTCCCTGCCTCTGAAATACCAGGGAATGGGAAGGAGAAAGATCCGGGTAAAGACCATGAAGATGCTGAAAAAACTGGGAATCGCGGACAAGGCAAAGGCATATCCGTCGGAACTTTCCGGAGGACAGCAGCAGCGGGCGGCTATCGCCAGAGCGCTGGTGAAGGATCCGGCCATTATTCTGGCGGATGAGCCCACAGGCGCCCTGGACGAGGAGACCGGAAAAGAAGTAATGAGTATTCTCAGGGAACTGAAGATGAAAGACCGGGTGATCCTCATCGTGACTCATGATGACAAGGTGGCGGAATACTGCGACCGGACAGTTTATCTTAGGGACGGCGTCCAGGTATAAGCGGAGGCGGAAAAAAGAGGCAGAGGGAAAGGAGTGAGCGGCTTTGAGGAGTGTGTGGGAGGAACTGAGGCATAATCTGAAAAAAGGGATTTTTATCAATCTGATCCTGGCTGTCCAGTTTGCGGTTCTGTTCTGGCAGGGAACCAATATTGCCAGCTATTTTCTGGATCTGCCCACCTCTTTCAGCACCGAGAATATCCGGGGGGATTCCGCTTACTATTCGCTTCATTACGTTATGGGCAGCGAAGAGGATTACGAGTATGCGGGAAATGTTTCCCAAAATCCGGATTATGAGTCCAACCAGATCCAGGTGCTGGCAGAACTTCGTTCAAATCCCGAATATCACTATATGGCTTTTGACGGTACTCAGGGGCTGATCGCCTATGAAGAACTGGAGAGCCGGTTCAGCCCGCAGGAGCAGCTGGATTTCTATCTGGAATCTGAACATCCGGGGAGTCTTTGCCCAGAGGAAACCCCTCCGGATTCTCTGACGATCTTCATGTCAGGCATGAATCTGCTGGAGGTAAACTGCTTTTCAACGGATCAGGCTGCCATGGAGGAATACCGGTTTCAGGTTTCCGACGGGCGGCTGTTTGAGGAGGAGGACTTTCTGTATCACTGGGGACAGGAGGAAATTCCGGTTTTGCTGGGCCATGCCTTCGGATCGGGTTTTCAGCCCGGGGATGTGATCCAGGGCTTTGGGATTTTCAGAATTTAATAACAGCAAGGCGCTGGAAGGGATTATTGTAGTGGACGCGGAGACGCCCCGCGGGGAAGTAAACGCGATCGCCAGAAAAATCAGCAATCTTTACGTGGAGCACGGACTGTATCCGCTGTTCACATCGGAGGCTCCCCAGGGGATGATGCTGTTTAAGACAGAATCCGAAACCACCATGAAGATCCTTTTGGGGGCAAGCATTATCATGGGGGTTATCAGCATCGCGGGCATCTGCATGAGCATTATCAGCAAACTGAACCGGAATCTCCAGCGGTACGGAATAGAGATCATAAACGGACAGAATCCCAACTGTATCCTGGCGGCGTTTCTGCTGGAGATCCTGCTGGTCATTGCCGCGGGCATGATCTTGAATCTCTGGTGGTACCGGCTGGAAATCATGATAAACCGGAACTTCTATCTGGTCATCTTCGGCCTGGCCCTGACCTGCACAGTGATCTCCTCCGCTGTCTTTATCTGCAGGCTGAAAAAAGTAGATATCGAGGAAATCGTCAGAAGCGAAGAATAAAAAGACCCAGATTACATCCGCCAAAAAAGCTGCGGCAGCGGCGGACCCTAAAGAGCCTTCGCGTCCCCGCTTTCAAAGCCCGCCCTCCGGGAATCCGAAATTAAAAAAGAGAAACAGTTGAAAACCCTCCCTGTTTGTGTTAAACTTTGAAAAAACAAAAGAGGACTGTTTCTCTTTTTTTTTGCGCGCAGGCAATGAGCCGTGCAGCCAGGGAGCGGGGCAGTCCATCGAATGCTCGCATTCAGGATGGATTGACCCGCTTTATGGATATAGGGCGAAGCCCGCGAGTGAGGGCCCGAAGGGCCCGAACTGCACGGCGGAAGGGGCCAAGGGGCAAGGGGCGAAGCCCGCGAGTGAGGGTCCGAAGGGCCCGAACTGCACGGCGGCAGGGGCCCTGCGCGCATGGAAGCAAAAACACAGGGGCAAACAAGGAAAGGACAAGGAGCGAATATGAAAGCTTTTCTGATTTTGGAGGACGGACATGTTTTCACCGGGACCAGCATCGGTTCACGGAAAGAAATTATCAGTGAGATCGTCTTTAACACTTCAATGACTGGTTACCTGGAGGTCTTAACCGACCCGTCTTATGCCGGACAGGCTGTCTGCATGACTTACCCCCTGATAGGAAATTACGGAATTTGTTACGAGGATCAGGAATCTCTGCGCCCCTGGCCGGACGGCTACATTGTCCGGGAACTTTCCCGGATGCCCAGCAATTTCCGCAGCCAGGATACCATCCAGAATTTCCTGAAACGGTTTGATATTCCCGGCATCGCAGGCATCGACACCCGGGCACTGACAAAGATCCTCCGGGAGGAGGGCACCATGAACGGCATGATCACCACCAATGAAAATTACAATCTGGAAGAGATCCTGCCGAAGTTAAAAGCCTACAAAACCGGCAGGGTGGTGGAGAAAGTGACCTGCTCCGAACCGGTGAAATGGAAGGGAGAGGGCTTCCGGGTGGCGCTGATGGATTTCGGCGTAAAGAAAAACATCCCGGCTTCCCTGAACCGGAGAGGCTGCCAGGTAACCGTGTATCCGGCGCAGACGCCGGCAGAGGAGATCCTGGCTGCAAAACCCGACGGCATTATGCTCTCCAACGGACCGGGAGATCCCAAAGAGTGCGGGGAGATCATCAAAGAAATCAGAAAGCTGTATGAATCAGATGTGCCTATTTTCGCCATCTGCCTGGGCCATCAGCTTATGGCCCTGGCCACGGGAGCGGATACGAAGAGGCTGAAATACGGGCACCGGGGCGGAAATCACCCGGTAAAGGATCTGGCCACAGGCCGGGTCTACATTACCTCTCAGAACCACGGCTATGTGGTGGACACCGAGACCCTGGATCCCCAGGTGGCGGTTCCGGCCTTCGTCAATGTCAACGACGGCACCAACGAGGGACTGCGCTATATCGGAAAGAATATCTTTACGGTACAGTACCATCCGGAGGCCTCTCCGGGACCTCAGGATTCCGCGTATCTGTTTGACCGGTTTATTGAGATGATGGGAGGAAAGAACTAATGCCAAAGAATCCAGACATTAAAAAAGTACTTGTGATCGGCTCCGGCCCCATTGTCATCGGGCAGGCGGCGGAGTTTGACTATGCGGGAACCCAGGCCTGCCGTTCCCTGAAAGAGGAGGGAATGGAGGTTGTCCTTTTAAACTCCAACCCGGCCACCATTATGACGGACAAGGATATCGCGGACCGGGTCTATATCGAGCCTCTGACTGTAGAAGTCGTGGAGCAGCTGATCCTGAAGGAGAAGCCGGACAGCGTGCTGCCTACCCTGGGCGGCCAGGCAGGACTGAATCTGGCCATGGAGCTGGAGGAGAGAGGCTTCCTGAAGGAGCATCACGTAAAACTGATCGGAACCACCTCCGAGACCATCCGGAAGGCGGAGGACCGTCAGGAATTTAAAGATACCATGGAAAAGATCGGCGAGCCGGTGGCTGCCTCCAAGGTGGTCACCAATGTGGAGGACGGCATCGCCTTCACAAATACCATCGGCTATCCGGTGGTTCTGCGGCCGGCCTACACCCTGGGCGGCAGCGGCGGCGGCATCGCCCACAATGAAGAGGAGCTTATCGAGATCCTCTCCAACGGCCTGCGGCTTTCCAGGGTTGGAGAGGTGCTGGTGGAGCGCTGCATCGCAGGATGGAAAGAGATCGAGTATGAGGTGATGCGGGACAGCGCCGGCAACTGCATCACGGTCTGCAACATGGAAAATATCGACCCGGTCGGCGTGCACACAGGAGATTCCATTGTCGTGGCTCCCTCCCAGACTCTGGGAGACAAGGAGTACCAGATGCTGCGTACCTCTGCTCTGAACATTATCAGCGAGCTGGGGATCACCGGCGGCTGCAACGTGCAGTATGCCCTGAACCCCGACAGCTTTGAATACTGCGTCATCGAGGTAAATCCCCGGGTGAGCCGTTCTTCCGCTCTGGCTTCCAAGGCCACGGGATATCCCATCGCCAAGGTGGCGGCAAAGATCGCTCTGGGCTACACCCTGGACGAGATCCCCAACGCCATCACAAAAAAGACCTACGCCAGCTTTGAGCCCATGCTGGACTACTGTGTGGTAAAGATCCCCAGGCTGCCTTTCGATAAATTTATCAGCGCCAAGAGGACTCTGACCACCCAGATGAAGGCCACCGGCGAGGTTATGAGCATCTGCAATAATTTCGAGGGCGCTCTGATGAAGGCCATCCGCTCCCTGGAACAGCATGTGGATTCCCTGATGTCCTACGATTTTACAGGACTGTCGGAGGACGAACTGGTGGAGCAGCTGGAGATCGTGGATGATATGCGGATCTGGAGGATCGCCGAGGCTGTGCGCCGGGGCATCTCCTATGACAAGATCCACGAGCTGACCAAGATCGACTGCTGGTTCATCGACAAGATCGCCATTCTGGTGGAGATGGAGCAGTCTCTGAAAACCCAGGAACTTACAGAAGAACTTTTAAGGGAAGCCAAGAGAATGGAATTCCCGGACTATATAATTGCCCGGCTCTCCGGAAAGACGGAGGAAGAGGTCAAAGCCCTGCGGAAGCAGTACAACATTGTGGCCGCCTACAAGATGGTGGATACCTGCGCCGCGGAGTTCGCCGCCACCACTCCCTACTATTATTCTGTGTACGGCGGGGAAAATGAGGCGGTAAAAAGCAGCGGAAAGAAGAAAGTGCTGGTGCTGGGCTCCGGCCCCATCCGCATCGGACAGGGCATCGAGTTTGACTTCTGTTCCGTTCACTGTACCTGGGCCTTTGCCAAAGAAGGCTACGAGACCATTATCATCAACAATAATCCGGAGACCGTCAGCACGGACTTCGATATCGCGGATAAACTGTATTTTGAACCGCTGACCCCTGAGGATGTGGAAAACGTGGTAAACAACGAGCATCCCGACGGAGCGGTGGTCCAGTTCGGCGGCCAGACGGCCATCAAACTGACAGAGGCCCTGATCAAGATGGGTGTAAAGATCCTCGGAACCTCCGCGGAGAACGTGGACGCGGCTGAGGACCGGGAACTTTTCGACCAGATCCTGCAGAAATGCCAGATCCCCAGAGCCGCGGGACACACGGTATTTACCGCCGAGGAGGCTAAAGAGGCAGCCAGGGAACTGGGCTATCCGGTGCTGGTGCGCCCCTCCTACGTGCTGGGCGGCCAGGGCATGCAGATCGCCATCAACGATGAGGATATTGAAAACTATATCGGCGTCATCAACCGCTATACCCAGGAGCATCCCATCCTGGTAGACAAATATCTGGAAGGCAAGGAGATCGAGGTAGACGCTGTCTGCGATGGAGAGGACATCCTGATCCCCGGCATCATGGAGCACATCGAGCGGGCCGGCATTCATTCCGGCGACAGTATCTCGGTGTACCCGGCCCAGAGCATCAGCCAGAAGGCCAAGGAAACCATTGAGGAGTATACCAGAAGACTGGCAAAATCCCTGCATGTGCTGGGCATGATCAATATCCAGTTCATTGTGTACCAGGAACAGGTGTACGTGATCGAAGTGAATCCCCGTTCCTCCAGAACGGTGCCCTATATCAGCAAGGTGACGGGCATCCCCATCGTGCCGCTGGCTACTCAGGTAATTCTGGGGCACAAGATCCGGGAGCTGGGATACAAGCCGGGACTGCAGCCGGAAGCGGACTATATTGCCATCAAAATGCCGGTATTCTCCTTTGAGAAGATCCGGGGAGCGGATATCAGCCTGGGACCGGAGATGAAGTCTACAGGAGAATGTCTGGGCATCGCCAGAACCTTCAATGAAGCGCTCTACAAAGCCTTCCTGGGAGCAGGCATCAATCTGCCGAAATATAAAAATATGATCATCACTGTCCGGGACAGCGAGCAGCAGGAAATGCTGCCGGTAGCAAGAAGATTTGAAAAGCTGGGATACAAGATCTACGCCACCCGGGGCACTGCCCGGATGCTGAACGAGAACGGCGTCCACGCGGTCCGCACCAATAAGATCGAGCAGGACAGCCCCAACCTGATGGATCTGATCCTGGGACACAAGATCGATCTGGTCATCGATATTCCGGAGCAGGGAGTGGAGCATTCCAGAGACGGATTTATTATCCGCCGCAATGCCATTGAGACAGGAGTAAATGTGCTGACTGCCGTTGATACCGCCACCGCCCTGGTGACTTCTCTGGAAAATACGGATATTAAAAAACTGGAACTGGTGGATATCGCAGCAATCGCCGGAAAATAAACGCCCGGGGCCCGGGACAAATAATTTTCCCCGGGCTTCATATAATAACACAAGGGAAACAAAAAACGGAGCAGATACATGATAGAATTATTTGAGTGCATGAAAGTTGTGATCCTGGGCATTGTAGAGGGGATCACGGAATGGCTTCCCATCAGCAGTACCGGGCACCTGGTCCTGGTGGGCGAGGCGGTAAAGCTGAACGCCAGCGCCAGCTTTATAGAAATGTTCAATGTGGTCATTCAGCTGGGAGCTATATTGGCGGTAGTGGTCCTCTATTTTAAAAAGCTGTGGCCCTTCCACACCAGAAGGCATGAGCCGGCCAGAAGCTGGTTTGCCAATCCGGCCGAAGGCGGGGCGGCAGGCGGATTCCAGAAATTCGCCAACCGTTATCTCTACATGGATAAGATCGTCATGTGGCTCAAGATCGCCGTTTCCTGTCTGCCGGCCATCGTGATCGGGCTGCCGCTGGACGACTGGGTGGAGGAACACATGCACAAGCCGGTGCCCATCGCTTCCATGCTGATCCTCTACGGTGTTTTGTTCATTCTCATTGAGAACTATAACCGCCGCAGGAGTCCCAGGATCACGAAGATCAGTCAGATCACCTGGACGGACGCTCTGCTCATCGGTATTTTTCAGGTACTGGCCATTATCCCCGGAACCTCCCGTTCCGGAGCCACCATCGTGGGAGGAATCCTGATCGGCATGTCCAGGACCCTGGCCGCGGAGTACACCTTCTATCTGGCAGTGCCTACCATGCTGGGGGCTTCCGCCATGAAACTGGTGAAGTTCGGCCTGCATTTTACCTCGGCGGAGGCATTTACGCTGATCCTGGGAATGGCAGTGGCCTTTGTGGTATCCATCCTGGCCATCAAGTTCCTGATGAGTTATATCAAGCGCCATGACTTTAAGGTGTTCGGCTGGTACAGGATCGTTCTGGGCGCTCTGGTTCTGGCTCTGGCCGCTGCCGGATGTTTAAGAGGATAAAAGGAGGTATACCTTGGAAATTTTAACCATCATCAAAGGATTTATTATCGGCGGGAGCATGCTGATCCCCGGGGTCAGCGGCGGAACCATGGCCATGATCCTGAAGCTTTACAGAAGGCTGATCACATCCATCAGTTCCTTCATGAAACATAAGAAAGAGAGCATCCTCTTTCTCCTGCAGTTTGTCATCGGCGCGGGAGCCGCGTGGCTGATCCTGTCCCGCCCTATGGTGGCCCTGAACGCCGCGTTTCCGAAACAGATGGCCTGCTTTGTAGTGGGAGCCATCGTAGGCGGCATTCCGGTGATCTACCGGGAGACAAAGGCGAAAAAATTCAGCATCTGGAGTATTGTATTTCTGGCCGTAGGGCTGGTGCTGGTATTCGGGCTGGCGGCTCTTCCTCAGAACGGATTTGAAAATACGGGAACCGGCCTGGGAGGGATCATGATCCAGTTCCTGGCCGGAATTCTGGGAGCCCTGGCTCTGATCCTGCCGGGAATCTCATTCTCTTCCATGCTTTACATGATGGGAGTCTACGATTTTATCTGGGGAGCGGTGGGAAACCGCGATGTAGTGGCCCTGCTGCCTTTCGGCCTGGGCATGATCATCGGCATCCTGTTCCTGACCAAGTTTTTGGATGTGGCCATGACCAGATTCCCCCACGCCACTTACATGATTATCCTGGGCTTTGTCATAGGCTCTATCTGGGATATTTTAAAAGAAATGCCGGGAGCGCCGGTGGGAATGGAAATTCCTGTCTGCATCATTCTGACAGTCCTGGGCTTTTTGATCATTTATCTTCTGTCACGGACAGAAGACCGGTATGAGAAAGAAGGCCAGTGACGGCGGATTAGGAGGAGAAGGAGAGGTACAAATGAAGATTCTGGAAGATCGGATCAGAAAAGACGGAGTAGTAAAAAAAGGAAATGTACTGAAGGTGGACAGTTTCCTCAATCATCAGATGGACGTGGAACTGTTTAATGAGATGGGACGGGAATTCAAGCGGCTGTTCGCCGGCTGCCCCATCAATAAGATCCTGACCATCGAGGCCTCCGGCATCGGGATCGCCTGTATCGTGGCCCAGCATTTCCAGGTGCCGGTGGTCTTTGCCAAAAAGACTCAGAGCATCAATATCGACGGGGAAGTATATTCCACCAAGATCGAATCTTTCACCCACAAAAGGGTTTACGATGTGATCGTGTCAAAGAAGTATATTACGCCCAGTGATCATATTCTGATCATTGATGATTTCCTGGCCAACGGCTGCGCGGTCCAGGGCCTGATCGATCTGATCCGGGATGCCGGAGCCACAGTGGAGGGCGTGGGCATTGCCATTGAAAAAGGTCAGCAGTCCGGAGGAAAGATGCTGAGAAGCCAGGGGATCCGTGTGGAATCCCTGGCTGTCATCGAAAGCATGGACGATGCTACCGGAGAGATCGTGTTCCGCTGATCCGGTATTCAGCAGTTTCCCGGCGGGCGGGGCGGCGGAGGCGGAGGCTGGATCTCTGCCAGGATAATGTCGTCTCCGATCTGGCAGATACAGTCCCATGGAATAATAATGTCGTTTTCCCGGCCCAGAAGTCCGCAGAATCTGGCGGCGCCGGGAACGATCAGCGCGGTGATCCGGCCGGTGCGGCAGTTGAATTCCACATCGGCCGGGCAGCCCAGCGAACTGCAGGTGCAGATGTTGATGATTTCCTTTTGCTTTAAGTCGATGAGGCGCATGGGAAATCCCTTTTTTTTAATTATATGATGGATGGGAGGCGGATTAGAAGATGAAGTGTCCGTACTGCAACCAGGACAATACAAGAGTGGTAGATTCCCGGCCGGTAGACGACAATAACGCCATCCGCAGAAGAAGAATGTGCGATGAGTGCGGACGGCGGTTCACCACCTATGAAAAGGTGGAGACTATTCCTCTGATCGTAATAAAAAAAGATCAGAACCGGGAACAGTACGACCGTTCCAAGCTGGAGGGAGGGATCCTGCGGGCCTGCCACAAAAGGCCGGTGCCGGTCCAGGAGATCAGCCATCTGGTGGACCGGGTGGAGACAGAGATTTTCAACCGGGAAGAAAAAGAGGTGCCAAGCACTGTCATCGGGGAACTGGTCATGAACTATCTGAAGGATCTGGATGCGGTGGCATACGTGCGTTTTGCCTCTGTGTACCGGGAATTTAAAGATGTGAACACCTTTATGGACGAATTAAAGAAAATGCTGAATTAATGCCCGAAACGGTTGCTCTTTTCATCTGAAAATGGTATACTCAATGGGTCTATAAAAATTGCTTTAACGCGTCAAAGCGTAACGCTTTTTACAGCTAAAGAGGCAAATAAGGGAGGAAACAAATATGAAGTGGAAAAAATTCAGCGCAGTCTGTCTGGCAGCAGTTTTGGCCGCGGGAATGATGGCCGGCTGCGGCAGCGAAGACCAGAATTCTAAGACATCCCAGGATGTTTCCGGCGTGTCCGGCAGCTCCGGGGATGCCGCAGGCGGTTCCGGCGATGCTTCCGGCACTGTATACAAGATCGGAGTGCTTCAGCTGGTGCAGCATGACGCACTGGATCTGGCTAATAAAGGGTTTTTTGAGGCTCTGGACGATCTGGGGATCCAGTATGATGCGGATCAGCAGAACGCCAGCGGCGAGCAGTCCAACTGTCAGACCATCGCGGCAGGCTTTGTCAATGACGGAGTGGATATGATCTTTGCCATCGGCACGCAGGCAGCCCAGTCTTCCGCCGCGGCTACCGAGGACATTCCCATCGTCCTTACGGCAGTGACAGATCCGGCAGCCTCCGGCCTGGTGGAATCCAATGAGGCCCCGGGCAAAAATGTAACGGGAACTTCCGATATGAACCCGGTTTCCGATCAGATCGCGCTGGTGAAACAGATAGCTCCGGAAGCCAAAACCGTAGGAATCCTTTACAATTCCGCGGAGTCCAACTCGGAGATCCAGGCGACCATGGCAGAGGAAGCCTGCGAAGCGGAGGGACTGAAAGCAGAACGGCTGACGATTTCCAGCACCAATGAGATCCAGACGGTAGTGACTTCCGCGGTGGGCAAGGTGGATGTGCTCTATGCCCCCACGGATAATATGATCGCCAGCGCCATGGCTACAGTGGCTATGGTGGCCAATGAGAACGGCCTTCCCACTATTGTGGGAGAACCCGGCATGGTGAAAAACGGCGGCCTCATCACCTACGGTATCGACTATGAGAAACTGGGCTATCAGGCAGGCGAAATGGCGGCCAGGATCCTTACCGGCGAGGAGGATCCGGCGGATATGCCCATTGAGTACCAGGATGTATCAGAATGCGCCTTCCAGGTAAATGTAGATACAGCCGAGGAACTGGGAATCGATATTTCCGGACTGGACGCGGAACAGGTACACACAGAGACCAACGTGGAATAAAGAAAAAAAGGGACGCAGGGCCGCCAAAGGGAGGCCCTGTTCTCTGTAAAGTAGGAGGAAAGAAACAATGAGTTTACTGCTGAACCTTCAGGACGCTGTTTCCCAGGGAATCCTCTGGGGCGTCATGGTGCTGGGGGTCTATATTACTTTTCGTCTGCTGGATGTGGCGGATCTGACTGTAGACGGCAGCTTTGCCACAGGAGGCGGAGTCTGCGCCATTCTTCTGATCAACGGCTGGAATCCGGTGGCGGCTACGGTTATGGGTATGCTGGCAGGCGCAGCTGCCGGAGCGATTACCGGTATTTTGCATACCGTCTGCGAAATTCCCGCGATTCTGGCCGGGATCCTGACTCAGCTGGCGCTGTATTCCATTAACCTGCGGATTATGGGAAAGGCCAATATATCCATGGCAAACGTGGATTCTATTTTCAGCTGGCTGACGAAAGCCACAGGCTGGAAACAGAGCCAGGCAGCTCTGCTGATCGGCGTGGTGATCGCTGTGCTGATCGTGATCCTTCTTTACTGGTTTTTCGGCACAGAGATCGGAGCAGCCCTGCGGGCCACAGGCAACAACGAGGATATGGTAAGAGCTCTGGGAGAGAACACCAAAAAGATCAAGATCATCGGCCTGTCCCTGTCCAACGCCCTGGTGGGCCTGTCCGGAGCCCTGATCTGCCAGAGCCAGAAATTTGCCGATGTCAACTCCGGCCTGGGCGCTATCGTCATCGGTCTGGCCGCCATCGTCATCGGAGAAATCCTTCTGGGCCGCCTGCGCTCCTTCGGAAGCAAGCTGGCCGCCGTGGTGGTGGGATCCGCGATTTATTTTATGATCCGGGCCTTTGTGCTGTGGCTGGGGCTGAACACCAATGACATGAAGCTGATCTCCGCCGTCATCGTGGTGCTGGCTCTGTCTGTCCCGGTGCTGTCCCAGAAATGGAAGATACGGCGTTCCTACGCGAAGGGAGGGCAGTGATATGCTTCGGGTGCTGAATGTTGAAAAAACGTTTAATAAAGGAACTGTCAATGAAAAAAAGGCATTGAACGGTCTCAGCCTGGAACTGCAGGACGGTGATTTTGTCACTGTGATCGGAGGAAACGGCGCTGGAAAATCCACTATGCTGAACATCATCGCCGGGGTTTACCCCATTGACCGGGGGCAGATCATCCTCAACGGAGAAAATATATCTACCTGGCCGGAGCACAAGCGGGCCAGATTTGAGGGCCGTGTGTTCCAGGATCCCATGAAGGGCACCGCCGCCAATATGCAGATCCAGGAAAATCTGGCTATGGCTTACCGGCGGGGCCAGAAGCGGGGACTGAAATGGGCGATTACCAAGGAAGAACACGCCAGATATCACGAAGCCTTAAAAACCCTGAATTTGGGGCTGGAAGACCGTATGACTTCTAAAGTCGGCCTTCTGTCAGGAGGACAGCGCCAGGCGCTGACACTGCTGATGGCCACCCTGCGGAAGCCGGAGCTGCTGCTGCTGGACGAGCATACGGCAGCCCTGGATCCGAAAACATCGGCCAAGGTGTTGGAACTTACGGAGCAGATCGTGGCGGAACACCAGCTCACCACCCTGATGATCACCCACAACATGAAGGACGCGATCCGCATGGGGAACCGGCTGGTGATGATGCATGAGGGACGTATCGTATATCAGGTGTCCGGAGAAGAAAAGAAGCGCCTTCAGGTGCCGGAACTGCTGGAAAAATTCGAGCAGGCGGCGGGAGACGAATTCGCCAATGACCGGATGATCCTCGGATAAAAAAGAATATGCACAGGGTCCGGACTCAGAAAAATGAAATGAGTCCGGGCCTTTTATTTTGCTTTACTTATTGTCTGAAAAATGTTAAAATATTTATTATATATCTCCCCGAGGCCAGTTGGATGATTTCAAATCAGGAAGCATTTCGCCGGCTGGCAGAATGATTCAAGACCTTCGGGACTCCCACAGGAATCAAAATCGAATAATCCGACAGGATAGGGCGCGGTTTGGGCCTGTGATTCCATCTGCGGGACAGCTTTATGAAAATGAGGGGCGTGACAGAACGCCGCGGAAGCGGCCTGATAGAAAGGAGAGGATAGAAATGAGTTTTAACATGAAAGTGACACCGGAGCTTTTGGCCCTGACAGAGGAGTGCGTTAAGAATTCCAGTATCGACCCGTCTCTGTACAGCAAGTACGATGTAAAAAGAGGACTCAGAGACATCAATGGAAACGGAGTCCTGGCAGGGCTGACAGAAATTTCAGATATCATTGCCTTTAAAAATATTGACGGAGTTAAAACTCCCTGTGACGGTGAACTGTACTACCGGGGCGTCAATATCATAGATCTTGTCCGGGGCTTTTTAAGCGAGGGACGTCTCGGATTTGAGGAGACGGCCTATCTGCTGCTTTTCGGCAAGCTGCCCTCGGAGGATCAGCTGGAGCAGTTCAACGGGATTCTGAAGGCGCAGCAGTCTCTGCCCAAGAACTTTGTCCGGGACGTGGTGATGAAAGCTCCCAGCCGGGATATGATGAATACGCTTTCCAGAAGCGTTCTGACGCTGTACGCCTATGACCATCTGGCGGATGACACTTCCCTGCCCAACGTGCTGCGGCAGTGCCTGACGCTGATCGCAGTTTTCCCCATGCTTTCCGTTTACGGATATCAGGCTTACAATCACTATATTATGGGCAAGAGCCTGTATATCCATAATCCTTCCAAAAAACTTTCCACGGCGGAGAATATCCTGCGGATGCTGCGCCCGGATATGCAGTATACCCAGACAGAGGCCCAGGTGCTGGATCTGGCTCTGGTGCTTCATATGGAGCACGGCGGCGGAAATAACTCCACATTTACCACCCATGTGGTTTCTTCTTCCGGGACAGATACATACTCCACGGTTGCGGCAGCCTTAGGTTCCCTGAAAGGGCCGAAGCACGGCGGAGCGAATATTAAAGTGGTGCGCATGGTCAATGACATGAAGAAGCATGTAAAAGACTGGACCGATGAGGAAGAAGTATCCGCGTACCTGCGCAAGCTGCTGCACAAAGAGGCATTTGACCAGAAGGGCCTGATCTACGGCATGGGCCATGCGGTATATTCTATTTCGGATCCCAGAGCTACGATCTTTAAAGCCTTTGTAGAAAAGCTGGCCAAGGAAAAACACAGAGAGAAGGATTACGGCCTGTATTCCATGGTAGAGCGCCTGGCGCCCAAGATCATCGGCGAGGAACGCCATATTTACAAAGGCGTGGCGGCAAACGTGGATTTCTACAGCGGATTCGTGTACAGTATGCTGGATCTTCCGCTGGAACTCTTTACGCCGATGTTTGCCTGCGCCCGTATTGTGGGATGGTCGGCCCACAGGATGGAGGAGCTGATCAACGCGGACAAAATCATCCGTCCTGCTTATAAGAATGTAAAAGAGCATGTGGCGTATGAGCCGCTGAAAGACAGAAAATGAGGTGTAAAGGATGAGTGGAGAAAGTCTGATCAGGGCCGGGATGGTTCTGGAGGGCGGAGCGATGCGCGGGATTTTTACGGCGGGCGTCCTGGACTTTTTGATGGAGAAGGAATGCTGGCTTTCCTATGTGGTGGGAGTTTCCGCCGGCTCCAGCAACGCGGCAGATTATGTGTCCCGGCAGATCGGCAGGACCAGGGACTGCATGGCTGTGAAGGACAAAGACAAAAGATATATACACTCGAATCCTCTGAAATTCCTCAAGACCGGGGAGATTTTCGATATGGATATGCTGTACAACCGCTATCCGAACGAACTGTTTCCCTTTGACTATGAGACGTATTTTCACTCCGGGATCAGCTGTGAACTGGTGGTTACCAACTGTCTGACGGGAAAGGCCGAATACCTGGACGACCGGGAGGATAGAAAACGGCTGCTCTCCCTGATCGCGGCCTCCAGCAGCATTCCCATGATGAGCCATATGGTGGAGGTGGACGGAGTGCCCTATCTGGACGGAGGACTGGCAGATTCCATTCCGGTCCTCAGGGCTATGGAGAAAGGGTACCGCAAGCTTTTGGTGGTCCTCACCAGAAAGAAAGGATACCGCAAAAAAGAAAAAAGCGCTGTCCACCGGCTGGTCCGGATCTATTACCGGAAATATCCGGAGCTGGTAAGGACGATCATCAGCCGGGGACGAGTCTACAACCGCACCATGGAACTGGTGGAAAAGTGGGAGGCAGAGGGAAAAATTTTTGTGATCCGGCCGGAAATGCCGGTGGTTTCCAGAACAGAGCAGGATTGTGACAAGCTTCTGGCTTTTTACCGGCACGGGTACGATCTGATGGAAAAAAGGTATGGGGAACTGAAAGCCTACCTGGAGGCGGAGCCGTGAGCCGGGGGTTTTTGTCATCCTTTTATCCGGATGAATGGCATGATTCCGCTTACGGGCTTCCCTATGAGAAATGGTATTCCGAAGGATACCGGGGGCTGATTTTTGATATTGATAATACCCTGGTGCCTCACGGGGCGCCGGCGGACGAAAGGGCGGTGGAACTGTTCCGGCGCCTGCATCGGACAGGCTTTTCCACCTGCCTGATCTCCAACAACCAGCTGCCGAGAGTGAAGCCCTTCGCGGACGCGGTGGAATCATGGTTCGTGGAGGACGCCCATAAGCCTTCCGTGCGGAATTATTTTAAAGCCTGCCAGCGGATGGGGCTTACCAAAGACCGGGTGCTGTTTGTGGGGGATCAGCTGTTTACAGATGTCTGGGGAGCCCGCCGGGCAGGAATCCGCAGTATACTGGTAAAGCCCATCCACCCCAAGGAGGAGATTCAGATTGTGCTGAAAAGGCAGCTGGAGAGGATCGTTCTGTTTTTCTACAAAAGAAATCAAAAAAGAACATCTTGAAAAAACAGGGAAATTGTTATAGAATAGCTTTGGGTTTGCCGCGCAGGGGCGCGGTGCTTACAATGAAGGAGGAATACCAGAATGATATCAGCAGGAGATTTCAGAAACGGCATTACCCTGGAGATTGACGGGAACGTCGTTCAGATCGTGGAATTTCAGCATGTAAAGCCCGGTAAAGGCGCGGCATTTGTGAGAACAAAGCTTAAAAACGTAATCAACGGAGGAGTGACCGAGAAGACGTTCCGTCCGACGGAGAAATTCCCCCAGGCCCGCATCGACCGGGTGGATATGCAGTACCTGTACAACGACGGAGATCTGTATTATTTTATGGATGTACAGACCTACGATCAGGTAGCGCTGAACCAGGAGACCATCGGAGACGCGCTGAAATTCGTGAAGGAAAATGAAATGGTAAAAGTCTGCTCTTACAACGGCAATGTGTTCGCGATCGAGCCGCCGCTGTTCGTAGAACTGGAGATCACAGAGACCGAGCCGGGCTTCGCGGGAAATACCGCTCAGGGAGCCACCAAGCCGGCGATCGTGGAGACAGGGGCGCAGGTAAATGTTCCGCTGTTTGTAAACCAGGGCGACGTGATCAAGATCGATACCAGAAGCGGCGAATATTTAAGCCGTGTTTAACCGTTTTCCGGAAAAATGAAAGCCCAGGGCAGACGGAGCCGCATCGCGCGGTTCCGCTGCCCGATCATTCTAAATTCAGTCATATCTTACATTTCAGTCCAGCATCGGACATATTTTCAGATGATATTTAACTGCACAGCGGTAAACGCAGACAGTCAGGCGGCGGAAGGGTGCCGGCTTTGTTTTGCTGTTCCCTTTTTGCCGGTGACATATATAAATTTTATTTACAGAAAGGAGAAAGTTTTGCGATGAATTACAAAAAATTCTGTGAGGAACTGGCAGAGGAGGTAAAAAGGCAGGCAAAGGAAAAAACGGAGGTAAAGCTTCAGAAGATCCGAAAAAATAACGGGGTAGAGGCCGACGCCCTGGAGATTTGTACGCCCGGCAGCCGCTTTTCTCCGATCCTGTATCTGGAGGAGTTTTATGAGCAGTATCTGAAAGGCGTCAGCGTGACCCACCTGGCGGCGCTGATGCTGGACTACTATGAGGAGTTCAGGAAAAATCCCCCTGTTTTTGAAGACACCTTTGAAACATACGAGCAGGCTGCCCCGGAGATTTTCTGCAAACTGATCAACTATGAAAAAAACAGTTCTCTCCTGACACAGGTGCCCCATGAGCGCTGGCTGGACCTGGCGGTAGTCTATTATTATCAGATGGAGCTTTCCGGAGAGGAGGCCACGATCCTGATCCGCAATTCGCACCTGAAACAGTGGAAGATCACCGGAGCCAGGCTGAGGCAGGACGCCTGGGACAACACCCTGAAGCGGATGGCTCCCTGCTGGAAAAATCTTACCGAGATACTGGAGGAGGCAGGATTAAAGCAGGAGGATGGACAGGAACCTGCTGTTCCCGTATATCTTCTCACCAATACAAAAAAATGCCTGGGCGCCATCTGCATCCGCTATCCCAGAATGGCGGAATTTATTGCCGGAAGGCTGAAATCTGACTATTATGTACTTCCCAGCAGCATTCACGAGTGCCTGATCCTGCCGGCCGGGGCATTTTCCGGTTCCCAGCTGAGAAATATGGTGCGCGAGATCAATGAAACACGGCTGCCGCCTCAGGAGGTACTGTCGGACCAGGTCTATTTCTATGACAGAAACCTCCGGAGACTGTCGGTCAGCCGGGATGAATAAAAACTGAGGATCAGGTCATTGGTCCACAGTGTTTTCTTTTGCAGTATCTTTTGCTTCTTCCGCCGCTTTTTTGACGGCGTCTTTGACAGCCTTCCCCTGACGGACGGCCTGTTCCCCTTTTTTCGCAAGGGTATCCACTACATTTTTGGCAGCTTCAGCGGTAGTCGCCATGGCTCCGATTCCTGCCATCATTGTCTTTTTAATTCCGCTTTCCAATCCCATTGTCTGCTCCTTTCCCGGGCTTTTTGACTGCCCTTAAATTCCTGCATTCACAGTATGAGAGAAAAAGACCGATTTTATACAGGAGGATGCGGGACAGGAGAAAACAGGAGCAAAAAATTACAGCGGGAAACCGCTGATCACATAGAGAGCGCAGAGAGTTTTACAAAACAGAAAGGAGCGTAAAAATGATCAAAAAGGTTAAAAAAATATGGAGGAGGATGCTGGCGTTTTTGACAGCGGCGGCAATGCTGGCTGCCGGATTTTCGGTTTCCGGGGCAGAGACAAAAGCCCAGGGAGCAGCCCTGCTTTACGATACGGCGCAGGCTTACGATTCTCTGCAGATCGGCCAGAGCTATGATCTGAGCTACGGCGAGGTACAGACCTTCTATGCCCTGGCCTCAGAGAGAGGGAACGCTCTGCTGGATTCCTGGAGAGAAGGAGTGCTGCAGACCGCGGAGGGGATTCCGATCTTCTGCATCGAGGCGGATGCCGCCTTCAGCACTGAGCCGCGTCCCACTGTTTATGAGGGGCTCGACTATCTGTCCCAGGATCTGATCACAAAGATCGCGCTGGGACTGAAATGGATGGAAGATCATATCGGGGAACTTTCGGACAACGCGGCGGATCTGTACTTTTTCCAGCAGAGCCTGGTCTGGACGATTCAGGACGAGGCGGGATACCGGGCTTACAGCGAGCCCGCGCTCTATGTTCCGCCGTATACTGCTTCCCATAACGGAGACCTGGATTTTGCCTGCTCTTTTGTCCTGCAGGCGAAAAATTACGCGGATCAGAACGCGGGGGACTACCGGGGAATGGCAAAAGTTCTGGACAACCAGGCCACCCAGCGCTGCGCGGTATTCAAGGTAGAAGAACTGCCTAAAATAGGAGGGCTGGAAATTTATAAAGAATCCGCGGACCCGGATTTTACAGAGGGAAACCGCTGCTACAGCCTGGAAGGCGCGGAATTCACGCTTTATAAAGCGGGAAGTGAAACGCCGGTCATAAAATTAACAACAGACGCCCAGGGCCGGGCGGAGGCAGAGGGCCTGGAGGCCGGAAGCTATGAGATCCAGGAGACAAAAGCGCCCCGGGGATATCTCGCGGACAGCCGCCGGTATCCGGTGGAGATCACATCGAATACTGTATACACTTACCGCTGCGAGGATGTTCCGGGAAAGGATCCCCTTAACCTGCTTTTGATAAAAGAGGATCTGGAAACCGGAGAGCCCCAGGCCGGCGCGGTTCTGGAAGGAGCCGAGTATACTGTAAAGTATTATGACGGAAGTTACGCGGAAGATCCCGGGGAGGCAGGAGAAAAGCCTTTGTATACCTGGGTGTTTTCCACCGACAGCCAGGGCAGGATCTATTTTCGGGAGGAGTACAGGATTGCCGGCGATCCGCTGCTGACTGATCAGGAAACCGGCCGGGCAGTCGTGCCTGTGGGAACTCTGACTTTGCAGGAGACAAAAGCGCCGGAAGGATATCTGAAAAATCCGGAGGTTTATGTGGCGAATACATCTGTACAAAACGGAGGCACTGTGACAACGGAGAATCTTCCCAATACGGAGACAAAGAAGGCAGGAGAGCAGATCATCCGGGGAGATGCGGCTTTTGTGAAGAAAGACGCGGACAGCGGAAATCCCATGGCAGGGGTGCCGTTTCTCCTGACTTTTGAGACAACCGGCGAGAGCCGCAGGGTTTTTACAGATGAGAACGGATATTATTCTACATCCAGCAGCCATGTGCCCCATACCCGCCGCACCAATGCCGGAACCTCTCCGGAGGATGGGATATGGTTCGGAGAGGGGGAACCGGACGATTCAAAAGGAGCGCTGCTTTACGGCAAATATCTTCTGGAGGAGCAGCCCTGCGGGGCCAACAGGGGCAAAGACCTTATTTCTCTGGAATTTACCGTGTCGGGGGACAGTACATGGATCGATCTGGGAACACTGCCTAATTATACTGTGGTTCTCGATACCTTTGCGGCGGAGGATAAAACCGGAACCCACACAGCCGCTTTGGGCGGCGCTGTGTCGGTTACAGACACCGTGGCCTATGAGAATCTGACAGCCGGAAGAGAGTATACACTGACCGGGAAGATCATGGTAAAAGAAACAGGAGAAGAACTGACAGACCAGGGAAAGCCGGTGAGGGCGGAGAAGAAATTCACGCCGGAAGCTTCCGAGGGCACGGTTGATATGAAGTTTCAGTTTGACGGATCAAAGCTGCAGGGAAAGACCCTGGTCATTTTTGAGACGCTGACCTGGAACGGCACGGTAATCGCCGTACACGAAGATCTGCAGGATGAAAACCAGGCGATTTACATCCCGGCCATTTATACGGCTGCCCTGGACCTGGATACAGACAGCCGTACAGGTTCTGTCCGGGAACAGGCCAGGACGGCGGACCGGATCCGTTATCAGGGACTGACGCCGGGAAAAAGCTACAAGGTGTCCGGCACGCTGATGGACCGGGAAACAGGGGAAAAACTGCTGGTCAACGGAAGCCCCGTGACGGCAGAAAAGACATTTGTGCCGGAGAATACCGGCGGAACCGTGGAACTGGTCTTTAGCTATGACGCCTCTGAACTGGCCGGAAAAACAGTGACGGTTTTTGAAAATATTTACTATGAAGAGATTCTTGTGGCTTCCCATGAGGAACTGCAGGACGAAGAGCAGACGATTTATTATCCGGAAATCCGGACGGAGGCCTCGTCAGGCGGAAGCCATGAAGCGGAGGCGTCTGGGACAGTTAAGATCCGGGATCTGGTTTCCTACAGCAATCTGATCCCGGGAGAGACTTACACCCTCCAGGGTATATTGATGGAAGCCTCCGGCCGGGAGGCGCTGACGGCAGAGGGGGAAAAAATTACGGCTTCCCGGACTTTTGTGCCGGAACAGCCTTCCGGAACAGCCGCTGTAGATTTTCAGTTCCGGGCAGAGGGAATGGGAGGAAAGACCCTGGTGGTATTTGAGAGCCTGTACCATAACGAAGCGGCTGCCGCAGTCCATGCCGACTTAAATGACAGGGATCAGACAGTGACCCTGAAGGAGCCTTTGAGGGAAACTCCCGGACCGGATACCGGAGATCCGACAAGACTTCCGGTCCTGTCCGCTGTCCTGGCAGGGGCAGGAGGGGCAGCCCTTCTTCTGAACAGCCGCCGGAAAAAGCTGAAAGACAACAGATAATCTGACAAAGGGGGTCTGCGGATCCCCTTTCGCAATAAGAAACACGCAAAATGCTTGACGGCAGGCGCAACTTGTGCTAATATAATATCCGCAGGTGTTTTGCGTTTGTAGCTCAGTGGATAGAGCAACGGTTTCCGGTACCGTGTGTCGGGGGTTCGAGTCCCTCCAGACGCGTTGTTTGGAACCGGATCTTTGTATCCGGTTCCTATTTGTATCACGGAAAATTTTTAAAGAGGCAGCCGATGAAGAGACAGGCTGTTTTCGGGAAAAAGGGGTAAAAATGGAAGATAAGGGGAAAAAACCAAAGAGAAAAGAAAACGCTTTTCGGGAATGGGTGTCTGATAATCTCCGGTATATTCTGCTGATTTTGGGGATCGCGGCGGTCATCGCCCTGGTGATCCTGGGAATCCGTCTGATATCCGGAAGGACCGGCGCAGACAGCCGGGAGCCGCAGACCATCTCCCGGTCAGAGACACCTGAAAATACAAAAGAGCCGCAGGCATCCTCCGGTTCTAAGACTACCGCTACGCCAACGCCCACAGCCACAGCGACGCCGGAAGCCACAGAGACACCGAAGGCTACAGAGACGCCGAAGCCGGAGACTACGGAGGAGCCGGAGGAAACGCCGGAGCCCACTGCCGTTCCCACAGCGGAACCGGAGGCTGAGACCGGCCAGACGCCTCAGGAAGAGATCCAGGGGCTGGTCTCCACATATTATCAGGCCCTTTCGGATAAAAATCCGGATGAGCTGGAAGGGCTGGTTGACAGCCTGACAGCAGAAGACAGGCAGGCAGTGGCCGGGAATCAGCTGATTGATTCCTACAGCGGAGTACAGACCTATGTTTATCCGGGAGCCGATGAAAATTCTTATGTGGTGCTGGCATCTTACAGCTACAGGTACAGCGGATACAGCCAGGATCTGCCGGCCCTGACCCAGTTCTATGTGTACGGCGACGGGAACGGAAATTATTGGCTGGCTTCCAGTGTGCCGGACAGCGCGGCGGAGGCAAGGGTGCAGGAGGTCTTAAACACCGATGAGGTCCGCCAGCTGATCAGCGATACCCAGGCGGCCTATGAGACAGCGCTGAATTCCAGCAGTGAGCTGAAAGCCTATGTGGAGAGCATTTCATAAAAAGCCGGAAGGCTGCGAAATAAGGAAAGAAAAGAGGTTGTCTTGAGCCGGCGGACGGCTTGAGGCAACCTTCTTAAATAAGAGGAATATATGAGAATCAATAAATATCTCAGCGAAGCAGGTCTCTGTTCCAGAAGGGAAGCGGACAGAATGATCCTGGAAGGCAGGGTGACAGTAAAAGGCAGGCCGGCGCAGCCGGGCATGCAGGTAGAGAGCGGGGCGGATGTCCGGGTGGACGGCAGGCCGCTGGAGGGAAGAGCAAAAAAAGTATATCTAAAATTTTACAAGCCCCGGGGGATCGTCTGCACAGCAGACAAAAGAGAGCCCGCCAATCTCGCCGCCTATCTGAAGTATCCGGTCCGGGTCACCTATGCCGGAAGACTGGACCGGGATTCTGAGGGATTGCTGCTGCTGACCAATGACGGGGACCTGATCGACCGGACCATGCGGGCGAGGAACGGACATGAAAAAGAATACGAGGTTACGGCGGCACAGGAGTTTTCTGATGACTTTCTGGATAAAATACAGAAAGGAGTTTACCTGAGGGAACTGGGAGTCAGGACCAGGCCCTGCCGTGCCTGGCGGACAGGGAAAAATCAGTTCCGGATTGTGCTGACCCAGGGACTGAACCGGCAGATCCGCCGTATGTGCGCCGCGTTTGGCGTCCGGGTGGAAAGTTTAAAGCGGATCCGGATCCTGAATCTGAAACTGGAAGGGATGCGGCCGGGGGAACTGAGAGAATTAGAGCCGGAAGAACTGAGGGAACTGCAGAAAAGGGTAGGGGGACCAAGCTATGGATGACGCAAAACGGATGAAGGAACTGGTAGAACTGCTGAACAAAGCAGGAAAGGCTTATTACGCGGAAGACCGGGAGATCATGAGCAATTATGAGTACGACCGGCTTTATTCTGAACTGGAAGAACTGGAAAAAAAGACCGGGACCGTCCTTGCCGGATCGCCCACCATGCAGGTAGGGTATGAGTCCGTGGAAGAACTTCCAAAAGAGACCCATCCCGCCCCGATGCTGTCGCTGGATAAGACAAAGGATGTAGAAGAACTCCGGTCTTTCATCGGCAGCCATCCCTCCCTGCTGTCCTGGAAAATGGACGGGCTGACAATCGTGCTTACCTACCGGGGAGGAGAACTTTTTAAAGCAGTTACGCGCGGAAACGGCATTGAAGGGGAGGTTGTGACCAACAATGCCAGAGTGTTTGTGAATCTGCCGCTGAGGATCCCATATACAGGCGAACTGATCCTCAGGGGAGAGGCATTTATTACCTACTCAGATTTTGAAAAGATCAATGAAGAGATCGGCGACGCAGACGCCAGATACAAAAATCCGAGAAATCTCTGCAGCGGTTCAGTCCGCCAGCTGAATAATGAGATCACTGCCCGGCGCAGGGTGCGTTTTTATGCTTTCGGGCTGGTCCAGGCGGAGCAGCAGGAGTTTCATAACTCAAGAAAAGAACAGATGGAATGGCTGAAGAGCCAGGGATTTGAGTGTGTGGAATACCGGATGGTCACAGCGGATACCCTGGATGAGGCGATGAAGTACTTTTCTTCCCAGGTCGGTCAGAATGATTTCCCTTCAGACGGACTGGTAGCCCTCTACGATGATATTGCCTACGGGGACAGTCTGGGGGCGACGGCAAAATTTCCCCGGAATGCCTACGCCTTCAAATGGGCAGATGAGACAAGGCGCACCCGTCTCATTGAGATCGAGTGGAGTCCTTCCAGGACAGGGCTGCTGAATCCCATCGCCGTATTTGAACCGGTAGAACTGGAGGGAACCACGGTTTCCCGGGCCAGTGTCCACAATCTCAGCATCATGCGGGAGCTGGAATTGGGAGCGGGGGATGAGATAGAAGTTTATAAGGCGAATATGATCATTCCTCAGATCGCGGAGAACCTGACCCGCAGCGGTGTCCGAGACATCCCGGAGCACTGTCCGGCCTGCGGCGGCAGCACCAGGATCAGCAGCCGGGACGGAGTGGAAACCTTGTACTGTACAAATCCGGACTGCCCGGCGAAAGCGATGAAGGCCTTTACTCTTTTTGTGAGCCGGGACGCGATGAACATAGAAGGTCTGTCAGAGGCAACGCTGGAAAAATTTATGGCCCACGGATTCATCCGGGATTTCAGCGATATCTTCCGGCTGGACAGCCACCGGGAGGAGATTGTCAAGCTGGAAGGGTTCGGCGAAAAATCCTACGAAAATCTTCATCAGGCAGTGGAGCGCGCCAGAGAGACTACGCTGCCCAGGATCATCTATGCCCTGGGTATTCCGGGCATCGGCCTGGCAAATGCCAAAATGATCTGCAGAGCCTTTGACTCTGACCCGGAAAAAGTCAGAAATGCCTCTGCCGAGGAACTGGAGGAGATAGACGGGATCGGCCAGGTGCTGGCCAGGGGATATTCTGACTGGTGGAAGGAGAAAAAACACCAGGAAGAATTCAGCCGCCTGCTGGAACAGGTCCATCTGCAAAAAGAGCAGGAGAGCGCCGGAGATAAGCTGAAAGGAAAAATCTTCGTGGTGACAGGAAGCCTGGAACAGTTCGCCAACCGCAGCGCCCTGAAGGAATTTATTGAGAGACAGGGCGGAAAGGTGACGGGAAGCGTCACCGGAAAAACGGATTATCTGATCAACAACGACAGTCAGTCCGCTTCCGCAAAAAATAAAAAAGCCCGGGAACTGGGAATCCCGGTGCTGACAGAAAAAGATTTTATGAATTTGCTGGATGGAGAAGCAAATCTGTGATATAGTGAAAAAGACGTGATTGAAGCAAAGGGCGCGCAAACGGCGCCTCCGAAACAGAAAGAGGATAGAAAAAATGCCAATTAAGATACAGAGCGATTTGCCGGCCAAAGAGATTCTGGAAAAGGAAAATATTTTTGTGATGGACGAGGTGAGGGCGCAGCACCAGGACATACGTCCTCTGCAGATCCTGATCCTGAATCTGATGCCGCTCAAGGAGGAGACAGAGCTGCAGATCCTCCGCTGCCTGTCCAATTCTCCTCTTCAGGTGGATGTGACTTTTATGATGGTTTCCAGCCATTCTCCCAAAAATACATCCTTAAGTCATCTGAATAAATTTTATGTACATTTTGACGATATCAAGAGGGACTATTTCGACGGAATGATCATTACCGGAGCACCGATCGAATTCCTGGAATTTGAGGAAGTGGATTTCTGGGAGGAACTGACTGCTATTATGGACTGGACCGACCTTCATGTGACTTCTACTATGTATCAGTGCTGGGGGGCCCAGGCCGCCATGTATTATTTTTACGGCATCAAAAAGCGGATTCTTCCGGAAAAAAAGTTCGGTCTTTTCTGGCATAAAGTCAACGACAGGAAAATTCCCCTGGTCCGGGGATTTGATGATATGTTCCTGGCTCCGCATTCCCGCCACACGGAGGTGCGGCTGGAGGATGTCCGGGCCTGCGGTGATATCACTATTCTGGCGGAGTCCAAAGAAGCCGGATTCTTTCTGGGTATGTCGGAGGCCGGAAGAAAAATCTTTATCCAGGGGCATCCGGAGTATGACCGGGTGACGCTGGATCAGGAATATAAAAGAGACCGGGCAAAGGGCCTTGATATCGCTCCGCCGGAAAATTATTACCGGGATGGAGATACAGAGGTACGGCCGCTGCTGATGTGGAGAGCGCATTCAACGAATTTATATATGAACTGGCTGAATTACTACGTGTATCAGATCACCCCGTACAATCTGTACGGAGCGCCGGAATTCGGCAAATAATTAAGGCTTTTTGAGATCGGAGGGTAGAGACGAAAATTACAAAATATGTCAAAATCCGGCAATATGAGGCACGAAAATGGCGTAAAAATGGCGTACGGAAAAAATGAAAATGGCGTAAAAATCGTAGTTTGTTAGAAAGGTTGAAATTAAAATCATTTACATCAAATCAGAATTTATAGCTTATAGACATCAGGCTCTATAAGCTATTTTTTGCGAATTTCTGGATGCCGCCTCATAGGCAACCTTTCCAAAATCGGCAGGCGGGAACGTCATGACCTGCTCCACGGAGGCTGCTCGTCCGTGAGGGCTTTTCCGCCGTTTCGTCTAAACACAACAGTAGAAAAAGGACTCCCTACACCCTATGCGAGAGCAGCGAATCCTTTTTGTATACGTTTCTTGAAGAAAAAAGCAGCACCCGGTCACGTATCATACCAAAATGGCTGTCCAAGAAAGAGATCATCTTACAATAGAATTCACTTCTCAAAACCATATTCATTGAAAGTGTCTCTTCCAGCATATTAGGGATGAAAATTTGATGGAAGAAAAGTTATTTCCAAAGCGGTTCTATGCGGCGAAAAAATCCCATGGAAAACCGTGCGGCTTCAAGCGGTGTTGTATTTCCAGATACAAGCCAGTTGTAACACTATTTCAGTACATCGCTATACGTATATTTGTGTCTATGGAAGAGTGACATTATCAAAACAGAGTTACAATATAAGCCCATATGATTCATAATCATGGAGAAACGTACCTCTATTTACATTTACTATTTATATTTTGTATGTAATGTAATACAATGAAGTCACAAATTACCGTAAAGAAGGTGTTTTAGTTGCGAAGATCCGGAAAAATTTTATTGTCAATAGCAGGAATACTTTGCATCTTTCTTGTAATCGGCGCTTTACAGGTTTTTGCCTGGAAGCGATATGAGCCGCCAATTACGATTGGAAGCTATGTAAAAACAGATGAAACAAGCTTAATATCCGTTACAAAGCAATGGTATGAGAATTACCTTGATTCTCTGAAAGGTCCTGGCGTCCCGTATGAATGGAGGATACACAGCGCCCGACAGATCTATATCATTCCATTAGAGCAGCCGGGTTATGTGGAACTGGCGTATTTGATCCAGCCGGAAAGCCGGAATTTGAATGTCATCAGCAATCTTGGACTTGCTGTCATGAATGGCAGCTATATATCCCAAATGGTGCTTCACTGGGAACAGGAAACAGACGGATGGAAGCTTACGGATACAATGACTTCGGATGAATATGCCGCCATGTTACCGAGTGCGGAAACGCAAAAGGAAAACGGGAACTCTGAAAATATAAATCGTTATCATATGGATGACAGCGGGGATCAGACCTATTTTGTGCAGAATGAAACCCTTTATGTTACATACAATGGAGGAAATACTTCTGTCGAAGTACCGGATGGATATGAACTGGTCTGCATGGGTGGAAACGAAATCCCGGATGAATATCTGGAACAGAACAGTTATGTCGTTTCACCGGAATTTACAGGTTTTATCGGATATGACGGCGGCAATGTATATCTTATACACAGCGAAGATAGTGGGCAGACATGGGATAAATCCCTGATCTATGTTGGGTATAAGGCGCGTTCGTTTCTTTCTATGACTGATAACGGATGGTACGCCGCTTTTGCTACGGAACGATCGAATGGCAGTGATTATTATGAAACATTTTACTCTGAGGATTTAGAGTCATGGCATCTGTCTCCGATTCCAATTCCGGAGGATTTAAGCGGACATCTTACCTGTGCTTACTGGACTTTCGATGGAACAGCGTATTTCGCCAGCGGTATGTATGGATATATGGTGAAATCGGGTTCGCAGGAACCGCAGATGATCGAACTGCATGATAACAGTGATATTACCGTCAAAGCAGGATTTGATCCATTTGTTGAAATTGATGCTCTTTATGGACAAGACAATGATATATATATGATCATCGGTCAGGGAAATGATGGGGATTATCCTGAGTATACGGAAAACGGTCAGATCGTAAGCGCAATATATCATTCCGAAGACGGGATTAATTTTTATTTTCAGGAAACGATTCCTGACGAACTGACAGAAGTAGGATAAGAAAGTGATATGGCATGAAGAAATACAATTCAAAGCTTTGGCTGTTGGCGGCGATAATTTCCGCCTGTCTTGCAGCCTATCTGCTGTTTCAGGGATATATATTGCTTAGCTTGGATGATCATCGCTACGCTCTGTGCGCTTTTGTTTCAGGTATCCTGTTTTTATTAGGGTACTGCGTTTGTATGTATCGTTTTTTAAGGAAGCGGCTGCAATGGAACCATGAAAGCCCGTCGGAAACATGGAGAAAATTCCGTAAATGGAACACTCTTCAGATCTTCCTTACCGGGTGTGTCGGCATCGGACTTTCCATATACCTTTGCCGGTATACGGGAAAAACTGGTATTATGATTGCCGGAGTTTACGGGCTGATCTTGGCGGCTGCCGCTGTTGTTATAGATATACTCAGCCGGTCGCGACCTCTTTCCGCCGCTCAAAGGCAATATCTGGATCTTCTTTTAAAGACAGATTTAGTTGTAAATCAAAAGGGATTTTCTGATTCGGATTCCATTGAAAGATCATATGTTTTTGAACTGATAAGCGGCGTGGCAAGGCGATGGAGGGATACATTTTGTGCGATGGCGTTTACTATCGTACTGGTTCCGATGTCTATTATCCTGTTTTGGAATAATAAGCCTATTAGCCTGTTGGTTTTTATATTATTGAATTGAAAAACAATTTGGTCGTAATGAGTAAATCGAATATGGAAGATACTTTGGCTCATTTGAATGAAGGTGAGAAAGATGTATTGCTTCGATTATATATTGAAGATAGCAGGAAGGGCAAAATGTAATACTTTGTAGAAGTATAGACTGTCGGAAACAATCCTCCGGCAGTCTTTTTGAACTCCCAAAAAATAAATTAGTATTCCTGCCAACAAGAGTAAAGGAGCAGTTGTCAATGACCCCACCTGAGCTGCTTTAAACTGTCCCCTTCTGGCTGTCTGTATCTATTTATGGATACAGCAGCTCAGATGGAGCTTGTCCCCAGGAGAGGCAGAACCCGCAAAAGCGGCCGGGATCATTGAACAGGACGGCTGAATGGGCAGCCGAAAGACACAGGCGGCCTTCGGGCGGCACTCCGGGGTCCTCCCAGCCCCGCGATCCTGCAGAGCCTTTGTCTGAACAAGGGAAACCAAACCTGTGCCAGCAGGTGCCTTACCGGCATTTACTTACTGGCAATTACGATTGACGTGGAAGGAGGGACGCTGCTTTGGCAGAGAATAAACCGATCGTGGCATATGTACTGGCCCCTGACAAAGCGCCGCTCATGCCATGCCACAGCTACGGAAGGGTCAAACGGATGCTGAAATCAGGACGGGCGCGTATCGTCTCAACGTATCCGTTTACCATAGGCGGAGCGGGAACGCGTTCGGGATGAAGTTCCGCGATACCGGCATGGGCAGATGCCCGCATGTAATTCTGAAGAAGAAAGACTATCCGCTGGACAGCCTGGAGCAGAAACTGTACCATAACCCGACGGCTGATCAGTTCCAGTTTGTATGGATGCGGATCCTGCCGTCCTATGAGAAACCTGTTATCCTGCATGACATCATCAACAAAGAGGCACGTTTTTCAAACCGGAAGAGGGAGGAAGGATGGCTTACCCCTACAGCTAGGCAGCTTTTGGAGACCTGCCTGAACAGTATCCGTCTGGTACGGAAGAACCTTCCGGTAACAGATGTCGTCCAGGAGCTGAACAAATTTGATATCGCAAAGATGGATCATCCGGCCTGGTGGGGCCAGGACTACTGCCACGGGCCGCTGTACGGCTATAAGGGCAGGAGCCGGGAAGAAAGGCTCCATGCGGCGGTGGATGATCTGCACATCCGCCCGGCACGACCGGGCGTATACCAAACGCCTGGAAGGGCGGAAATACCTGGATGACGACAAGAAAGTGGTAGCGGTAAACCGGAAGAAGGCAATCCAGGCGGTTCCAAAAGATGACAGCACGCTGGAGGAAAAGAAGCAGACAGGGGACTCCCTGGCGGAGTACCGGGAAAATCTGGTGAACCAGTATCTGGCGGGCATCGAGAATCCAACGGACGCCGACTACAGGATCGCCCCCAAAGAAGCAGAAAAAGCGATCAGCCAGTGGAAAGTGGTGAAAGGGCACCGTGTATACAATGACCTGGAGCGGGTCATGCCTGGAGCAACGTACCGGATAAAGGAGACAGGGGGACTCATCGTTATGCGCGGCCAGCACAACAACGGGGAGCGGATCTACCGGGCCTATCCCGGCCTGGAGCTGCTGAAACAGATCGCAGCGATAGAAGTCAGGTATCCGAAGGATAAGGATTTAGCGGTCGCCAAACTTGAACTGGTCAAACAGAACAGCGGCCTTGTCTACGTGCCAAAGAACGCAGCCTACTCTGCGTAAAAACATGTGCAGCAAAAAAAGAAAGGAGAGAAGCGCATTCCCCCCACCCGACTACGTCGGATGGGGTATCCTGCGCTAATTGAGATGAATGTGGTGTTCTGTCTATTAAAGAAAACAGTGCCGCTGCCGAAGAAGTTTCGTGTAACACCGGGTGGAATCCGTTGCGATGCTTATGGCAGGAAAGGACAAGAAACTGTAAAGTCTGGAAAACGGGGGTGTCGCTCGATCCACTATAGATGATTTTGCGGCTCCCCCTTTCTTTCAGCGTTCAAAATACGCGTCTCAAAATCCGGTATTTCCCGTCGAAAAAACGAGAAGGAAGGATTCGCTGTCCGGTCAGCGGTTAGCCGGATTTTCGTAAAAGTGAATGCCGTATGCAAAATGTTCTTCCAGAAACGGTTTTACGAAATCAAAGGTTCCGCCGATAGGATAGATCACGTAGCTTCCTCCCGGAGCCAGTGAGTCGATGACCCGGCGGTATTCCTTTTTGACGGCTTCAGCGGAAATGCCGGGTACATCCAGCACATGCATGTTATCGAATCCGCCGCAGAAAGTGATTTTATCGCCGTATTTCTTCTTCAGATCCGGCAGGTTCCGGTTGCAGGCCTGGAGGGTGTCGATGGCGTCCACGCCGATTTCCACCAGATCCGGCAGGATCGGTTCGATATAGCCGCAGCTGTGATGCTGATAGATCATGCCGGCTTTGTGGCAGGCTTCTACCATAAGGGCCAGTTCAGGTTTGATGAGTTCCCGCCAGAGTTCCGGAGACATAAACATCCGGTCGTTGCTGCCGTAGTCGTCGTGGGCGTTGATGATGTCCATCTGGTAGTAGTCTCCTATTTTCCGGAAATAGGCAGATTTCCAGAGGGCCATGGCATGGAAGTATTCTTTGCAGGCATCCGGATCTTCGACCAAGGCCATCAGGGCGTTTTCGAAGCCCATGCAGGCGTGAAGGCGCTCGAACATGCCGTTTAATACCATGCAGACCCGGACTTTATCCTCGTCATAGACGGATTTTCCATCTTTGCGGGGATGCAGGCCGTAGCCCATGACGAAGGCCATGAAGTCGGAATGCGTATCGATCTCTGCCTGTTTCTTCCAGTCTATAGCGTCCAGATCCGGAAAATGCAGCTTTTCCTTCCAGTCCCCGATATCCGTGAAAAGATATTGATTCGGGGTGGGGAGACAGGCGTGGATATTGTCTTCATAGGTCCAGTCGCAGCCCCAGTAATCCTTGCCGGAGGTAAGGCCGGTGTAGCGTTCCATCTCCGGACAGGCCTGGATCAGGCTGATGTCCGTGTAGAAGCAGGGAATGTAGTTCGGTGTTTTGTGCTGATAAGCCAAAAGACAGTTTTCGCGGTTTGTCATTTTTCTGAACCCTCCTTTTTGTTCTGTATGTTTTCTGTTACCGTAAATAGTAAACTTTTTTCCGTGAAAAAGCGACGTATGATGTGTTAAAATAGAGAAAGAACCGGACAGATATAATTTGTATAAAAAGTACAAAGGAGGAGCGCGATGAAACTGTCCATGTGGATACTGGCGGACTGGCTGAAGAACTACCACCCCCAGCTGAGAATACGGGAGGGGAAGAGGGCGCTGCGGAATGTGCGGCTATTTTCATCCGATATGCGGATGGAGGCTATGGACGCTTATGTGGGGCCTATGGGAGACTTTATTGACGGAGAGGGCAGTCAGGTTATCTGCGTACACGGCCACGATATGATTCTTCTGGAGACGGAGGATATCAATCAGATTTTTAATGAAATCCTGGATGCGTTTGACTATTATAACGGCTGGTCTGACGGCCTGTATGAACAGGTGCGCCGGGGCGCAGCCCTGGATGGTCTGCTGGAAGCCAGCAGGAGCGTTTTCGGCCATGCGCTGATGATCACGGATCCTGGCTATGTGATTGTGGCGAAGGCCAATATGGAGGAACTGGAAGGAGATCCCAATGCGGAGATGATGGAAAGCACGGGAATCATGCTTTTGTCCACGATTCAGGCTATCAATGGCGATCCCCGGATCAGAAAGAGGAATCCATTTTCTTATATTATGGATTACGATGAGCTGGGTATGCTCTGCATCTGCCGGAACCTGTTCAGCCGGAACAGGCATATCGGATGGGTTTTGTGCGCAGTGCCGGGCGATACGGTTTCCATGGGGCAGCGGCAGCTGCTGGACGAACTGGGAGATATTGTGGAATACTGGACGGGGATGCATGAGGACAGACTGCAGCTGCTGTCGTATACGGATATTTTTCAGGAGTTTCTTTCCGGCCATGTAAACGGCCGGGAGCAGGAGCTGCGGCTTCGCAGCATCGGCTGGTTTCCGGAGGATGAGAAACAGGTGTATGTGCTGGCGGGAAAGGAAGGAGGAACCATGCCGGAATATTACCACCGGAAGCTGGAACGGATGGCGGACGGCTGCTTTGCTGTGAAATATCAGGAAGAAACCGTACTGATTGTCAACCGGAGGATTGCGCTGTTGCAGGATTTCCGAAAAAAGCTGGAGGATTTTATGCGTCAGACAGAGAGCCGCTGCGGCGTCAGCCCTGTGTTCACAGATCTCATGTCGCTGCCGGAGAAGATTCAGATGGCCGGAGTGGCCGTGGAATACGGAAGCCAGGAGCCGGGCAGCATCACGCCGCTGGAGGACTGCGCCGTATCCTATGCAGTGGAGCTCTTGAAAACTTATGCGCGGGCCGATCTGATCCATCCGGCGCTTTATGAACTGAAGGCATACGATGAAAAAAATCGTGCGGAGCTGGCTGACACACTGGGGGCGTATCTTTTCTGCCGCCATAATTATGTAAAGACGGCGGAAAGGCTGTGTATTCACAGAAATACGCTGCTTTACCGTTTGAAACGGATTAAAGAGATTACAGGGCTGGATCTGGATAAAGAGGATACGGAGCTGCATCTTCTGCTGTCCTTCCGAATTTTAAAACAGAAGGGGGAATAGTGGGGAGTGGAAATGTGACTATACGTCGCATACAATTTTGACACAACCCTTTCTGGGCACAAAACTTTGGACTGTCTGTCATACTATAAGAAATGAAAAAAAGATGAGGAGATGGTAATCAATGAACAGATTTTTATGCGGTGCAACGATTGATATAGGGCCAAACCGGGAAAGACAGGAAGATTTTATGCAGTTCCGCTTCATGCCGCTATTCCGGTAAAGAACAGAGGCCGGTGGTCGTCATCCGGGACCGAGACGGGCATACGATTCCTGCAGATGGGTGCCGGATCTAGTATAAAAACGATCTCAACGCGGGGGAAGGGGGTGTATTCGTGGAAGGCATGGATGGCTGCAGCGGACTCATTTGTACCATATTCCCGATCAAGCCGGCATGGATCGCAGATGCGGAGATTAGCTGTGAAACTGGAGGCTTTTAATCGCTTCAGCAAACTCCTTGGATATATTCAATAAATTATCTTTAATAGTATTATATTATAAATGTCAGTAATAAATAAGAATGTTTGTTATTGTTGACGTTAATATATATAAAGTTTATAATAAAAAACAAAAAGAGGATGATTCAATGAGAAAAGCAGCATATAATATTCTGCCGGGCACAGAAAAGATTCTTGAGACAATGGGGGAACAGATTAAACAGGCCAGACTTAGGAGAAATCTGACTGCAGAACTTGTCGCAGAGCGCGCCGGAATTAGCCGTGCAACACTATGGAAAGTGGAATCAGGCAATCCCGCAGTTGCCATGGGAATTTACGCTGCCGTTTTGCATGCATTAAATCGTATGGATGAGGATCTTTTGCTAATTGCTAAAGAAGATGAACTTGGCAGGCAGATAGAAAAAATGGAACAGCATACCAGAAAACGAGCTACGAGGAGGAAGAAGTAATGGCGGAGAATCAGAAAACAATCTTTGTGTATGACAGCTTCACCTTTCCTGAACCGGCCCTTATGGGGCTTTTGTATGTAAATAACCAGAGAGGCGGAGAAAGCTACGCTTTTGAATTTGATCTTTCGTGGTTACAAAGAGCAGAGTTATCAGTTGGCCTGGATCCGGACTTATCCTATTTTGAGGGCAGGCAATATTCCATCGGGAAAATCATGTTCGGAATCTTCGCAGATGCTTCTCCGGATCGCTGGGGACGCGTTTTGATGAATAAACGGGAACGTATTCTGGCTGATAAAGAAAATCGAAAACCAAAGAAGTTGAATGCCAGTGATTATCTATTGGGTGTATATGATGAGACAAGAATGGGCGGCCTTCGATTCAAAGAAGATCCTGATGGACCGTATTTATCCGACGATGTGGAATCTGCGATACCTCCATGGGCGAGGCTCCGTACGTTGGAGGAGGCGTCAAGAAAATTTGAGAGTGATGATAGTGGATTGGCAGAGAAGTGGCTAAACCAGTTGATCCGCCCGGGTTCCTCATTAGGAGGTGCCCGTCCGAAAGCGACGGTGGCGGATCCAAAGGGCCAGCTTTGGATTGCAAAATTCCCATCCAAGAATGATGAGAATGATGCGGGCGCATGGGAAAAAGTCGTGCATGATCTGGCTGCACAATGTGGGATGGATGTCCCTGAAGCGAAATTGGAACGTTTTTCTAAGATGGGTTCTACGTACCTTGTGAAGCGTTTTGATCGCGAGGGCGAACAAAGGATACATTTTGCTTCCGCCATGACACTTTTGGGAAAAACTGACGGAGCCTCTGCGGAGGACGGGTCCAGCTATCTGGAACTCGCAGATTTTATCCGGGCGTACGGAGCATCGCCAAAAAAAGATTTACACGAGCTCTGGAGAAGGATAGTTTTTAACATGGCAGTGACCAACTCAGACGATCATCTGCGAAATCATGCGTTTCTGTTTACCAGAAGAGGATGGAGACTGTCTCCACTGTACGATGTGAATCCGGTTCCATATGGCGATGAGTTATCGTTAAATGTAGACGAATTTGATAATCGGATCAGCATCGGTCTGGCGCTCAGCGTGGCTGAACGGTTTGGCTTTATCTATAATGATGCCAAGACGGAAGCGGACAGGATACTACAGATTGTCAGGGGATATTGGCAAAGGCTGGCTGCACAATGCGGCTTGAGCCGTGGACAAATAGAAGATATGCGGCCGGCGTTCAGGCTTTGTGATAAGTGAACTACTCACCACTTAGCTGATGCTTGAAGTGGAGGCTTCCTAATTCATCTACCAATGCGCTGACTCCCGAAGGATCCAAGTAATCAGGCAGCATCCAACAATTTTTCCACTTTTACGTATAGGCCGTTTCCTTACTGAATGAAAGAAAGGAATAAGGCAAGCGCTACAATTCCTGCCATCAGCAGCAGCCAAAAAACGCTGATTGCTGTTGATACGATATTGAGAATGCTGCGGCTTCCCTTGTTCCGCACACATACCACCGAAAGGATCAGGCCAAGCAGGACAAAAACGATATTTGCCCCGGCCCAAACAGTTCGGATGCCGTCCGACAGTGAGAGGCGCAGAAAGGACGGGACAAGGGCTGCCAGCGGCAGGACGCTCACAATGAGCGCAGCGACACTGATTGATTGAAGTTTTTTCTTTTCCATAGTATTTACCTCATTTCTTTTTTTCCAAAGCGGGTGACAGCCAGTGCGAAAAACAGACCGAACACGATGATCGCACATGGCAGGAAGGTCAACAGCGAAAAAGCGGCATCGGAGGTTTCTGCTGTAAAGTCATGGAGAGAGCAGGAAACGAGATAACCACTGTAACAGTACGGGTAAACAATCCACAGCGGCGTATTCGCAATCAATATACCGGGAATTACAAGCAGCAAATTTAACCCAACGGAAAGAAGCGGCTTTTCAAACAGAACCGTGATTGCCCACATAGC
>ERZ1643246.123-NODE-123-length-100863-cov-15.133293_pt1 | contig 100863 bp, 82 predicted proteins | sample MGYA00579265_ERZ1643246 | MGnify/ENA primary metagenome ERZ1643246 (study PRJEB29033, sample SAMEA4952261) | chicken gut metagenome | biome: Broiler Chicken; feature: Gastrointestinal Tract; material: Caecum | place: Ireland | collected 2018 | study: Broiler...
TTGTATGTCTGCAGCAGCCGTTCCGTCCGCTGAACAGCTGCCGGTCATTCTCCTATTATAATTCACCGGACAATGACCGGCAAGAGATATCTTTCCCCGTCATTACGGCATGTCTTTTCCCGCAATCACGGCGTAGCAGCGGATCAGCGATCTGAACGGTCACCGCGCCGTGCACATCCCGCCGAAGGATTGCTGACTTTTTGGACGGTCCAAAGAACTTTTTTCAATAGCGTATGCGCCCGGCTCGTTGCCGCAGGAATAAAAAAATCCCTCCCGGACAGACAGTTTTTGCGTTTCACTGTCTGCCCGGGAGGGAAATTCGTCATTCCTCTGCGTCGCTGATATTTCCCGCTGCGAAGTCCGCCGCGGAAAAGCCGTAATAAGTCACACCGTTCTGCAGTTCTACACCGTTGGCTGCCGCCAGTGTCTCCAGCGTCACCAGTTCATAACCACGGTTGATCAGTTCCGGAATGATCGTCTTACATGCCTCCACCGTCGACTGATATATGTCGTGCATTAATATGATCTGCCCCGGCTCTACACCGTCAAGAACAGCCTGTATGTTGGACTGCACATTTTTGCTCTCCCAGTCCAGTGTATCAACATCCCACATAAAACACGGCCGCGCCGCGATCTGTTCCAGTTCCTTGCTTTTATTTCCATAAGGGAAGCGCACCACCGCGGCCCCGACTCCATTGTTATACTGGGCGATCAGATTGTCGGTCCTCTGAAACTGTGCCGCCGCATCTTCCGCAGACAGCTTCAGCATATTGGGATGATCATAGGAATGATTTCCGATCAGATGGCCTTCCGCCGACATTCTGGAGACGGCTTCTCCTCCATACTGTTCAATATTAACGCCCTGCAGGAAAAATGTCGCCTTCGCGCCGTACTGCTTCAAAACGTCCAGCAAATCACAGGTATAATTTCCCGGACCATCATCAAAGGTCATCGCAATCATCATCGATGCGTTTCTCTCCGGATCATAAACCCCGTTTTCATCAAAATAATATCCCTTTCCGCCGATCGGCGTCCAACCTGTAGAGATATATCCGGACTGGTCAAAATGATACGTCTTGTCATCGATGACCGCAAATCCGTTCTGATAATATGTAGAATCGCTGAGCGCGTACCACCATCCGGTATTATCATACTGCCACCCGGGAACTTCATATGGAACAGTGGTCGTCTCCGCCAGCTGCGCGATTCCCGCCGTTCCGGAACCATCCTCCGTTTCGGCAGCCTGCACCTCCACGATCGGTCCATCCTGTTTCTGCGTCCCGGCCTGCTCCGCCCGGTTTCCCAGATGCGGCGCCACAAGATTCCAGCCAAGCGCGATCAATCCAAGCGCCGCAATCACGCAGACGGCAATCCTGGTACAATTCCGTATCAGCTTTTCTCTGCGCAGACGTCGTCTTCTGTATTTCAGTGTCTCCCTTTTCATCTATCTGTATGCTCCCCGTTTTTGGTTTTTTCACAGCAGTCGGCCTGCTGAGCTGTCACATTTTTTACATATATAATCATAGCCGGATTGCCACAGATATGCAATTACAAATTCTTTAAATTTCCTGAAGCCTTTCCAGAAAATTTGGTCATTTTTTATATTTTTCTGTTATGACGCCAGAGTCAGAAAGCCACGCTGTTTAAAAAATCCCAAGATGCTCCAGAAGAATTCTGAGCCCGATCAGGATCAGAATGATACCGCCGGCCAGCTCTGCCTTTGCCTTATACTTCGCGCCGAAAATATGACCGATATAAACACCGATCGCTGAAATGATCAGCGTGACCACTCCGATTGTCGATACCGCCATCACAATATTTACCCGCAGAAAAGCAAACGTAATACCTACCGCCAGCGCATCGATACTGGTCGCCACCGCCAGCAGAAGCATACTTTTCACATCCAAACTGTCATCTGCGTCTTCCTCCTCCCCGGAACAGGCCTCGCGGATCATATTCACTCCGATCAGGCCGAGAAGGATAAAAGCGATCCAGTGATCGATGGCGGTGATCTTGTCTTCAAAACCGGTTCCCAACAGATATCCGACAAATGGCATCAGCGCCTGAAACCCTCCAAACCAGACACCTACCAGCAATGCTTTCCCCGCGCTGATCTTTTTCAGCGCGAGGCCCTTACAGACGGCCACCGCGAACGCGTCCATCGCCAGTCCCACAGCCAGAACCAATATTGCACCAAAACTCATGTGTTTCCTCCTTTTTCCCTCTTCCCGCTGCAACAGCCGTTCCCTTCCGGGAACGACAGCCGGGAGTGTGCTGTCCGCACATTCTGTCAGCGCATCTTCATTCCTTTTCATTATGCCTTTTTCCCTGCAGACATAAAAAAAGACCTGGAAAAGGCAGAGCGCTTCTTCGCCCTTTGCCTTCCAAGTCTCGTCATTTCAGATAATACCAGATGTTTCCATCATTGTGTTGATACTATCACAGCGTTACTGCTGACTACTCCCTCAGGAATTTTTTCTGATGTTCCTTCCCATTCTATTACACCTTTTTCCTCATGTCAATATTTTTTTGGGACGGAAAAGGGACGGGAGCAGGACGGGGGCGGAAGATTCAGAATCCGTGCTCACTCCGGCGTTCGGACAGGACAGGGAAAGTGTTCGCCTTCGGATGGCGCTTTTGGTCTTCTTTTCATTTCGTTTCTGTGCCATCCGCCGTCGGACACTTTCCCTGTCCTGTCCGCCCGCAGTCGCAAGCACTGGATTTCTGAATCTTCCGCCCCCGCCCCGCTCCCGTCCCCTTTCCTGTTCCCTGACGGCGCCGGGTGTCTCTGGCGATTGACCTATGGCTTTCCGCCTTCTTCTTTCACCTTCGTTCTTGCGCCCTCCACATACAGAAAAACGTGCCTGCCCCCGGCAGACGCTGACACCCGTTTCTGTTCCCTGCAGCACGGAATAACTCCGGCGATTGTCTATGGCTTTCCGCCTTTGTCCTTTCGCCCTCCACGCACAGAAAAGCGCGCCTGCCCGCGGCCGGCAGTGTACCCGGCGGGCGGCAGGAGGGGGTGTGGTTTCAGGAATCCAGGGCTTGCGACTGCGGGCGGACAGAGAGGGAAAACTGTCCGGCGGCAGACGGCATACATACTGATCGGTGAGACCAGATAACACACCGTCTGCCGACGAACCGTTTTCCCTCTCTGCTCCGAACGCCGGAGTGAGCACGGATCCTGAAATCACACCCCTCCTGCCGCCCCGCCGGGTACGCTGCCGGCCGCGGACAGGCGTGTTTTTCGTCCCCCTACCCTTGACATTTTGGTGGAAATCGTTTATACTTAAAGTCCGTGCAGCCGGGGAGATAGCGGTGCCCTGTACCTGCAATCCGCTATAGCAGGGGTGATGCCAATCCGAGGGCTTTTCATTGCAGAGCTGCCTTCTATAAGTGACGTTGACGTCTGGGTCTTACGCAACAGGAATCTGTGAACCGTGTCAGGGCAGGAATGCAGCAGCACTAAGCAGAACCTTCTGTGTGCCGTGAGGGTGCCTGGGCCGAGTAGGCTGTAGGAGTAACGTCTGTGGTGGGGGTTCGACGTGCGGCGCACGTTAAAAAAAAGATTCAGGGATGTTTCGATTTTCGAAACATCCCTTTTTTGCGCTGGGTGACAGTTCAGCCATCTGAACTGTCACATTTTTTGTTCTTTTTTATTTACTTCTCTTTTCAGACTGCGGCGCATGAAACGCAGAGCAACCCTTTTTCTTTCTATTATGCATTCAGCGATTTTACGATCGCATCCGCCAGTTCCTTGATGGAATTCAGAGAGTCTTCTTTCAGGGAAGATTTCACCGTCACAACAGGCTCGAGAATTTCCATTCCCTTCATTTCTTCCAGCAGCGCACGCACCTGCTTCGCACTGGTCGGAGCCCAGGAGCCGTTCTCCAGAAGCGCTACGGTACGGTTCTGTACATTCAGCGCCTTCATGTCATGAAGGAAGTTCAGCATCGCCGGATAAATTCCGTTGTTGTAAGTCGGTGCCGCCAGCACCAGGTGGCTGCAGCGGAAAACCTCGGCGATCAGTTCAGAGACATGGGTACTGGAAACGTCGTACATCGCAATATTTTTCACACCCGCCTCAGCCAGTTCCGCCGCCAGAACATTGGCCGCATTCTCGGTATTTCCATACATGGACGCGTACATGATCACCACCGCCTTGTCTTCCGGCTCGTAACGGCTCCACTTGTCGTACTTGTCCAGCAGATATCCCAGATCATTGCGCCAGATCGGTCCGTGCAGCGGGCAGATCATCTGGATTTCCAGCGCAGACAGCTTCTTCAGTGCGTTCTGTACCTGCGGGCCGTATTTTCCGACGATGTTGGTATAATAGCGGCGCGCGTCCGCCAGCCAGTCTCTGTCGAAATTCACTTCATCGTTAAATATATTTCCATTCAGCGCTCCGAAGCTTCCGAAAGCATCTGCAGAGAACAGGATCTTATCTGTCTCCTCCCAGGCAACCATAACTTCCGGCCAGTGTACCATCGGTGCAAAGAAGAAATGCAGCGTACGTTTTCCCAGGGACAGGGTATCTCCTTCCTTCACAGTGATCGTCTTTCCTTCCAGATCCGCATCGTAGAACTGACGGATCATGTTGTGGGTCTTCACATTGCCCACGATCTTCATCTCCGGATAACGCACCAGGAATTCCTCGATATTTGCACAGTGATCCGGCTCCATGTGATTGACCACCAGGTAATCCAGCGGGCGTCCATTCAGCACATGGGCGATATTCTCGATAAACTGGCGGGTGATAGACGCATCCGCGGTATCCATCACAACCGTCTTTTCATCCATGATCAGGTAAGAATTGTACGCCACTCCGCGGGGGATCGGAAAAAGATTCTCAAACAGTGCCAGACGACGGTCTGAGCCACCGATCCAGTAAATGTCCTCTGCTACTTTTCTTGTACAGTACATATTTATCGCTCCTTCTTCTGAATAAAGTTTCTATTTATAAACACTGCTTTGAATATATCATATAACCCACCTTTTGCGCAAGTAGCCACGTCCTATTTCTTTTTGTTTCGTGTTACAGTTCAGCCATCTGAATTGTAACTGTTTCGTAACAGTTCAGCCATCTGAACGGTTACCCGCTGTTTTCTGTTCCGGACAGCCGATCCGTCTTCCCGTTATCCGGAGATTCTGGGTTGGCGCTTCCATTCTCCCAGCAGTTTTTTCACCAGCTGTCTCTGGGCTTTTTCCGCATAATAGATCACGTCGTACTCGTCCCCGTACTGGCTGAAAACCTTTTCCGAGAAGATACCGGCCACGATCCCCTTTGCAGTGATCGTTCTGCGCTTCTTCCCGTCCTCTCCGCCCGGCTCCTCGGTCAGGTATCCATCCCCGACCAGTCGGCTCATAACCTCCGAAAATGCCAGGCACTTGACATGCGTTTCGTCTCTCAGACTGTTGATCTGGCGGAGAAACTCGGTGAGTGTCACTTTGCTGCTGTATTGAATCTGACCGGCGATCTCCTCTGTCATGACGAATTCCTGCTTGCGGACGCCTGAAGTTTTGCGTTCCTTTTCCTGCTCCTCCTTACGGCTCCGGGTGTTCGGCGCCCGTAGGATCGGCGGAGCGGCCAGATCTTCGGAATCCGCCAGTTTCTCCAGCGCCTGATCTTCTTCCTCATCCGGATCCAGATCCTCCGGAACCGTCTCCCCGGCGGTCAGTTCACGGATCTTCTGCAGAAAACGCTCCCCGTATTTCTCATATTTGAATTCTCCGATCCCGGATACCTCCAGCATCTGCGCTCTGGTCCGCGGTTTCAGGACACACATCTGCGCCAGCGTCTTGTCGGAGAATACAATATAGGGCGGAACTTTCTCTTTTTTGGCGATCTCCAGGCGCAGTTCCCGAAGCTGCGCGAACATTTCCGGATCCACATCCGCTTCCAGCTTCGGCAGCTTCCTGCCTTTCTCTTTCTCCGGCTTCGCCTTTTCCTTCGGCTGCTCCTTCGCCACCTTCATCGTCACAGTCCCGCCATTCAGAAGTTCCTCCGACTGTTCTGTCAGACGGACCACCGGATAATTGTCATCGGTCAGAAGAAGAAAACCGTTCAGGATCAGATGGTTCATCACCTGGCGAAGGTGATACAGCGGCACTTCCTCACAGGAACCGTAGTAAGGATTTTCATCCATCCTGCTGCGGAGAACTTTCGCGTTTTTGCTGCCATGTACCGTGTCGATGATCATCGTCATCCCGTAGGTCCACCGGCTTTCCTTCACACAGCCGACCAGCTTTCTCGCCGTCTCCGTCACATCCCGCTCCTCAAACTGGGTCAGACAGTTGGAACAGTTCCCGCAATAGTTGGAGCCATATTCGCCGAAATACCGCAGGATATATTCCCGCAGGCACTCGTTGGTCGTGCAGTAAAAGGTCATTTTTCTCAGCCGTTCCCTCTCCCGCTCTCTGACCTGGCGCGCTGTCTCATCGTCCATCGCCTCGGACCCTTCCATCTTGTCGATAAAAAACTGATTCGTGATGACATCCTGCCCCGCGTAGAGCAGAATACATTCCGACGGAAGACCGTCCCGTCCCGCTCTTCCTGCCTCCTGATAATAGCTTTCGATGTTCTTCGGCATATTATAGTGGATCACGTAGCGGACGTTGGACTTGTCAATTCCCATGCCGAACGCATTGGTCGCCACCATGATCTGCCTCCGGTCATAAATAAAATCATCCTGATTCTGCTGACGTTCCCGGTCGCTGAGGCCCGCGTGATAGCGGGTCACGCTGTATCCTTCCCGCTGGAGACGTTCGCATACCTCCTCCACAGTCTTTCTGGTCAGACAGTAAATAATACCGCAGTCCTGTTCATGATCCTTCAGATAGTCCAGAACCGTCCTCATTTTGTCTCTCGGATGCTGGACGACAAACTTCAGATTTTTCCGGTCAAACCCGGTCGTCAGCGTCACCGGATCCCGGAGATCCAACAGCGCAAGAATATCCTCCCGCACTTCCCTGGTCGCGGTCGCCGTGAACGCACTGATCACCGGACGGTAACTCAGCTGATCCACAAACTCCCGGATTCTCAGATAGCTGGGCCGGAAATCCTGGCCCCACTGGGAGATACAGTGGGCCTCATCCACACTCACCATTGAAAGCGTAATTCCACGCACTGCCTCCTGAAAACTTTCCGTCAGAAGGCGCTCCGGCGCCACATAGACGATCTTATACTGGCCCCTCTGCATGTTGCGCAGAGCGGTCAGATACTGGCCCTGGGTCAGCGAACTGTTCAGATATGCTGCATGGATTCCCGCCTGATTCAGCGTTGTGACCTGATCCTTCATCAGAGAGATCAGCGGTGAGATGACAAGAGTGATGCCCGGCATCAGAAGGGCCGGCACCTGATAGCACAGAGATTTTCCCGCGCCGGTCGGCATGATCCCCAGCGTGTCCCGCCCCTCCAGGATCGCGTCCACGAGCACCTCCTGTCCGGGCCGGAAGGAATCATAGCCGAAATATTTTTTCAGTATTTCGTATTTATCCATATCATACTTCCTGTCTTCGTTTCTTCTGTATTTGTTCCTCTTCTGCTATTCTTTTTTCCGCCTCCTGCCGGAAAAATATATCTGCTTTCCGATTCTTTTCCCTATTATAGGCGAAAAACAGGAAAAGTTCAATGTGTGTTTTTCCTCTGCCTGGCATTACCGGAACCGTTCATCCGGATGATCCGCTGCCGCCGGATCCTGCCCGAAAAGATTACAACCTGCAGACTCAGATTCTAACATCTGACAATTTTGCATCTGATCTGTATAGACCGCTGGAAATTATGCTGATATTTTTCTGAAAATCCAATATTTTTTGGTGAATTTTATTTCACGTTAAGTGTTATAATGCAACTGTAACAAGAAAGGAAATACTTACTTGAAACCGATGTATGATTTCACGGACTTCGGGCGATTGCCCGGCGGACATGAAACATCGTAACAGTTCATTCAGCGGAACTGTCACGAAACATTTGCTTTGACATCACAGGATTCCAGGCAAGCATTTATCGTTTGATTTTGGAGGAAAAGACAAATGAATACTTTAAAAGCAGAAAAACGTGATCTTGCAGTAAAGGCCAAAAAGCTCAGAAGAGAAGGATATGTGACCGGAAATGTTTTCGGCAAAGAAATCGAGGGATCGATCCCTGTAAAGATGACTGTTTCTGATGTGGAAACGCTTCTGAAAACCACCGGAAAAGGCGGACAGATTCTTCTGAACGTCGACGGGCAAACCTATGATGTCCTGATCAAGGAAATTGCTTACAATGCACTGAAACACCAGACCATGGAAATTGATTTCCAGGCGCTGGTAGCAGGTGAAAAAGTACATTCCGTTGCCGAGGTTGTCCTCTGCAACCATGATAAAGTCACAGACGGCGTCGTACAGCTGCTGCTGGAAGAGATCTCTTACCGTGCACTGCCGGAAGCGCTGGTAGATAAGGTGGAAGTGGATCTGGACGGCGTAAAAGTCGGCGATTCTGTTCTGGTCAAAAATCTTGCGATCGCGAAAGATCCCAAGATTGAATTGATGACCGATCCGGAGGCTGTCGTCGTATCCGTTACCGAGGCAAAGGCTGCGCCGGAAGCGACAGAGGATGAGGAAGAGAACGCCGAATAACCATTTTCCAAATTTCATTAAAAGAATACTACTGCCACGACAAAGACAGGCAATATACGCCGGGACAAGGACACCCTGCAGCAGTCGGCTGCAAGGTATCCTGTCCCGGCGTTTTTGTCTGCCTGTTTCCGGAAGCCTGGCGGAAAAACCTGTTGTCTGGCAGCCGCAATCATTTTATAATATGAGTACGGCTGCACAGCCGGCGGAACGGATACCATTTTACTATAAATCACACTACATTCCCATTGATTTCACGGAGGCCTTCTGTGATGGACTCATATTCTGCAGCATCCCTTTGCTTGCATAACAACGAAAACTCTATCCTCGGATTTTACGAACTCCGGGCGCCCTATATGATCCTGCACCGCTCACACAGAGCCGGGAAGGATTCCTGTGATTTTCTGACTGCCGTTCCCGGAAAGATCGAGCGTTTTTCCCTTTCCTTTCAGCCATCGAACCAACCGAAAAGTCCCTGTCCTCACCATCATAATTTCATTGAAATGATGTATGTACTTTCCGGCGAAGTCTGCCACAGGATCGAAAAGAAAGCTTACCGGTACAGATCCGGACAGTGCTGTATTCTGAACCGGAATATCCGCCACTGTGAGCACTTCTCCGCAGACTGCGAAGTTGTCTTTCTGATGTTCGCAGAAAGTTTTCTCGCACAGCTCCTGGATCATGATACACAGTATACCCACGACAGCTCCTGTCACAGTTATTTCACAACCATCCGCCATCTCCTTGATCAGAATCACCGGAATTATTACGAACCGTCCAAAGAATATACTGATTTTTTGCCGCTTCAATGGGAGACGTTGGAAAAAATGCTGCGGACTGAGTGGCGTCCCCTGATCCGCCAGTTGATCCGCGAAACCGGTGCTCAGAAACCAGGCTGTATGTTTATGATAGAAGGAATCCTCGCCCGACTCTTTTCACTTCTGGAGAATCCTGAACTCTACAGGAAATCTCAGATCCGGCTGGCCGGGAGCAAAGAGGAGATGCTGCTGAATAAGATCGGTCATATTTTTGAAGCATGTCACGGAAATATCGGACGGGAAGAACTGGCGATCCTGATGGAATACAACAGCGATTATCTGAATCGTGTCGTCAAGCGCCAGACGGGAATGTCTCTGATGGCTTACGGACAGATCTTCTGTCTGAGAGAAGCGGAGCGCCTTCTGTTGGAAACTTCCAAAAGCATTGCAGAGATTGTCAGCGGACTCGGCTTTTCTAACCGCAGTTACTTCTACAGGATTTTTGAAAAGAAATATGGAATGACGCCCAAGGAGTACCGGCGGATCCATAACATCTATTTCTGACGGTCTTCAGCATCTGCCATGGTATGTGTCCGCATATTCCGCCGCAAGCCGAAGGATCTCCCGGATTCCATATGCGACTCCGTTTTCCTCGCAGGAGAGAGTCACCGCGTCTGCCGCCGCTTTGCAGACCGGCGACGCGTTTCGCACCGCGATTCCGATCCCTGCTTCCCGCAGCATTTCCGCGTCATTGTCCGCATCCCCGAACGCCGCCGTCTCTTCCGGAAGAATTCCCAGATATTCCTGTAGAAATCTGATCCCCGAATGCTTACCGGCTTTCCGGTCGGAGATTTCGATCAGCTGCTCAACGGACGTCGTCAGATAGATCTCCCGGCACTGTGCTCTCAGAAGTTCCATCAAAGCCTTCTTTTTCTCCGGATCTCCCACAATCACATCAATGCTGTCCAGACAGTCTTCATGCTCCAAGATAAACTCCCGGATTTTTTCCACCGGAGTCCTCGTCCGCTGAATGTATGGAACCGCTTCCCGCACCGCGCCAAATGCAGTCGGATCACTGACGTACGCCGGATCCGCGTAAGCTTTTCCCTCCACAAACGTCTCGTATGTAATTCCTTCTCCTCCCGTCAGTTCCATCACTTTCCGCACCATCGCAGGCCGCAGCAGAAAACGCTGCAGACAGACCGGGACTTTTCGCATCGGTTCCGCCGATGCTCTTCCGCTGCTTCTCTGGGATCCGCGAGTCTCCCATGTCCCGCCGGTCTTTCCGCTTTCCGTGTCCGCTCCCTCCCGGCAGGAAAGCCGGTAAACAGCCGCTCCGTTGGACGTGATCACATACTCAAGTCCGGGCATTTCCAGAATTTCTATCGGGAAACTGTCAAGCGAACGGCCACTGGCCGGAATGACAAAAATCCCCTGTCTGATCAACAGCTCCAGCGCTTTCCTATTTTCTTCCGAAAGCCTCCCTTCATAATCTAAAGTGGTCCGATCCAGATCTAACGCAATCATTCGAATTGCCATAAGTTCCCCTTCTTTTTCTCTGTTAACGAAATGTGGGAATGAATTTTCTGATGTCTTCCACATTTCCGACAATCTTGTTTTTTCTTTCTGATCTTCTGTTTCCGCACCTTATTTTCATAATTCAAAATCTGTGTTCACATATTTCTCCTGCAAAATTTTACATTATACTGGTAGATTTTTTATTCGAAAAATACAACTCTTACTTTATCATCAGAATATATATCGGTATATTTTTCATATTTACCTGTACCCATGATTGTGTGAATAACCGCATCCGTGTCCATCATCCAATCGATATATACTACGGACTCGTTTTTAATGTTTTTCCATGTTGAACTTACTATGCTGTAATCATCATTTGATATAAACACAGGCAACACACGTTTAAAATTCTGTAGTTCAAATACATTATTCGTCAACAAGTATTGGTTAAAATCTTTCGCAATATACACACAGTCATAATCTTCAAACCCCTGACTGAAAGATACATTATCCTTTTTTTCAAGATACAAATAATTCGGCTTTGCATTTATCCATTGTCCGGCCACAATAAGAAAAAGAGCAAATAACACCAGGCTGTTTTTTATCGATTTCCCATTTTTGACAGAAAATACTTTAAAAACAAGAGCGATAAACGCAACCACAATAACCGGATAGACGCAGAAGATATATCTGTCCACCTGATACGGCGCGATCAACGAAACGAGCAAAATATACATTGCCGACGCAAAGACTGCTACTGCCAGAGCAACATATTCCCTTCTCACTCTTACCTTCCATACGGTCTGATTTACTTTTTCAAAACAGATCTCAGGTTCACCATTTACACGATCCATGCTGAACCTTGCTCTGTAAAAGAACTTGTCAAACCCTCTCCATAGTATTGTCAAAAATATAACTGCCAAAAGAAAACGAATTTTATGTGCAAACAATTCCTGACTGATGATACTTAAGTAACTGCCGATTTTATCGCTAATCCCAGATACGCTCTGCAGATTTTGATACGCCTCTGCCCCCCGGCCGGAATCTGTTCCCAAAATCTTACGGAAAGTATCGGGAAAAATGATCCAGACCAACCCCAGAGATGCCAACATCGTCATAACATAAAAAAGCAGCCGCTTCCAGTATTTATTAAATGCCAGCCATAAGATATACACAAATGACAAAAAAGCACCTACGATTGCAAAATAATATTGAGTAAAGAAACCAGAAAATGTCACTAGAAGAAGTACTGTAAGTATACGGATATTCTGCCTGTTTTCGATGATCATACAGCTATGCAGGTATACAGACGCAATAACCCATAAGGTCAGCAGCATATACATCCGTATAAACACCACATTACTGACTGCCCCTATGCTGAAGCCCCAGAAAATCATACAAATCCAAGGAAATATTTTCCTGTTTCCGGATATTTTTTTACTCCACAAAAACACCAGTATCGTTGTGATCCCAAAATAGAAAATATTGGGAATAATTCCATACCACTTACTGAAACTTCCCGGAAAAAAAGAACAGATAGTATGAAGAACTATATAAAACAATGGCGGATGCACATCCATTTTCTGATTGTAAAATACAGATCCGTAATCAAACCGATGGGTTTCATCTGCCACCACATAGTTTTTGAAATATTCTCCATTTACCCATCCATGTTCCAACGCTCCATCAGAATATAAAAAAGGATGATAATTTGAATTAGCCAATCCATATGACCAGATTTCATCTACGAAAAACCCTGCCTTTTGATTGGCCCAGAACAGTGCAAACAAAATCTGGAAGGCTAAGATCATTGCAAAACCGATCCACTGTTTCTTTTGTAATCTCACTCGCTTCAATGCTCCTTACATAAAATATCTGATTCAAACGCTGCCGATCAATTCTGAACAGCCGACATTCGCCTTAACTGCCACTGTCATTTTCAATCACATACGAAGTAGTATAAGAATAATTCCCAATCCTTTCTGCTTTCATTCCCTCTCCATAAAAAGATTCCAACTTTTCAAACACAGCATCCTGATCGCACGTATTAATTATAGAAACCACAATGCCATCTTCTTCTTTCAGATTCATTGTATCCAGCAATTCAAGATTCTCCTGTGAAACAAAAACAACAGAGCGGTAATTACGTACTTCATAAAAAGACGGCTGCACCTTCCATCCCTGCCATGTATCGCCATAAATATAAACACAAAGATAATCTGACAGATTCTTCGAACGCTGCAGCAACGCTTCTGAATCTCTGTACAAATACGGCCACTGACAAAACCAAAGTCCCGTTGCTGTAAGAACGACGGCACCGCTGAACATTACAACCGCCACACGTTTTTCTGATAAAATGTTGCGTCCGATTACACTGAGTGCGTATGCTCCGAGAATAAACACCATGGGATAGATCGGCTGGAGATACCGATCAGAAACATAAGCAGCTATTTTCGATATCAAAACAAAATAACATAAACTGGGAATCAGCAGCAGAAATATTTTTTTATCCGCCTGTATCTTTTGTCCTCTTTTTTTTCCGATAATAACTGCCAGAATAAACACAACCGCCAGAACAATCCCAAGATTTCCAAAGAGCTGTTCATTCCCAAAATCAAAGAATGTTTTCAACTGTCCCAGATAATCTGACAACGTCCCGGCCGTCAAATTGGAAGCCGCCTCTGAACCTCTCTGACCGCCCAAAATGTGCTGTAATATGTGAGGAAAAACTGCAACTGCCGTGACCCCGCCCAGAACTACAGCTGCACAGAATTTTCCTGTGTTTTTATATTGCTTTTCAATCAAAAGCATTACGCAGAAAACGCAAGCCAGGAAAAACAAATAAATCAAGAAATAATAATGTGTCAGAATTCCCAGTGCGGTAACTGCATAGAGCCGCCTGTAAAACTTTTTCGTCCCTCCCTCATGAAAATATCTGACAAGAAGATATGTGACAAGGCAGCACCAAAACATAGCCATAACATACATTCGCAGATAAGAAACAGATGACAACATTCCTGCCGAACACATAAAAAATATTGTCGTGATAAAAGCATATGTCTTTTTTCCAAAGAGCTCAAATGAAAGAAAAAACACACATACAATAACAAGAACTCCAAACACAATGTTAACACTTCCTGCAAACCACACACTGTACTGTCCCGGGAAAAAGGAACTGACCGTATGAACAAGAGCGTAATATAATGGCGGGTGTACATCCGCTTCCTGGTTTTTCCATACATTTCTATAATCAAACTGATGTCCCGGCTGAACTTGCATATATTCGTTCCACAAAGTGTCTGCCGGAGTATACACTGTTCCTTCCTCTGCCTTGATGTTGAACGTGTGAATGTACGGATGATTTGACAAACCGTATGTAAATACTTCATCGCCATGCAGATTCGTCTTATTTCCAAGAACAACAGATGCAAGCACAATAAAAACTGCCGACAGTATCATCAAAATTATCCTGTCTCTTTGATTTATATGATCCATTTTCATTCTCTCTTCTCTCTATATTCACTGATTTTTCGCCCAACGAATATTTTATTGTGGTCTATCAGACTAAGTGATTGCTTTGTGTAACAGTTCAGCCCGGTCAATCCTTTTTCGATAGTTCAGCCAATTAAACTTGTCACATGCCAATACTTACCGGCTCAGAATATTCGCCATACGTAGTATTTCCGCCGGTTTCCAGATATGCTCTCACTTTATAATAATACGTTTTTCCGCTCTCGAGATCCGTGTTGGTATAAGATGTAACATCACTTTCCCGGACAACTTTTACGATTGAATATCCTGTATCTTCACTTTCTGATCTCCAGATCTGATATCCATGAGCGCCATTTATCACATTCCACGACAACAGTGCACGTCCTTCTTTTGGACTGCTGACAGTAAGAAACGGCTTTTCAAGCATTACATGGACGGAAATGTCATCGGAGTAAGCACCATATACAACATTGCCTTCTCTGAAAGTGTACGCCCGCATCCGATAAACATATTCTTTTCCCGCTTCCAATCCCGTATTGCTGTATGCAGTCTCTTCACACTGTCCAAGTGCCTGTTCTTCTTCTCTCGCACCAATGATCTTTACGATACGGAATGTACCATCATCTTCCTGACGCCAGATCTGATAACCTTGCGCCCCTTTCACTGGTTCCCATCTGATCCGGATCCTGCTGGAGGAATTACTATAAGGACCATCAAACAGCACCGCTGCCGGCATGTAATTCACCTCTGAGAATTCAGAATATACTTTGGAATCATCATCATTCACAGCAAATGCACGTACTTTATAGTAATAGGTTTTTCCCGGCGTAAGTCCTGTGTTCGTATACTCGACAGTGCTTCCGTCACGGATTGTTTTCGTCAAAGTCCATAATTCTTCTGACGCATCAGGATCCTCGGAACGGAACAATTCATATCCCTGTGCGCCGTCCGTCACCGTCCAGGTGACCTTAGCTGTCGTTTGCTGTTTACTGTAAACAGAAACAATGTCCGGAGTTTCCAGTTTTTCGATCTGCATAAACTCATAATCTTCCGTTCCCATAGGATATCGTTCATAGAATTCCTGGGTTGTGTACTCTTCATCCCTTACATGATCTTGAAAATTCTGGTCACATTTTAGGAAATAACCATATTCATTTTGTCCCGCATCCCATGTAGTATCTGCATTATAATAGACCCCATTGATTTCTACAATATTCCATCCATGCGGTTCCTGGTTGCCTGTCCCGGAAATAATCCGGTTGTCGATTCCCAGTTCGAGAGCCATTCGGTAAAACAAAAGAGCATATCCCTGGCATACCGCCTTTCCATCAACAAGAGCAGCATACGCTGTATATTTCAGTTTATAATTTTCATCATTTAAATTGTCATAATCGTATGAAGTATGCTGACAGATATAGTCATATACTGCTTTAATTTTGTTATAAGTTCCACTGTCATATACATTGAGTTCATCCAGCACCATCTGTACCTGTTCATCCAGTATTACTTCCTGTTCATACGTCGTATAGTAAGTATATGTATAGGTAAATGTCATGTACGTCATATTACCGGATGTGCGCAACTCTCCTTCCGCGCTCCAGCCGCCGTACTGCCATCTCAAGTAATCTCCTTCTTTGGCATCTCCAGTATGAGCCAGAGCCTGCTCCGCTATCTCCCTGAGAATACCGTCCTGATATTCCGGTGCCTGGTAATAGATAACGATCGTCTCCTGCCGCTGTTTCATTGCTTCACGGATCTGTTCACCGGCTTCTTCCACGGTATCCACATACTCCGCCTCACTATACAGTTCAATTCCCGGCTGCGCTTCAGAAGTTTGCTTCAGCTCCTCTGGTCTCAGCACGTCTCTGTACAAGGGGTTTACATAGATGTCTTTCACCTGATAGGTTTCCTCTTCCTCAGAAGTATCCACAGGCACTACATCACCATTATTCTGATCAGAATTTTCTTCTGATAACACGGGGGTCTGAGCCGACACAGCGCCAAAAGCTTGAATATTGGGGGACAAAACCAACATCAAAGTCAACAATAACGCCATCCATGGTTTCATTTTTACTTTCATTTTTTACATTTTCCTTTTCTTGATGATTGATCTCAACATTTCTCTGTTCCTTTGATAAGTATACAACCCGGACATCACCACATATGTACCGCCTCCTACAAGAATTTCGATGCAAATTGCAACAACAGTATCATTGACCATGCAATGAAGTATACAGATTACCAGAAACATGACTGCACCAAAGGCAAAATAAAAAACTGTATCTCTGAGATAACGCACAACTTCTATCTTTTTTCTCACCATTATCGTCTGACTGATACATACCGCGCCCTCCGCGCACACTGTTCCTACAATCGCCCCAAATGCGCCAAAAGCAGGAATCAAACTCAGATTGACCACCAAGTTTACAGCAGCTCCAAGTACTACAGAAATGATATAACTCTTATCTTCATGATTGGGAATCAGATACTGTGTCCGTATGACATTTGCCCATGCGATAAACGGCACCGTCGGAGCCATAACCCGGATCAGCAAAACACATTTTTCATATTCTTCACCGAGGAAGAGCGGAACAAAATCCTCTGCGATTCCGGCAATTCCAAACATCATTCCTGCGGCAAGGAACATCGCAAATATCATAGACTGACGGATATATTGTCCGCTTTCCCTGGTTTTCCCTTTTGCCGCAAGATTTGACATTCTTGGCAGCATCACAGTGCCCAGGGCAGTAATCACACCGGTGGGAATGTTCAAAATCTTGGATGCGCCTTCATAATATCCCACTTCGCTCATTGTACTCATCTGCCCCAGCATCACCTTGTCCATCATAGTATAAAGACTCACAGCTATGATAGGAATAAAGAGTATCAGTTCCGGTATGATATGCTTCTTCAGAGCGCAGAGCTTCGGCCGGTACCAATCCACCAATTTTCTTACATAAAGCCATAAATATCCCTGAGAACATAATGTTCCCAGCGTCATGATCAGCGCATATTTCCACAAATCACTGCGTTCCTTCACAAAAATAAATACACACAGCAGATCGATCACCCGAATGACAATATTTCGTGTAACAGTGATCTTGAATTTTTCAACCCCAAAGAAAAGCCAGCTGATATCCAGCATTCCGGAGAACACGTAAATTCCCTGAATCAATGCAACCAAGCGATATACCGAATCTTCTGTCAATGCATAGCAAATATATACGATCAACGCCAGGACTGAACAAAGAAACTGAAGTCCATAAATTTCCCAAAATACTCGGCTGAGAACCGTGCGATTTTCCCTTACAGCGGCAACGCTTCTGTTTCCGTAATTTTTTACTCCCAGCATAGCGGCAAGCATAAAATAATTTGCTATTGTATAAGTATATGTATATGTTCCCAGTCCCTCAGAACCCAGGACCCTGGAAATATAAGGAGTCGTAATCAGCGGAAGTATAATGAGCAGAATTTGATATACCACATTATACATAAAATTTTTTTTAATGGAACTCATTGTAGCTTTCCTTTGCAATAATGAAACAATTCAACAAGATACTCAACAAATGTTTTTCTCTGCACCAAACCCTCTTTCTGTTCACTGAAAAAATATTTATTCCATGCAATCCACAGCGGAAACTGATAATATACATCCAGCATATATCTTTCGGAAATTCCAAAAAACGCAAGAATAAAAAGACTTAGAGCCAACTTTTCATTTTTCTTTTTCAGTGAAAGATTCAATGCCTGAAAATAAATCGCCAGAAACATTCCTCCCGGGATAATTCCATAATAAAGCAGAGCACGCATATACGAATTATCCAGTATAAGTTTTGACGTTTCAGAAGTCTGAGCTTCTATCGAACTCACAAATGGAAGCGCCTGTCCAAAAAGAGACAGTCCGAATTCTTTCAAACAATAATTGGCATACTGAAATCTTTTTGTAAACACACTATCAATAAGTTTCCAAAGGGCTGATTGATCTGAATAGAAAATCGTTCCCAAAACGCTAACACCAATCATTAAGACAAATCCCAGAAGGAAAATCCGGCGAAAAGAAGGAAAATTCAAGAGCCAGGAACGCTTTTTCCGCACAATATACATACCAAAAATTATCAACAGAATAATGATCATCCCGGTACGACTGGCTGCGTAACGAAATGTGATAAATGCGATAGCTGTCCACACGATCACATCCCAAACCTTTAGGCTTTTATACCGCAGATAGAACCACGCCAGACACAGTACTGTGACATTAGCAGCCAATACATTTCTATGGCAGAATCCATATGTATTATAGAACCCAACCTTATCATCTTGATAATAAATTGCCGACAGCAACCCAATCCTCCAGAATAATAATGTCAGCATAAGTGCAGTTCCCTTTATAACTGCGAATACCATTACCAATCGACGCGGCGATTTCCCTTTTGCAGCCAACATTACAATAAAGAATTCCATAAGTGCAAAATCTCTGCTCGCCAGAGCACTTCCCAATGCCACAATACCAACAAAAACCGCACAGATACACTCCTTCTTTTCAAAGGTCGAAAACAAAGCAATTTCCCCGATCAGAACAAGGTATAGTAAATTCCGAAACAGATACATTCCATTCAGCCAGACCGCTTCAGAATAAATAATAGACGTATTTTCTATGCAGTGTATTACCAAAAGCAGAATAAAGCTGCACCAGAAAATCAAATCAGGAACGGCACTTTTCACAAACTGTGAATATTTTTGAACAATCAACATTTTCTTTTGTAACAGCACAATATTATCCTTTCAACATCTCCGAAAACAATTCCAAGTCATAATCTGTAAGATCAGAACACATTTTTTTATATATTTTACCAGAGTTTTTCTTTTTTATAAACCATTTAATCTTTTCGTAACTGTCAAAAAGGCGATGCCGACTCAGAAAAACAAGCAATTTTTCCTTTTTATTTAGTTTTCTGTACTGTTTCAGTTTGGAAATAACCCAGGCTATAGGTTCTTCTTTTCCGGATTTACAGGCAGTGTACAATAGCGCGCTACATTGTCCGGCATAATACCGTTTTTGTTCATCTTTCGTCATTTTCTTCAATTCATCATCGAATTTCTCAATAAAATGTCGCTTGGTCATTAAAAACCGTTCAAAATTCGGCGTGTTGGAAAAACCGTCCATTGCCTTCACAATCTGAATTTTCTTTATTCTGAATACCTTGGCCTGTGAAAACAACCGTACACCAAACTCTATATCCTGATGACGCAAAAAACTTTCATCAAAACCATTGATCCTGCGAACCAGATGTGCTCTGGCAAACAGATTACTTCCTGTACCAAGCGCTGTTTCCGACATAAACAACGCCTTCACGATATCCTCGGAAGGCGGAAGGACGATCTCCCAACAGATTCCACTCCGTACTTTCAGCACTCCGCACAGCACACTTCCGTATTCCGGATTCTTTTCCAGCGCGTCCACACACTTCTGGATATGGTCCCCAAAATATATATCGTCGTTATCTAAAAAGGCAATGTATTCCCCACAGGCGTTTCTGATCCCCGTATTTCTCGCTGCAGCGCCATTTCGATTTTCCGGATGTTTCAGATATAATGCCTGCGGATATCTTTGCATAACCTTCTCTGTTTCCTGTCGCGCCTCACTTCCCGGCGGATTATCATCTACAACAATCAATTCAAGCTCCGGATATGTTTGATGCAGAACACTTTCGATCGACCGGGACAGATATTCCACATTATTAAAAGTTGTAATAATCACGCTGACAAGCGGTTTTCTTTTTTTTTCCATTTTCTTCTCCATTGCTTAAATATTTTGTGACAGTTCATGTGATTGAACTGTCACAAAATATATCTGCTGATTTGCTTCATCACTGCTTCAGGGGTGTATTTTTCCGCTTCCTGCAGACATTTTTTCTTCATATGAAAAATCTCATCCGGATGTTCCACTGCATAACAGATACGTTCTGTAAGGAGTTCCGTATTTCTCCAGTCATAACAATATCCTGTGCTTCCCTCATGTACCAGTCTTCCATTAAAATGCCAGTCACTGGCAATCACAGGGATACCTGCCGAAAACGCATCAATAATAGTCCCTGGCATCCCTTCTCCCTGATATACACTTGGAAAAAGCAGCATAAAGCTGTTTTTTAAGACATGTACACTCTGGTCAAACGGAACACAGCCTTTATAAAAAACACAATCCTGAAACCGTTCTAGCAACTCCAAAAATGCATTACGGTAAGACTCCTCAATCGGTCCATAAATATACAGAACAGCTTTTCGCCTTCCAAAGCGCCGATTCACTTCTGCAATAGATTCCGCCGCCGTTTCTATCCCTTTTTCTTTTATTACCCGACTAAACATCGTAAACAAAAACGGTTCCGTTCGCGGATAAATGAGTTCATTGACAGATAAAATATTCAGCCGTTTAAAATTAGGCAAAACTTCCGTATTGTTTATCCCAAGTTTCCGAAGTCTTTGCTCCATTTCCGGAAGCTCCACCCAATTGATCGCAAAGCGTTTCAGCTGCCTGACTAACATCGGACTCTTCTCTGCCTCGTCTGGAAGAGCGCCGCCAACCACATCATGATACAGTTTTCTATGAAAAAAGGTATTCATTCCTGTGAGTATCGGGAAGAAAAATTTGCGGCCATTTCTGGAGAGAAGGACAAAAATATACTCACATTCTGTAAAAGCCTTCAGTGTACGAAATAAAATAGAAAAAATACGTTTTTTATACTGATACGTATCAATACAGATAACATTTCTGTCAGGAAAATCTTTTTTTAATTCTTCAAAAAGTACTTTTGTTTTAACTGTCTGTCCATCCAGAAGTTCTGTGCCTTCTGCAATACGGCCGATTACTGCAATACTATTTTTTTTCATTGATCATCTCCTGAATTTTGAATGGACATACCTCACTGCTTCTTTTAAACATAATATCGGAGAACATTTTACAGTGATCAGTGCATATTTTACTGTCTGCAAGCCTCTTCTGCTGCGCATAGAAGAAAATGCAAGCACTGCATAGTGACGAAATTTCACATACCTGCGTTCTTTTGGAGTCAATAGATAAAAATATTTATGCTTCAATTCATAAAGCATATTTTCACCTTTCACTTTATTGTCTCCCAGTGAAACACGCTTGCCGCTGTGGAGATACTGTATTACATAGGCTCCCGGAAGATAACATATTTTCATACCACTCTCAATACAGCGCAGCATCAAAATAAAATCCTGTCCTGACGGCACTACTCCAAATCCCTCTGTTTCCAGAAGTCGCTCCCGCCGAAACATATAAGCGGCAGTCGGTGCAATGGAATGTAATATATGAGCCTTGAGCAAACCTTGCTGACTGTAGTCCTTCGTATAATCCAGAGAACGGTATTCTACCTGTTTCTCATTTTCTCCGAACCATCTGATATCATGGTAACTTCCATCTAACTGATTTTTCTGCATGAATGTTACCTGTCGTTCTAATTTTTCCGGAAGATATCTGTCATCGTCATCCAAAAACGCTATATATTCTCCATGGCATTGATTCAGCGCATAATTTCTCGCTGCTCCCCCTCCGGTTTTTCCGGCAGTTTTTATATAGAGAAAATTATTTCGTCTCAGATACGGCTGCAGAATATTGTAAGTATCTTTCTCAAAAACACTTCCGGGAAGATTGTCATCAACTACGATCACCTCGATATTTTTCCAAGTCTGAGCATAAATAGAATCCAACGCCCGCGGCAACAGGGTACTTCTTTCATACGTAGGTACAATTATGCTGATGAGAGGTTGGTTATTATCATTCGCCATATAAATTTTTCCTTTTACATATACTGCCCCTCACATATATGAGGGGCAGCAGTATTCAAGTATCTTTGATATACTTTTTTATTAACTTTTTGAACCGATCACTCTACGGTAACATTGATCACATTGGACTCCTGTCCAAAGGTAATCTTTCCGTCAACATCCGTATAAGCAACGACTTTAAAATAGTATGTCTTTCCGCTTTCCAGATCTGATTTCGTATAAGAAACCGTATCGCCGCTATTAATCATTTTGGCAACCGCATATGCACCGTTTTCGCTCTCCGCCATCCAGATACGATATCCGTCTGCTCCTGCAACAGCATCCCACGTAAGATTTACGCGTCCTGCGCCTGCAGCAGCTCCGGTAAGAGTGGTTGCTTCTGACAGTGTTGCGATCGTCATTTCGTCTGTGTATGCGCTATATACCAGTGTTCCATCTTCTTTGATTGTGACTGCACGCATCTTGTAGGTGTAGGTCTCACCCGGGGTCAGATCCACATTGCTGTAAGCGGTAGTCGCTTGGTCTTTGATAACCTTTACAATTCTATACTCACTATCATCTGCTCCGGCATCTTTTCTCCACAACTGATACTCCGTTGCACCCTCTACCGGCTGCCATACGAAACGGATACGAGTCGGAAGATTGCTGTATGCCTTGTCTACCACAAGCGATGACAGCATATAATCAACCGCTGAGAAGCCTGAAAAGATTTCTTTGTCGCCCTTATATGCACGAACTTTGTAGTAGTAAGTCTGTCCGACCGTCAGTCCTGTGTTCGTATACTGAACTGTTTCCGGATCTGTGATCGTCTTGGTCAGAGTCCACTCTTCCTCTGCAGCATCCGGACTGGTCGCACGCCACAATTCATATCCGTCTGCATTTTCGACCTTGTTCCAGGTAACCTTTGCGCTCGTCTGCACTCTGCTGAATACAGATTCTATTTCCGGAGCAGCCAAAGCATTCGGATCAAGTTCGCCACACTTAGTACACTTGCCGTTCACATAATTGTGATCTCCAGCTTCCCAGGTGGTTGTTGTGCTTACAGAATATGCATGACCGTCTGCCTCTCCTTCTGCCGTATAAGTAGACGTTACGCCCTCTGCACAGGTTCCCTCTGCACTGGTAAGCGATGCATTTGCAGTTACTGCCGCTTCAAGCGGCACGGTAATTGTTGTATCGTTCAGCAGCAGATCAAGAGACTTCTGTCTCTCACTGCAAACAGAGGAGCATACAAGATTTGAGAACGTTACAGAAGAGAAATCCTCACTCCACTGCGGGTCAGCAGCTGTATAGATATGGCCTGCTGTCGCTACTGCCTCGTCATAGATTGCCTTATTCTTATCATACTCAGCCTTCAGCTGCTCGTATTCCTCATCTGTTACAAAGCCATTCTTCTTCGGCTCTGTAGGCTCGCTGATGTGGAAACCACACTCTGCGCAGACATAGGATTCGCCAGAATTCCAGGTTACAGTACTCGGATCTGTCTCGCTTGTAACATCATCCTCTGTCGTATAGTACTTTTCCTGATACAGCAGATAGTGATGAGTGTGCGCTGTGCCTTCCTCTGGCACACGGCTGTCCGCTTCAATTGCGCCGCACTCTGTACAGCGGCTCTCTGTATATCCGTCACGGCCGCAGTAAGCATCTACTGTCACGTCTTCATATGTGTGAGATGTTCCTGCGAAATGGCCCATATCCATAGTTTCAACCGCATTTGCAACCCACATGAATTCCGAGTTGTCATTAATCTCACGCTTGTATCCCAGCTGCTCAAGCATATCATCGGAGATACCCTGATCCTCCATCATCTGAGCTGCGAACTCATTGTAATTCGGATTATAGTTGCTTTCTTCATATGCATATCCATAACCCTCACTCGCATAATCATAAAGATCAGCTTTTCCTGCAATATAAGAAAGATTTGTCGCAATATCAACGTACAGCGTATCACCCTTCAGCGTCATGCCGGCGATCGGATGATTCTCAAATGTGAAATCAGCGCCTTCCGCATTATCAACTACGTCGAAAGCCATAGCGCCGAATACTTCTGTTTTATCTCTTGTGGCGCTTACTGTATTGTATTCTTTCACCTTGACAACCTCACCGGATTCAAGGTCATAGCTCAGGATACAGTTAGAAACGTTGAAATAAAGCTTTCCTTCATACAGAACAGGTGTCGTATGGATTGCCGGATAAACGGACTGCTCTTCCACGAACTGCGCATACAGCTCTGTAAGCATCTCATTGGCTACCATCTCGCCACTCTCCGGATTTAATACTGTAACAGAATCACCGGAGTTAAAGTCGATGAGCGTCTCATAATCTGTATCTCCATCGCCCTCATCGTTATCGTCCATCTGATGGCGTACTATCTTGTATACCGCATCTTCAATGTTCATATCCTGGTAATTGCCATTACTGTCATTAAACTGTCGCAGCATTTCAAGCATATCTGTGGAGTCATACATATAATACATGTAAGTACCATCAGAATATACATTGCTGACAGCGCGGGTTACCCAGCTGCCTTCATAATCAGAGCTTGTATAATCTGCATTCACTGTAGATCCGGTGCAATCCGCATACAACGTCTTGATCTCTTTATAGTTTCCATCAAACATCTCTGCGAGAGAACTATGGCTGATCATAAAGTATGTATGATTCATATAACCGTCCGTCTCAACACGGTCACGGTTCATAACCTCTGAAAATACATCAGTATAGCAGGGATCGACATAATACCATTTTCCATCCACCTTAACTGCATTCCAGAAATGATCTGAACTGAAATCAGGCTGCGGAATACCATACATGCTTACCGATGCATCAAAAGTAATCCTTACGAGGTCAACATTGTAATCCCGGTCGATATCCAGATTGCCTTCCTCATCATAGTAAAGCTCTGATGCTGTCTTCCAATTTTCAGCAACTGTGATATCTGTAGCTCCATCCTTCAAGTAGTATTCCGGATACATGCACTGCATCAGATAAGCAAAAGCCTTTGCATATCCCATACATACGGCTTTGCCTTCTGCAAGAGCGCCGATGTGGTTACCTTCCCAGTAGCCGAGAATACCCTCTGTCAGACCTGCAGCAGCCTGCTGCGTATACACTTCAATTGCCTGATTCGGAGTCATATTGCCAAGATCAGGAATCTGTGTATCCATGATCGTATTATATGCCTGATTGACAGCTGCCTGACCTTCTTCAGACTGAATATATGTATTTACCTGCTCATCAATCTGAGTAGCGACCTCTTCTCCACCGAAATTATCCGCAATGAACTTATGGGGATCTTCAGAAATCTCCGCTGCATGTTCCTGTAAGTACGCATCTGCCTCTTCTTCCGATGATCCATTTCCCATCAATATCTGCTTGATTGCATTCTGATAAATTGCAAGAGAAACCTGCTGCTCTGCAACCGCTTTAAACTGAGACTGGAACTGTGCCTCAATCTGCGGACGATATACTTCTTCCATCGCCCCATAGATCTCATCATAGTGCTCATGCTGCTGCGGCTCTTCAGCTGCCATGATCGGATTGTCCGGATCCATCTGATTCATGATATAGGACATATCAAAGCTACTGTTTTGGGACAGCCATGTGTTCAGAGCCATGATCTTCTGGACGTCTGTCTGCGCGCCCGAATCCTCAACTGCCTGCAGAGCTTCATTTCTCTTGGCCACGATCGTTTCGCCGTAGTATTCGATACCGAACTGGTCACCGTACAGGAAGTTCATGATCATACCGGTCAGATCATCATAAGAATAATTTCCGCTTCTTACATCGTCAACGGAAACGCCTGCCAGAGTAAGCATCTCGCCGAGTACGCCCAGACCGTCTTCTCCATTATCATTGAACTGAAGATAGAACGGACTCTGTACACCAAGCACATCGGCATTCTCCTGCCACTGCTTCTGGTACTGACTGTACATTCCCAGAACTGTCTGAATCTGTTCTTCCGTCAGTGCAACAGATTCTCCGTCCGCATTGAGAACTTTGATATTCTGCAGCTCTTCTTTGATCGTAGCGATCTCCGGATCACTCTCGTCAACAGAATTCAGTTCCTCTTCGGTCAACTGCATCTCGTTGACGTTAATCTCCGGGGCCTCGATCTTGGATGCATCGATCGTGAAGGTAGAAAGGCTGTCCCCAACTGTGATCGTTGTGTCCTCTGCCTGTTCTGCCGGCTCTGCAGCTTCCTGCGGAACTTCTGTGCTTTCCTGTGTTTCTTCCGTTGTTGCCGGGATCGAAGCTGCCGGATCCTGCTGTGTCTCTTCTGCTGTTTCCGGCGCTGCGTCGTTACCCTGCTGCGCTTCTGTTGTCTCCGGCGCTGCCGCGTTTTCCTGCTCTGAAACCACGGGAGCCGCTGCGCTGTCAGGAACAGTCGCAAACACCGGTGTCGCCATGAGACTCAGGGTCATCGGGACTGTGATAAACAGACTCAGAAATCGCTTTGAGTTTCTCTTCATTTTCACATACTCCTTCCATATAAAATATCAAAATCAGTAGGCCTTCTCTCACCTATACATGTTGATAAAATATACTGTATTTCCTACTGCATAAACTAAGAGGCATACTAACGTAAGGATACCACCAAAAATATAAAATAGCAAGTAATAACTAATCAATTTTAGTCAAGAATTCGTGTCCAAAACTCAGTCCAAAATTTCGCCAACAAGACGACATAAATCACCAGCTGTACGTACTTCTCTCAACGTGGAGGCAGGAATGCTGATTTCAAATTCCTCTTCCAGATCGCACAGCATAACATACACTTCTACTGATGCAAGCCCCATATCTTCATACAGCTGAGTATCTTCCCCGATTTCTTCCTCTGTTTCGGTGGACTTCCGAATAACTTCGAGCACTCTCTTCTTTACAGCTTCATATTCCATCCCACTATTTATTCCTTTCTGTATCGTATCAATTTTCCCATACTTGTCTTGTCTATCGGCTCCTCAAGGAAATGGTGAACCTGTATCTGTCTATACACCGGCACTGACCGATTATATTCCCCAATCTTTTCCCGGATTTTTTCCCGAAGCTGCGCTTTCTCCTCTTCCGTACCGGCAGCAGGATATTTCGGAAAGATTAATGCAGAAATCAGATTTCCTTCTGCCTTCACCAAAACCTCGCTGATCTCTTCCCAGCGATACAACTTCTTTTCTATAGCTTCAGGACTGATGTTTTCCCCGTTGGACAGTATAATAAGATTTTTCTTTCGTCCGGTCAGATACAGATAGCCTTCTTCATCCATCCGGCATAGATCCCCGGTTGCATACCATCCTTCACACAAAACCTTCCTAGTTGCTTCTTCATCCCCATAATACCCCATCATCAAAGATTCGCTGCGGAGATATAATTCGTTATCTTTTATCTTTACCTCCAACCCTGCCGGCGGTTTTCCGATTGTATCCGGACGTTCCTCCGTCATTTCCCACAGAAATCCGATAGCTCCTGCTTCGGACGCCCCGTATCCCTGGAGTACTGTAATATCATGCTCCAGAAAAATCCGAAGGTACTCAGGACGGAAATCCGCTCCTCCGCAGTTGAGCAGATGCAGATCCCATCCCAGAAATCTGCCGTTCGGACCGCCGTTTTTTATCTTTCGCGCCAGCATCCGGAGCATAGATGGCACAATAAATACATAATCCGGCTGCAGTTCTTTCAGATACTGGTAAAAATATTTCTGGTCTTCACCGATACACACCTCTGCCCCCAGAAACAGAGCATTCAAAGATGAGGAAAAACCCGAAAGGTGGTGAAAAGGGAGAATCGCCAGGATTGAATGAAATTTTTTGTCATTGATATTATGACAGACTCCCGCAGACAGTCCATGTTCCGACATCATAACCGCTTTGCTGGTCGCCGTTGTGCCGGAAGTAAAAAAGATGCATCCAAGATCCTCTCCCTTTTTTTGAACCTTTTTTTCACTTTTCTTTCCGGATCTGCAGGCTTCCCTGACCTTTTCAAACGACAGTCTTTTCACACATTCATTAAGCGTTTTGCAGCGTTCTTCTGTTTCCGGCACTTCTTCGAAAAAAAGCGCCTCCACTCCCACTCTCCCGACTCTCTCTTTCAGTTCCTCTTCATCCAGTTCACGATCCAGAAGTACTGCCACCGATCCGGTCCAGAATACTGCACAAAGGCAGACCATCCACCAATAACTGTTCCGGCCCATGATCCCAATATGTTTCCCTGACAGATCCATATCTTCTATCAGAAAAGCAGTCCGGCGGATATCTGAAAAAAACTGTTCACAAAAAATATCTTTAACCCCCGAATCACTCATAAAACGGAAGACACGCTGCCCCGCCAACCGACCTTCCAGTCGTTCCAGCACCTCCCGCATTGTCTCTGCTCTCTGCATCTCATCCTTCATACGATCTTTCACCTTTCTTTTTCTGACTGTTACAATCCCGTGCCGCGCAGTTTTTTCTTTTTCAATTTTCCGGCTGCCCGGAATACAAGTTGATAGATCAAGTACATCACCGCACACCGGCCCAGAAAACATACTCCTACCCCCAACCACGGATACCTGGAAAAAAATCCGGCCACCCGATACCACGGAAAAATAATTTTTTCATACGCATGGAAACAGACAATCCAGATAGAATGAAATCCGACTTCCTCAAGAAGACCCGTCACTTTTCCATGAGGTTCACGCCGCATAAACGCTGCATAGATCCTCAGAATGAAAAAACCTGCGCAAAAAGAACCTGCTACGTCCAGAAGACCAAGTTTCCACTCGCACGCTACAATATTTACTTTTCCAAACGCACTGGTGATAAGAAAAACAGCCAGGATGACAGTCCATACTTTCCATGAAATCTTCTTTTCCAGCAGATCCCTTTTTCTCATATAGTCTCCGGCCGCCAGATATCCGACCGCCAGAAGTCCCATGGGCAGACAGTACGGCCACACATGAGAAATCAACGTCAAAACATATCCCACCACCACACAGCATGCCACACAGAGAAACTGCAGTCTCTGCGATTTCAGACCCGTAATGCCATTGTATAAGATCCATCCCTCAAAAAGCGCCAGAACAAACCAGAAAATACTCACAGACTCCACCGGCATCCCCAAAATCTTTCCGCCGCCTTCTGCGTTCAATCCAAGCAAATAAGTGAGCACCAACTCTCCGCCGTGTTTCCAAAAGGAACGCTGCTCCAAAAACGCAAGCGCCAGTTTCGTTACCAGAACTGCGACCGCCACACGAATGTACGGGCGAAGCAAAAGTTTTCTCTGTATGGAAAAACACTTCCGAAAACTTCTTCTGAAAAATCCGAATCCGCTGATCATGAAAAAAGCCGCCATGATCCCGCCGCCTACAACGCTCCCCATTCCGAAAAAAACACCTGTCTTTTCTTCCATCCGGTACAGATTCATGGTATGTCCGAGTATAATCAAAAACATTCCCAAACCTCTTGCCAGATTAAAGTACCCCAGACTCATTCCTTTTTTCTGCTCACCTTTCATTCGTCTCTCCTTTTCTTATCTGACGCAGGAGTCTGTATAGTTTCTTCCTGAAAATACAGACTGTCACAATGATCAGTAGCAATACAATATAACGCACATTTCCCAGCCGGTACAGCGCCATAACCGCAAAAGACATCAGAATAACTCCTGCGGATATCACTGCCAGAAAACGTTCATCCAAAATCCCGCCGGAGATATGATGACTTCTGCAGATCCGTCTCATCAGAAGATAATGCAGCAAGGCCAAAAAGATATACGACAGCAAAGTAACCCATCCTGCCGCATAGTATCCAAAAAGCTGAATTCCCACAAAATTCAGGAAAATATTTATCACGGAACATAAAATGGAGATCAGGGAAATGCCTCGGTTTTCTCCATAATACATTTCCACGCTCGCAAATAACATGTACAGAAAGGAAAAAAACACACCGGCCGATACAGGTGCAATGATCCAGACTGCTTCCATATATTCTTCTGTTGCCATAATCCTTACGATATCCGGTGCCAGCAAACCTGCCAGCAGCGTAATCCCACCGACGAACATGCATATTTTTGATGCCATACTCCTTATTTCCTGAATCTTTTTTTCTTTCAGTTTCTTATAAATCCAGGGATAAAGAGATCCATTGACAGAAGAAATGGCTAGCTGCACAATCGTTGCTGCCGAGTACGCAACGCCATAAACAGCCGCTTTCCCGCTTCCCGCAAAGTAATTGATCAGAATCCGGTCCGACTGTCCCATCACCATCTGAGAAATGTAGTAAAAAATCAAAGGAAGATTAAATCCAAGGGCGAATTTCCAGTACTCTTTCTTATAAAAAGTCTTTCCTCTGACAAGAAGGATTACTGCAGACACCATACCAAAAAAACTCTGAACAATCACAAAACCACCGATCCGGGCCTCCGCTTTATAAGTTGTATTGAGTACCGCCAGCACTGTGATGACAAGGTTCAATACTGTGCTGAGCACTGTGACGATCACCGGTTTCCGGTATTCAAAATCAAACCGCTGTCTGTTTATCCACAGCATCAGGGCCGGTTGAAACATCAACTGCACAAACATCAAAAGCATAAGGCAGCCACCCAGGCCTGTCGCAGAATCGATCCATCGTTTTACAAGATGATATACTCCGAACATCACCACGGTTAAACTCATGACCAATCCCATCACCGAAGATGTGTAACCGTCTTTATCCTTTTCATACCGGATCAGACCATTGTTCAGTCCTTCGTATGGAATTTTCAGAGAAGTAAATAATACAAACACTTCAAACCAGGCAAAATATACATTGCAGATTCCATATTCTTCTGTTGTCAGAAGTCGTGTAAAGACAGGGACCGTCAGAAAAGATAAACCTCTCTGCAAAAAATTGCAGAACGTAAACCAGACAGAAGTCCTGACTGCCGGAGACATTTTATCGTATTGTTTTCTCAGATAATCCATTTGCCGATTCACTTACCCTTTTTCGAACTCAGACATATCCGGAAAGATAGTCTCAAAACATTCCGACAGCCGTTTTCTTACCGTCTCAAAGTCAATATCCGTTTTGCTGTCATTGAGACATACCGCATGATACTTCTGTTTTTTCAGGCTTCTGCAGATTTCCTCCAGATCATCTTCCCACAGTTCAAAGTGATGTCCCCACCGGACACTGCGGACCGCAAAATTTCCCTCACAGATCTGCCAGCACTTAAACAGCCAATGGGTTACATCTGATTTGGACCGGAAACGATGACCGCCACATTCTTCCAGTATGTCCCCTTCTTTTTCCCACACCCGAAAAAAGGTTTGCTTTAAATAGGAAGTAGGAAGATGGGAATCCCGAAAACATGAAAAGTACTGAAAAGGAAGCAAGAGTACATTTCTAATCAAACCGCTTCCATATGCCGGCGTAAAAAATTTCCTCATATTTTTTCGGAGCACTTTCTTCTTATCAAAATGTCTGTTGATCAACGCAAAATTATTGATCTGCATATGAGGCAGACAGTCTTCCGGCCCCGGAGTCGTCACAATATCCATGACGGCGGAATCACACGGAAGACCTTTTCGAAAAAAATCCTCCGGCTCCACCGGGGCAGTGAGATACATATCATCGTTGAACAGAACAAAATGTTCTCCCAGATCCGGAATCTGATGAATCCATAGTTCAATGACATTGGAGTTGAATGTGGGCAGATATCTCTTCGGAATATATTCTTCATGCTTCACCAAACGCAGTTTGGGATGCTTACGGTTTATCCAGCATGGTACCTGTCCATCTGTCACTAAAAATACACGGTTGACCCATGGAGCATACCGTTCCACACCACGGAACCAGTATCTCAGCAGTCCCCAGTCCCGGAAACGATTTTCATCCGTCCCATTATTGTCTTCCGGCGCCGAGAAACGTTCTCTTTGGCGCTGCCATTCTGGATCAGAACTGTCCACCCATAGAATCACAAAATCAATCTTGTCCATTATTTTCCCACGTCCTCATGGCAAGGTTTATATATTTCGATTATTTTTTGTCCATACTTCTCAATCGTATCAAATTCCTTTGCCTCGCAGAAAAAAGCATATCTTTCCGGTGCATCACTGTTCCAGATCTTCCGGATCATCTCCGCAAGAATCGTCTTATTTCCCGCAGGAAAAAGCCATCCTGTTTTCCCCTCTTCGATCAGCTCAGGAATCCCGCCCCGTCTCGCACCAAGTACAGGTCTCCCATTTGCAATACTTTCCATCACGGAAAGCGGGCAATTTTCATTACATTCTGACGGACAGACGGTAAATCTCGCCCCTCTGATAGCCTGATCCAATTCGTCTTCTCTGAGAAACCCGAGGTTTTTCATATTTCCTTCCCTGCCGACCAATTCTGCAAGAGGACCGTTGCCTGCAAATGCAAAAGGAATATCTTTCAGATCCCTGCACACATCCAGAAGCATTCTGATTCCTTTTTCTTCTGAATATCTCCCAAAATAAAGGATATATCCGCCCTTTTTCTTTGTCTTTTTTTCTATGGAACGCACAAAGTTCTGAAGATATACAGTTTTGGATGCCAGATCCGGATCTGTATCTAACATTCCTTTCATAAAAAAAGAAGGACAGATCACTGCATCCATAGATCTGTAAATTTTTCTGGATTTCCAGTAAAATGCTTCTGCAGTTCCCAGGCAGCTTCTGAGCCGGGAACCGTGAATGCATCTTGTTCTGACACAATTCATATATTTCCCGCCAAGACATTTCTCACAGGTCTGATGGCGGAGAGGATCATACAGATAATGGTTCGGACATATCAGCTGTGAATCATGCGCGGTATAAATAATACGCAATGCCCTTTTTTGCCTGCGCCGATACTCTTTCGCAGCTACAAGGATGGACGGAGTCAGCTGATAATTGAAATTATTAATATGAAGGACATCTGGCTGAAACTCATCCAAAAGTATTCGAATCTTTTTTTTGGCATCTCCAGAATATATCACCTTCCAGGGATTCACCATGTTTGCCATTATACCTTTTCTGTGAAAATCTACCGGCACGGTGTAAATTCCTTTTTGGTTGCCTACCAGATTGTCCGGATGATACATTCCGAAATATTCTACCTGATGCCCCTGTGCCTGCAGATATTGTCCCAGTTTAAACACATAGATCTCCGCCCCGCCAGCCGGATAGAGAAATTTATTTGTCATTAATATTTTCAATCTGTTTTCCGCCTTACACTCCCTGAATTTCAATGACTTTCAACGGTATAATTCCAATGTCTTATCCGTAATGGTTTCCCAGTCATATTTTTCGCAGGAGAACTCTTTCATCTTTCTCTTCATGATCTCCACAGTCTCGGGATGATCGCATAAATACTGCAGATTCTGTCTCAAATCTTCCTCATCCCGCTGTTTAAACAAAAACCCGTTTCCTTCCATCACTTCCATGCATTCCGGAATATCGGAGCATAGACAGGCATTCCCGTAGCTCATGGCCTCCAGAAGGCTGATCGGCATTCCTTCAATTTCCGATGGAAGACAGTAAAAATAGCAGTTAGAATATAATTCTTCCAATTCTTCTTTCTGAGCAAAATCCGTAAAAAGAATTCTTGAATCCGCCTCTGCCATTCTCTGCAGCATTCTGTAAAAATTTCGGGTATCCGATATACCGCCAGCAATTACAAGTTTCTTTTCTGTCGCAGTTTTTAAAAATGCAGAGATAAGCATTTTCAATCCTTTTTCCGGTACAATTCTCCCCACAAAAAGAATATATTCGTTTTTTCGAAGCCCCCACTTTTTCCGGATTTTCTCTGCACCTCTCAGAACAGGAACTTCCATCCCATTCGGTACGATGACCGTTTCCCGGCGGTAGGTTTTGTAAAAATACTCCTGCATCGCTCTGCTAAGTACTATAATCTTATCTGCGGAAGAAACTGCAACTCTTTCCCCCAGTTTCAGATAGCAGGCAGCAAAACTCCCCCATTTGCTCCGCTGCCAGTCCAAACCATGAATTGTTACTACCGTCCGGATTCCCAAAAAATGCGGAAGAAAAGATAGTACTGCAGACCCTTCTGCGTGAAAATGAATACAATCGTATTTTTTTGAAACCGCACGTATGGTAGCTATTACAGAACCCAGAGCAGCTGCAACGCCTCTGATATTTGGGACGAATATCTCACAGATCTGTACACCTTTATAAGTCTTATTTTTTTCTCTTTTCCCTGCTCTTCTCATTCCCTGACGGCAGCAATTATACAGTGTCACTTCATGTCCGCGGGCAACCATTCTTACAGCAAGTTCTTCTACAGCGACTTCAATCCCACCAGCTCTTGACGGCACTTCTTTCTGACCGAGCATTGCGATCTTCAAATCTCTTATTACCTTTCCTTACGCGATATCCAATATACCGTTTTACATGATTGACATTATAAAATAAAACGACAAAATATACAATAGTGAACTCATAAATGGTAAGCATTCAGCACGAACTGAAGCGAAGATCTGCTTCTGCGGACACAGCAGCCGCCCACCGAATGTATTGCGCAAAAAACAGAGGCACAATTTTCATCGCACCTCTGTTTTTCGGCACACTGCTTTCCTATTTTCAGTGCATTCTGTTAGCCGTCAGCCGTTTATGCTCTCGCTCCCTGCTGTGCTTTTTTATCTTGAGACTGCTGAAACTTTTTTGTCAAAATTTCCTTTGTCAGACCGATACGATTCGTCTTGAAATGGAAGAACGGACGTTCATCAATCTCAATAATTTCCACCGGCTGCATATAATCCTCCAGACAGTCTCTTACTTTACCTTCAATATCCTTCACGGTATAGCCATCTTTCAGAACTACGTACAGATACGGGAGGAAACATCCGGTATGTTCTCCATCCGGAACCAATACGAAAAATTCATCATCAATGCCTTCAATATTTGCGTCAGCAACAATATTTTCCATCGGAAGTGTTGCCAGATCACCGCCACCATAGCGGGGGGCTTTTCCACGGGTCTGAACATAAATGACACCATCTTCATTCATATATCCGATATCACCCGTATGAAGCCACGTTCTTCCATCTGCATGTACCTGCAAAGCTTTCGCTGTTGCTTCCGGATTGTCATATCCCAGCATCAATCCGGGGCCGCTGATGCAAACTTCACCCATCTGATTATATGTAAGTTCATTCTGTGTATCCGGCTCAAAAATACTGATAATATTATGGATCAGCGGAACACCTACGTTTCCATTTCCCATCGGGTGCGGTGTCATCGGCAGCGTCACGTTCGAACCTGCTTCACTGTTTCCGTAACCGGTTGTAAAACGGATATTACAATTATGATCTTTGACGAATTTCTGTGCCCTCATCATCTGATTGTTATTATAAGATTCAGAACCTGCGCCCGCTGCTGTCAGATGAGACATATCATAATCATCCGGAATACGGCCATTGCGCATTACTGTCTCAATGAACATAGGGATCAGCGGCCAAGAATTCGGACGATAACGCATCATCTCAAGATCGACATCCTCCACCGCACAGTACGGATCCAACATCAGAAGCTTATTGGATGACAACGGCATAAGTGTCATGGAAACGACTACGGCAACCAGGCACGGCGGAAGAGCCGTCACCAGCCATGTCGGGCGATATCCATCTCCGCCGGCATAAAAATTCATCTGAGCCACAACGGCGATCATGGTATATGCCGAATGAATCACTTGTTTGGATGGTCCGGTGGAACCGCTGGTGTAAGCACGAAACAGCGGACGGTTAATATCAACCGGTGCATCTACTTCACCTGTGTAGTCTTTTCCAAGCGCCAGAAACTGATCCCAGTTCATTGTTTTTGATCCGTGGGCTCTCTCTTCCGGATACTTTTTCTCAAGATTCTCCCGCACATAATCCGGCATATCGTCGCGGTTGCAGGAATAGCAAGCGTCCAAAAGAACTACTTTTTCAACATCTGTATCTGACAGATACCGTCCCAGTTCTGTCTGAGACAGATAATCCTGTGCAATCATTGCTTTGGCACCTGATTTACTTACTGCCTCTACATTCTCCCTTAATGTATTATCACGGCAAAGTAAAGACGCTCCAATCTGTTCAGCTCCCAAAAGAATGTAGAAAAATTCAGGTACGAGAGAAAGAAAAACCGGAATCTGATCACCTTCTTTAAATCCTAATGCTCTTAAAGAACGTGCCACTGCTTCGGACTGCTCAAAAACAGTCTTCCAGGAAATTTCTGTTCCATAGAACTCCATTGCTGCTACATCTTCTCCAGGACAATTCCTTTTCAGGTACTCTTTTACGGTACATTGAGGAATCTGAATTTTTCTCAATGGTTCTGGATAATATTTCATCCATGGACGATCAACACTTGGTTTTCCTGTCATGCTTGTATTACTACTCATGATTTCTTTTCTCCTTTTTTTTTCTTTCCACTTTTCTTTCCACAAATCCGTCCTTCTTACGGACTTGTTTATCATACCACATTATTTTTTAAACCACCTACAGAATAATTATGAATAAAATTGAAAAAAAGCATATTCTTTGGAATTTTGATGAATCTTTCTTCAGACGATATTTTTTCATCATTCTATAATTCCGCTCATCGCGTGTTCAATATTTGCAATAATCTCTGCTCTATCAGTGATTAACTTTTCGCGATTATCCCAGCACAATTCAAACGTTTTTTTAAATGCTTCCCGAATATCCAGCCGACTGATTATGAATATATTATTATATTCACCGCTAAGACGCAAATGAGATATCGTGTCATTGAGAAAAATACACTGTCCAGTACAATACTCAATATTTGAAATCAATCTCCCAGAAACCATTCTTATCTCCATTTCCGGATGGTTACTGCATAATTCCAAAAAATATTGCATACATGCCGCAACCTGACGTTTGGTCAAATGAATTTTATAATTATAGAAATCAATATTATTATCAACCACAAGATCGTAAAACGCTGTTCGGTACACCAGAATTTTAATATGTGATTCTTCTATAATCCGCTTAGTCATTTGATGAGTTCTTTTCAATTCGAGGATATTCAGAGTACCATCATCCTTATGTTGGCTCACCTCCTCAAGCACCTCATTGAAAACATTTTCCGGTAAAAAATGCTCGGTAAAATGTCCAATCACCCACTGTTGCTTTAAAGCGAGCATCGCATGGACGTACGTATGTTCCTCAAACATATCCCGCATCGTGACTCTGCGAAAAAGTAAATGATCACGATTACAAAGTCCCATCAAATTACGATATAGTGTATGACAAATATCCACATCTTCACTGACAACCACCGAAATACATCTATCCTTACCAACCAACATCCCAGACATTGCGTAATCGTCTTTTACTACAAAGATACTTCTTCCAACCGCCTGTGTGCATTCATACAATCGCAGATCAATACAACTGTTTCTTTCCAGCATGCTCACAAGAAAAAAAACGTCGTATACATAATTAAATTGTTCCAACTGAATATTAATCAAAACAGAATAATGTACATCTTGATACCATTTACCTGTGGGAACATGTTTATTTTTATCTTCTGCAATCTGAAACTGATACTCCCGTTCCATCGAAAAAATATCCATACACGCCACAACATCGAGTCCACTGACACGACGCAAAACAGGATGGTGCATCCTGGATATGTACTGTGAAAGCTTCAGCTCCGGAAAAAAAATAGTCTTAGGGGCCACCTCCACACCGGAACTGTCCTGAAATTCCTTGACATAAAAATATTCTGCTTCCAAATGATCCAATATTGCCAACTTTAACTCTTCGCAGGTACCCACCTGATAATCTGTCTGTAACTTTTTTCTTCCTTCTTCTCCGCATCCGTTTACTACGCATTCGCTGATTCCCTTTAAAATCTTTTTTTCATTTTTTTCAGAGGGAATCATCTGTCCGCTTGTCCATTTACTAATATAAGAGACATCATACTGCAGCTCCTGGGCAAGCGTATAATTTTTTATGTCCGCCACCGACATTAAATGTTTTAACAATTTACTGAATCTGTTTTTTTCAGCCATACCATTACTTCTCTCCTAACCAAACATTCCTCAGATATTTTGCTGTGCCAGATGATTTTCATTTTTTTAGGTTTGCATCCAAAAAAATTCACTTTTTGTAGTTTTACTTACTCCCTTTTCTTTTTTTAGAAAAAAGGATAAAAAAAGTGGAGCAGTCATTAATCACGAACAATATCTGTTTGCCATTTCAATTATATACGAATCTGTCTTTTACGAAAAGCAATGCAATAAATTGTTCATTCAAAAATACTGTCCACAACTCTGTCCACAAAAAGTAATCTTTTATACTATATTTTCTAAAAGATTCCTGACAATTTTTCCATATTCTTCCGGATCATGATTCAGAAAGCCAAGATGTGCATAGCCTTCTTTCACTATGATCTTCGTCTCCGGATATAAACGTTTTACCACCTGGCTGTTAATCTTTATATTATCCTCTTTTCCGCCAAAAAGAAGGCATATCGGCTGCCGGACTCCCGCCTCCAGTTCATACTCCGCAAGCAATTTCGCCATCACACGAAGAGATGGTTCTGTCATTGATCTTCTGCACACCTGCATGATCTCCGGCCAGTCTCCAACATATATCTTCCGAAGCATGGCTATGGATTTCTTTTCGTTTGCTGACGTTTTCATGAAATAGCGAAAGATCGAGTAGATCGCCATATGTACAACTCCGCACACCTTTGACCTGTAAAAATTCACAGCGCCATCCAGCAACAGCTGTTTGATTTCCAGTTCCGGACGCTTCGCAAGACGTACAGAAAAAATTGTTCCCATCGATAGTCCTATAACCAATTCAAACCTGGTGAGCCCCGCTTCCTGAAGCATTCTGACCAATTTGTCTGTCTGTTGTTCCAAGCTTTCAAACTCATCAGAATCCGGATGAAAACCGTCCAGAGTTACGCATACCATTCTGTAATCCGCCAGTTCCTCCGCAAGCCTTCGAAAACATTCCGCCGCCATAAATACCCCCGGTATACACAAGACAGCCTTTCCTTTCTTGTTTCCATACTCAATGATCTTCAAATATAACCCCCCCCTATCTCTATCGTCCTTCTATTGACAACTCATATCCATATTTATGGAATCAGAACCTTTACAACCGGAACTTTTTTGATCATTTTAGTCAGAATTCCCGACAAAACAAAAACTACCACACCGCCAAGCAGTCGGTATACAATACTGTATCGATTTACTGACGTATACGTAAGGATACAATCCAACAAATACCAGTGAATCAGGTAAATACCAAAAGTAAGTCGCGATACTTTGTCACTAATCTTCACAACTATCTCAGGTAATGAGAGCGATCGGACCGCCAGAAAAACTGCGGAAGAATACAGCACACACGGGACATTCAGATATCCCTTAAAAAACTGAACGATTTCGCCTGCCTCGCGGGACCAATACCACGTTCCAAGCCAATGCATCAAAAAACCCAGAAGTCCCAAACCATAAATCGCTTTTTTCATTTTTCCCGGTATCTCATATGATACAATATGAAACACCTATCAGACTCCATGCAAAAAAAGGAATCAATGTTTTTCCAATTCGCTTTTTGACATATGTTTTTGTGTCATATCGTTTTCTGTAATCAATTAACGTCACACCGGAATTCATAAAAAAGACCGGAACCGCAAAGTAACAGATACACTCAATCAAATTCGCCGTATTCCAATATCTCTCATAACTAAATTCCCAAAACACGCCATTCGCATGCAGCAAAACAACAGCCAGACATGCAACCACATTTAAAACACTGATAAAATTTCTTCTGTTACTATTCAATTCTAACTACTCCGCATCCCATTATTCTTTCTTCCGTATTTTTCCCAACAATTGACCGAAAATCTCAATCGCCGTCTTTTCTCTTGTGATAAGCAGCACAATCCCATAACTTCCAAAGAACAGAATCGCCGATACCACAAGACAAAAAAACGCATTGGGCACAAAATATCTCACCCATAAGCTGCACAGACTGCCAGTCACAACCGCCAGGGCGATCTTCAAATATGAAATTTTTTTCAACACAGGAATAATCTGGTCCCGCATAGCGGCCACCTGCACACAAAACACAGAGATCTCCGCCAAAACAGTACCTATTGCAGCGCCCGCAGCACCCATCCGAGGAATCAAGAGAGAATTCACGATAATATTTACAATGGCCCCCACGATTTCAGAATACAGTACTTGCTCTTCTCTGCCTAATGGTACAAGCATCTGCAATCCAATAATATTGGTAAGCCCGATAAAGACCAGTGTCGGCATGATCAACTGCATTGGAAACACGGCGTTCGCGAACGCACTTCCAGAAAGAATATCAATGGACGGTTTCGCGAACAAAATAAAGTAAATGCACATCGGCACCGAAATCAGGAACACAAAATTCAGCGCCTTTTTCGCGATCTGCCGGAATTTTTCTTTTTCCCCTACCTCAATATAATAGGAAACTCTCGGCAGAAGTACAGTTCCCAAAGATGTGACAAAGCTTACAAGAATATTTTTGATTTTGACGGCAGCGTCATAATAACCATTTTCCGTTGTTCCCCGCATAAAACCGAGCATTACATTATCCATATTTGTATATACGGTTGTAGCGATGGACATGGCAAAGAAAATGGAAATCGGTTTCAGATGCTGCCGGAAATTGTACGTCCCCACCAGATGCAGATAAATATACTTTCTAAGATTTAAGAAGTTTAAAACATTGGATCCTGCAGCCGCAAAGATGGTAATTCCCCCATAAATAACATAATCTTCTTTTTCATGAATCAAAAGAAACATTGCAATCAACGCGATAAATTTAAAGACAATCGAACGCATTGTGATATAGCTGTATTGTTCCAAACCTTTGTATAGCCATTCCACACCGATCGTATTAAAAAGGATTAAGCTTCCCATGACAATATACAGCAGTTTTTCCTCTCGAAACTGCGGGATCCAATACAGAGAGCATCCAAACGCAAGATACACAATAATACAGGTGACTATATTGATCAGCATGATCTCCTGTACTGTCCTTGATAACTTTTCCTTGTCGTCGCGCACCTTTGCGCATGCCCGGATTCCATACGTAGGAACCCCTAGCTGGGCAAACATAGAAAAGTATGTGATCACAGAATTTGCAAAAGATACTGTTCCGATTCCAGACGGCTGCAGAATCCTGGATACATAAGGATATGTAATGATCGGAAAGATCATCGCAGACGCCGTCAAAATGCTGTTCATAATGAAATTAAATTTAACAGATCTAACCTTATTTGTCATTACATTGTTTCCTTTTTCTCTTCCACAAAACTAACGCTTTTTTTAAAGTACGATACGTATCCTTTACTTTCCAGAAGACCACGGATTCTTCACCGGCCTTATAAAAATATGCGCCAATCAGCAGCAAAAACGGATTATACCATGCCATATACAGTTGAGGATCAGATATGCTGTGCCCCGCCAGGAAAAAACCGCAGATCAACAGCATGGCATTCTTCTCCTTCAGCGCTCTTCCCATCACATAAGTGAAGCCTGCACACAACAGTACCAGAATAACAATACCGTAATTGATAGCCACATTCATATAGGCGCAATCTACGTACATATACGGATCTGGTCCGTCGAACTCTGTGTTCCATGTAATCATCTGCCCAAGGATCGATATTCCATACTGATCATATGCCTGCTGTCCCAGAGACAAACGGTTTGTCATAATACTATTGATTTTTGGGAAGATCCAGCTTCCCCACCGGAACGCCAGAATTGCCTCGATGGAAACAAATCCAAAAATAAAAAACACGTAATGCAGAAATTTCCTGATCCACGCACATTCCATCCATTTGGAAGAGATCCTTTCTGTAAAAAACACAGCGCCCAATACCAGAAATACCATGGCAAAAATTGTTTTTGTGTCTGTCGTGAGATAGAAGAAAACGTTGATCAAAATGATCGCCACATAGGGAAGGACTTTCATCTTTCCTTTCTTTATAAATATATACATAAGAACCATATGAAAAAAATAGTTGGCAGACAATGTTGTATAATTATATCCCAGATAGTATCTCGGTGAACTGTCCATTCTGAGAACTGTTTCATTGGGCAGTATCCCGTTGAGATAACTCAGCAGAATGAAAATCATCAACACACATTCAACCAGAAACGACAGTTTGATAAGATCTTTCCATTTCTGATTTCCGGCGGCAATGATAAACAAAATTGTAAAAACTATACGGAGCAGTCCTGTATTCACCGCTGAAATCAGAACGCAGGCTCCGCACAAAAATAAGACCGGCAGTTTGCTCACAGTAAATTTGTTTCTCAATAAATGAATCCCGATCAGAGCCAGACAGATAATATTTGTCATTCCGAAGATATCTGAGAAATAAGCAAATGATTCGTATGCAGAATCGACCAAAATATTCATGCCAAGCCAAATCACATAGGAAAGATAAAATAAAACATTTTCTCGATTAATATCAATATACAGCCAGTTTTCGGCTTTCTCAGCACGCATTATCCTGTTCTCATTCATACTTTACTCCTCTTCACACGATCTTCAGGTCTTGCTGCAAAAACCATACGATTCTTTCGCCGGCGCAGCCATATTCTGAGACGTTCTTTCAATGACATCTCTGTATTTACCGTTCTTAGTTCCTTCACTTTTAAATTCTTATATATCACCCACACATTTAAAAGACGTTCCGACATAAACCCAAAGATTCTTTTCTGATAGTCGCTATAGTCCTTATAGTCCACCTGCGTTTCCAGCCGAAACAGAATGTCAAACAACCACTCGCAATACTCGTCAAACAGTTCTTTTCTACAGATCATCATATTGTACAGCCAGGAACGATTCTGATAAAAGTACTCGCAAAACGCCGGCATACATTCTGGATAAACTTCCCCTATAATCTTCTCGACACGTTTCAGATCTTTTTCCAGGCCGGATACCATGTAGTATTCTTCCCATGCAGTCTCCTTCAGCCATTCTCTCTTCGGAAGAATGATGTCATAGTTCCGCAGAATCTCCCCGATTTCTGTTCCATCAAGAAAATATGCGGAACTCGATGAAAACTTTGCTGTGGAAAAATATCTTCTGTAATGAACCAGTCCCGTAACATCACTCTTTTTATCGTTTTTCCAAATCCAATACAAACCCGTAAGTTCACAGTAATTCGGATTTTTATACGAAATATTGTCTCCGGTATTATCCCGAAGATATCCGAGACTTTCTTTGCCTTCGGCCCCTACCTGCAGAACACGGTAGTCCTTTAGTGGAAACTGTTCAAATTTTTTATGTGACGCTATATATATATTTACATCCATACCACTTTCATCCTAATCTATCTGTTTAAACATTACGATCACACTTGTGAGCAGCAACATTCTAAGTCCTCGTACGTCCGTTCATGAAAAGATAGTAGTTTTCAAACTGTCTCGCTGCAGCCTTAATCTCATAACCCTGCTCACTTATCTCCTGTGTAGTATTTCGTCGCACAACCGTCGTCTGCTTTTGTAATATACACTCTGCCCACTGTTCCGCCGAATCCTTTAGACTTAGGTAAAACGCCAGATCTTTAACAGGAAGTTCTTTTGCAATACTATCTGACAGGTAAACGGGAAGTCCTGTCGCCTGCGCCTCTACTCCGACAACCGGAAGCCCTTCAAAAAACGAGGGCATCAGAAACAGGTCCATCATATTCAGCAGTTCAGGTATATCACTGCGCAATCCTAAAAAGTGTACAGAATCCTGAATCCCCAGTTTTTCCGTCAGTTGTTCACATTCTTTTCTTAATTCTCCCTCGCCGATCAAAAACAGATCGCTCTTTGGATTCTTTCTGTGTAATTGCTGAAATACTTCCAGAATAAATTTATGATTCTTCTGTACTTCAAATCTTCCGATATGGCCGACAACCAATCTGTCTTCTACACAAAATTGCTTTCGATACTTCTCTCTTACCTCCGGAAGATAGCAGAACCTTTCTGTATCTATCGCGTTCTTTATGACTTTATATCTTTTTTTTCTGATAATCTGTGCGGGAAACTTCCATTTCGCTGCCAAGTGGGAACATGCAAAATAATCTGTGGGATATTTCATCAGATATGGTACGGACAATGCTTTAATGATATGATATTTGAGATCAGCAAATCCGCCACAATGGGAATGCACAATAATATTTTTGACGCCCATATCATGTGCAATTTTTGAACCTTCCATCAGCGCATATGTGCTTCCGGAATGAAAATGTACTGTGTCATAGTGGTGTCCTCTCAGAAAATCAGACACACATTTTTTAAAAACCTTATTATTCTTTTCCCCAAATACATGATCATAATGATAAATGCGTCCGCCTAACCGTTCGACTTCTTCTTTTAACTTCTTATTGTCACAGGTAAACGGCGTCAGAAAGTCAAACTGAACCTTTTTACGATCTATATTTCTGTACATATTCATGATAAAGCTTTCCTGTCCGCCATTCGCAATCGGCTCACGGAAAATCTCCAACACACGTATTTCTGACATTTTTCTAGTTCCTCTCTATATACTCTACAGACGGCCGAAACTTTAACCCTTCGACAGATGCACCCACGATAATTTTGATTTTTTTCCATCTATAACCATGCGACTTCAAAATCACTCTCACAATATGGAATGCTATCTTGCTTATCTGATACAGTTTTCGGCTAAGATTTTCTTTTCTGGCGATATATACCTCATTTCGATATGCGTACCGGTAACGATCCATCCTGGAAACATCGTCCGTGGCAATATTAGATCCCTCATTATTAGCCGTTTTGTGCAGAACCACGCTTTCCGGAACATAATAACATACGTATTTTTCAGATATTCTGCGTGTATATTCCACATCATCTCCCCAAATAAAGAATTCTTTAATCGGAAGACCTATCTGCAACACAACACGTGACGGCAAAAATAAAGACACAAAAGTAGCCTGACGACATTTTGTGAATTTTTTTCCATTTATCACCTCGGAATCCAGGAACTTCTGCTCATTCATCCGGCATACATTTCCGTCTTTCCAGACCGCCTTGCTGGACAGAAAACCAAAATTTCCCTTTGTATCCTTCAATGCCTGTACCAGCGCCGAAAGCGCATCCTTCTCGGGGATTGTATCATCGTCCATAAGCCATATATAATCATACTTTCTGCTGACTGCCTCCTTGACAGCGACGTGAAACCCACCGGCTCCTCCAAGATTAGCTCCCGTATTGATATATTGTACCTTTCCCTGACAAATCAACTCTTCAAGTTCCTGTCTCGTCCCGTCCGTACTGGCGTTATCTATGATCAAAATATCCACCGGATATGTCTGTTCCAACAACGCGCCGACACATTCGGCCAATAATTCTTTTCGATTATAAGTAACTACAGCCGCTGCGATCCGGAGTTCTTCTGTCATCTCATATTCCCTACTTTCTAAAAACTTGTATCATATTTTTTGCCTGAAAATTTGGCTTTCAAAAAAGAAAATACTTTATTCTTCCAATTGATCTTCTCCATATTGATCACCGGCACCTCTCTATAGGCATAACCGTTTTTTTCAATCCATACATCCATCAGGAGTTCACTGACTCTGCCGAACAGCCTCGCCTGAAACGGATCATAATCTTTATAGTCTATTTTTCTCTCCAATTCCTCAAGAACATCGAAAAGCCAACGACAATATTCATCGCACTTTTCCCGGGACATGATAAACATATTAAACATATGTCCATAAGTACGCTTCATCACAAGATCAAAAGACGATACGTATTCCGGATACTTTTTTTTCAGGATTTCTCTGGTACAATCCAGATGTTCCGCATAATGGGTGTGCGCATAATGGGTGTACAAACTTTCTATATAATATTTTCTCTTTTTAGGCAATATAATATCATTGTCCCTCAGGAGTCCCCGCATTTCCTTTTCCGACAATATCCGGGTAAACCTGTCTCCAGAGCGGCCTTTCTGTTTTCCGGCAAAGTATCTACGATACTGCACCAATCCCATATAATCGGAATCCACATTTTTCCACATCCAGTATAAACCTGTCAGTTCACAATAATAAGGATTTTTCCATGAAATACTCTCCCCTGTATCATCCCCTGCAAAACCAATATCTCTGCCTATGCCTCTTCCTACATGCAAGGGCAAGTAGCATTTCTCATGTGGCATTCTGTATTTCTTGTGCGTAGCAACAATCACAGTAATCTTCATTACTTAATCTTCTCCCACATATTCATCGCAGATTCGATCACCTTGTCCATATCATAATACTTATATTCTCCGAGACGTCCGCCGAATATCACATTTTTCTCTTCGGCAGCTTTCTTTGCATATTCCTGATACAGCGCCTGATTTTTTTCATCGTTTACCGGATAATACGGTTCCATTCCCTCTTTCCAATCCGTCGAATACTCCCTGGAGATCACCGTCTTCGGCTGAGTTCCGAATTCAAAATGTTTATGCTCGATCACACGGGTATACGGAGTCTCCCGGTCTGTATAATTGACAACGGCAACTCCCTGATAATTATCTGTGTCCAGCACTTCTGTTTCAAAACGTACAGTACGGTATTCCAGCTTTCCAAGGCAGAAATCATAGTAAGCGTCAATAGCCCCGGTATAAACAATCTTATCCCCCATCGCCATATATTTTTCCCGGCTCTCCAGAAAATCCACTCCCGTCTCAATATCAGCACCTTCGAAAAGTTTTTCGATCAGCACATTGTACCCCCCGATCGGAATTCCCTGGTATAAATCGTTAAAATAATTGTTGTCATAAGTAAAACGCACCGGAAGTCTTTTGATGATAAAACTCGGCAAATCTTTACAGTCTCTTCCCCATTGTTTCTCCGTATATCCCTTGACCAGTTTACGGTAAATATCCGTCCCGACCAGCTTGATCGCCTGCTCCTCCAGATTTTTCGGTTCCCCGGGAACATTGGCCCGCTGCTCGTCAATCTTCGCCTTTGCCTCAGCTGGCGTGCGAACGCCCCACATCTTGCTGAATGTGTTCATATTAAAAGGCATATTATAAATCTCACCCTTATAATTGGCAATCGGCGAATTTGTATACCGATTAAACTCCACCAGAGAATTTACGAAGTTCCAGACTTTTTTATTACTGGTATGAAAAATATGCGCGCCATATTTATGCACGTGAATTCCTTCTATATCCTCGCAGTACACATTTCCGCCTATGTGATCTCTCTTTTCGATCACCAAGCACTTTTTCCCTTCCTGATGCGCGAGATAATTGATCACTCCGGAATACAGTCCGCTTCCCACCAAAACATAATCATAATTCTTCATTGTTCTTCTCCTATTTCGCTCCTACTTTTTTAAATATAACGACGATCGTTTTTAAAATAATTTTTGCATCAAGCTGCAAGGACCAGTTATCAATATAATCCAGATCCATGCGAACCACATCTTCGAAATCCTCAATATTACTGCGGCCGCTGACCTGCCACATTCCCGTCAGTCCCGGCTTCATACTTAAACGACGTTTATGGCGCGCTTCATACTGCTGAAATTCATCCACAGTCGGCGGTCTCGTTCCCACAAGACTCATATCACCTTTCAGAATATTCCAGAACTGCGGCAGTTCATCAATACTTGTCGCGCGAATAAATTTCCCAACCTTTGTCACCCTAGGATCATCCGTCATTTTAAACATCAGACCTTTCATCTCGTTTTTTTCCATCAGCGCGGCTTTCCGGGCTTCTGCATCTTTATACATAGAACGGAATTTGTAAATATAAAAATATCGCCCGTTTTTACCGACGCGCTTCTGTTTAAAGAAAAGCGGACCGGGAGACTCCAGTTTCAGAATCGGTGCCAGGAAGATCGTGACGATTCCTGTGATCACCAGTCCGACCAGTGCGCCAATAATGTCTATGATCCGCTTCATCACCAGTTTATTATAATCAAAAAAACGCGGCGCAAAGCTGACTACCGGATAATCCCCGATCATATCTATCTGTTTTCCAAAGCCTTTCTGCCCTTCCAGAACATTGATATTCAGTTGTACAGTAATTCCCATCTCTTCAAATTCTTTAATATAACGCTCAAGAGATTTTCCTGTTGAATATGAAATATTAATGTATGCAAGATCAACAATCTCTTTTCTGGCATCTTCAAACAGATCTTCCAATGTTGCAACGACAGGAAATCCGTCAATAACTTCACCTCTGTGATCCTCATCCAGGATCGCGATACGCACCGCATAAGAACAAAATTCATCCGATTCCTTAAGACGTCTCAATACCTTGCGTACACGATCACTTGTAGTGACAAGGTACATATGCTGCTTGCTCCCAAGCATATATTGCTTCTTTAAAATTTGCTTGACAGCTAAATGCCCTACATACATTAATATTATATTACTCAAAACGGTGACCAGCCATACTCCCCTGGACAAAAAATTCATTTGACGTCCCAGGAAAAAAATCACGGCCAAAACTGCTGCTACAAAAATATTAACTTTAACAATATAAATGAATTCTTCATATTTATCACGCTGCATCAAATATTGATTCATATTGAAAAAAATGAACACACAAAAATAGGCCAAAAAAACCAGCCATAAAGTTCCAATCACGTCATTCATAGAAAGACCCATTGGATTTGGTCTGAATTTCAGCCTGACAAAACTCGCAAACAGGTAACTAGCCACAATACTCGCTGCATCAATAATCATCAAAAGCAAATTTTGAAATTTCTGTTTTTGCTGATACATTGCAGAAACTCCCCCGATTTCTATATTTTGCATAATACTTGCTAATCATTTTATCATATCCAAAAACAAACCGCAATATATTATACGCATTTAACATTTTTATGTCTGTTTTATTAAATTCTGTTTTTAAATTAATACTCGTCCACTATTTCTTTCATTTTTTTTATTTCAACTATCATCTCCTTTGGCTTTTTTACAGACACTTCTGTGGGCAAACTTTTTTCAGATTTTCCAAAGAAAAAAACGGGCGGCCACCTGTTTCCAAGGTGTCTCCGCCCGCTGTCGTTTTATTCCGTTCTTACATTACCTCAGGCCATCCGGCCGCTCTCCCAGGCCGCTCTCGACCGCCGCCACCAGGGCGTCCAGCGCTTCCTGTTCGTCCTCTCCTTCGCAAATGAGCGTAATCTCATCTCCACTCTTCACACAGGCTCCGAGTACGCTCAGCACACTCTTGGCGTTTGCTGTGGTGTCACGAAATTGAAACTTTACGATGGATTTGTATTTCATCGCTTCTTTACAGAGATTGCCAGCCGGACGAAGATGAAGCCCTGTCGGGTTGGTTACTGTAACCTTTTTACTTACCATTTCCGTTTCCTCCTAATTTGTATTCGTCGAAGTACTTGCAGAAGTATCTGTCTTTTCCCGCAGATGTACTGTCACAGTTACCTCCCCATTCTCATCATCGCCTCCGCTTACCAGTTCATAGTCATCCGGAAGATCGATCCGAACCGGAACCTGATAATCTCCCGCGCTCAGACCGCTGAAATCAATGGACGCAGTGACCTGGGAAATATCAAAGGTCTCCAGATCCTCATCGGACGCCTTGATTCTTACAGGAATCTTGGTCTGATCATACTGGACGGTCAGGTTGGATCCGAGATTTTTTCTCTGTATCTGGTCGACGTCCAGCTGATATTCCTGACTGCCATTAGGCAGGATCGATACATGGACAGTGACCGTCTCGGCTGAACTTGTGATCATCATGTCTGAATCGTCACTCAACACGTCCCCGATATCCACCGTGATATCTGTATCGCTGCTCTGTCCGTCGATGTTGATCAGCTCTGCCGGGATCGTGAGCTTATTTCCGTTTGCCGCCAGCGCACTCAGAGCTTCGTCAGAACCGGCCACCGTGATCTCTTCCGGTGTGGTGGTAATATCTGTCACCTGATAGCCATGTTCCGGCGTTCCCGTGTATTCCGCCTCCAGCTGAATACCGGTCTGTTTTCTCCACAGCACGATGTTCACGTCGACCTCCCGGCTTCCGGTCTCGAACGTCAGGAAATTCATCTGTGTCTCTGACATTTCGTCCAGGTTTTTATCGATGACAACCAATGTACCTTTTACGGTTCCTGACTGAGACATACCGCTGACATCGACTTTCGCGACAACGCTGCTGATCTTCTGGATCAGAGATTCCGGCCCGGAGATCGTGATCGTATCCGGATCCGCCGTCTGTTCTCCAATTTCATACTCTTTCGCCGGCTGAGTATCTCCCACATCCACGCTGATCGGGAACTGGGCGCTGTCCACGTCCTCGATCTCGATCGGAATCGTCGCTGTCTGCGTGTGGATCGTCACATTGCTGTTCGACGAAATCCCACTGCACACAGCCGTGACCGGAACGTACACAGGGTCTGTGTCCATGGTCACGATCTGCGTGAGATCAGCGGTGACGGTGATATCATCCGCTGTCACACCGTTTACCACAGAACGGTTTCCCTTGATCGACACGGCAATCGACTGATACTGTTCGGACACCTGATATGTTTTTCTTCCCTCGGCGATATAGGAAGCATTTGTGATCTGCACAGGTATGTCGGAAAACGTTCTCGTCACAATCGGATCGCTGACGGATGTCACCACATACCAGATAACGATCGCGATAATGATCGATATGATCTTCAGCGGCAGGTTGTTCAGTATTTTTTCTTTCATGATTCGCCCGCCCCCTCCTTTTTCTTCTTCCGGAACCGGTATTTGCCTTTTCCGTCGTCTTCCTGCTTATGGGGCAGATCCTGGATCAGGTGAAGCTGTTTTCTCAATTCTGCCGGCGTCACCGCCTTCTTCAGTTCTCCGCCTACCGCATAGGAAACATTTCCCGTCTCCTCTGACACGATGATCGTGAAGGAATCCGTGGCCTCGCTGACGCCTACGCCCGCGCGATGACGGGTACCCAGATCTTTGCTCAGAGACATATTGTCGGACAGAGGAAGATAGCAGGTCGCTGAAACGATCCGGTCGCCCCGGATGATCACAGCTCCGTCATGCAGCGGAGTATTGTGTTCAAAAATATTGATCAGAAGCTGGCTGGTGACAATACCATCCACCGCAATTCCTGTTTTTTCATACTCTTCCAGTGTGATATTCCGTTCGATCACGATCAACGCCCCTGTTTTCACTGCGCCCATCTCATAACACGCGCGTACGATCTCGTTGACCGTCTTATCGCTGAATCGTTCCTGCTTCTCAGAAGAACCGGGAAGCGAGATCGTAGACAATGGCGCCTTTTCTCCCAGCTGTTCCACTGCCCTTCTCAGCTCCGGCTGGAAAATGATCACAAGCGTGGTCAGGGCGACACCGCCCAGCGCTCCAAGCAGATACAGAAATGTCTGCATCTGAAAAATACTTGCCAGTACCGCAAATCCAACGATTACTAAAATACCCTTTAACAGTGTATACGCCTTCGTGTTCTGCACCCACCGGATCACATGGTATACAAAATATGCGATCAGCAGAACCTGTACAATATCTATAAACTCTATAGGTTTCGGAAACGTTATCTCTGATAACCGTAGTGTTATCCAATTCCAAACTGCATGCACACTGTCACTCCCCTTCTTCCTGTTTTATTTTGTAAATCAGACCGAGACCGGGATTCTTTTCCGTGTCAGTTCAGGTAAGCCTGCGCAGTTTTTCTGTCTCCGGCTCTCGGTTTTTTCTTATAAATTTTTCAGTGTATCTGTCAGCTTTTCCTCAAAATCAACAGAATCAAAATATTCGTTCTTCTGTCTTTCCGCCTGTTCGTCCTCCTCGGAAAGTTCTTTTTCTGAAGCCGGATCCTGAACTTCCATACCGGCAGTATCATATCTCTGGATCACATCCGCCAGAACATCGGGAAGCTCCTCGGTCTGCCGCCCCGCCGTTTCGGAAGAACCCGAGACCGTATCGTCCGTCCGGTCTTCTTCCTGCCCCGGACGTTTCTCCCTCCCCGGCTCTTCTTCACTGATATTTTTAATCGTGCGGTTCGGATTTGAGACAGCCATCTTCGGAACCGCCTTCACATAGTAATAATACTCGTCGTCCTGAAAACGAAGCATTTTACTTCTGGAATAATCGCCTCCGAAAATAAACAGCTGCAGTATATAACAGATCAGACAGCTTGCCACCGTTCCGATCAGAAGTACCGGCACAGAGATCGGAATTTCAAGAAACAGAGCCCCGGCCAGCTGGATCACAATGTACGCAATCCCTCCCGCGATCACTGAAATCTGCCATGCATAATCCGCTTCCAGTGTACGGATCAGATTGACCACCAGCAGTGTGACTGTGCAGCAGATCAAGGCGACGAGAAGCGCTTCATTCTGAAAGACGCCTTCCGCCATCGTCCGGACAAAATCCAGCATATTAAGATCCTCGCTGGCAGCCAGTACCGCAATCCGTTCCGAGACCAGACGCATAAAATAGTATACCACCAGACCGCACGCCACCGATAACGCGGATACCGGCCCGCCCGCCAGTCCGAAAGCGATCGGGACCGCCGCCGGGATATGCAGCGCAAAAGCCAGCGGTGTCAGGATCAGCGCAAGTGCCTCTCCGGAAGCAAAGCGCAGATATAAAATCCACAGAGCCAGGAGCAGCACAGCCCCAAAAGCCGCCGCCAAAATATGAACACCGGTGCACTGCAGAAGGATCAGGGCCATCGCAAAAAATACCATTCCGTTCAGCGGTATAATCGCACAGATCAGCGAGAGGATCAGTATGATAAAAATATTTCCCAGCGCCGACACATAATCCAGCGTATGGTTAATACTCTGGAAAACCGCCAGCGCCAGAAGAAATTTTCCTGCCGGAAGGATATATGTGCCATACTCGGCGTAGATCTCTTTCAGCTTTTCTTTCAGTTCCAAAAAAAATGTCATTCGGGATTCCTCCTGTTTCATCGACGCTTATTTTTTCGGTCCGCGCCGGCAATATGCGATTTTTTTCCAGCTGACACGCCTTTTTCTTCTCTGTCATACTCCCGCAGCAGGACTCCCAGTCTCTGGGTATATTTTTTCGTATCCCTGACTGCTTTTTTATATTTCTTCAGTGAGAAAGCGACTGTCAAAAGCGAATAGACCACAAGCATCCCCACATAGACGGCCGCCAGCAGTATCAGCAGCACCCACAGATTCATGGAATCCATTCCGTCCATCAGCCAGTCGATCTTCCACATCGCCCAGAGGCCGATCACCAGAAAGTATCCGATGGTCGTAAGGAAGAAATTTTTCAACAGCATGAGACCGATATAATCATTTCTGTAGTACCGGCTGATTTTCAGCTCCTTTTTTCCATCCTCCTGCTCATAACGGGCAAGAGCCGTCATCTGACGGATTCTTTCCTTATTCAGCATAGGTTTTCCTCTTTGATCTTTTCATATAAGAATGCCCTGTCCATCCGGGCATTCTCAGGATTACACCTTAATTATTCTAACATATTATCCGCCGGTTGGAAAGGAGTTCCTGCAAACTAATTGTTTCCGATCGCCACAGTCACAAAGAAAATCGCCTCCACACCCGCCTGTCTGAAGAGAGCAGCCAGGGCGTCCACGGTGCTTCCCGTCGTGTAAATGTCATCCACCAGAAGGATCCTCCGATATGGAATTTTTTTCTCCGGATGTCTCAGGCAAAAGGCTTCCCGAAGATTTTTTCTCCGTTCCTCCGGATCCAGTTCTTTCTGGGGCAGCGTATTTTTCTTTCGAAGGACAAGACTGCTGTCCACAGGAAGACCGGTCTCTTTCGCCAGACATCGTGCCAACACTTCTGCCTGATTATACCCTCTTGTCCGGAGTTTTTTCCGATGGATCGGCACCGGGACCAGCACCTCTGCTTTCGTTCTGCGGATCATCCGGTCCCCGTAGACTGCGATCGCCCGGGCATAAAATCCTGCGTACTCCTGCCTGCCCGAATACTTAAAACGCATCAGGGAACCCTGGATCGGCCCATGATACGGGTAGACAGCGAACCCCCAGTCATAGAAATGACGGCCCTTTCCACATTCCGTACAGTATTCTTCTGTCCACGAATGGATCGATTTGCTGCACTTCCGGCACCGGGGTTCCTCCACCGGTTTCAGTTTCCGGGCACAGTTCCTGCAGATATACGGTTCCTTTTTCCCGAGAATGCCGTCGCAGACCGGACAGCGCCTGGGATAGATCCAGTCCAGCACACTGTCCGCAATCACTTTTCCTGTCCCGCACCGCCCGAAAACGCCTGCGGCGGCGCCGTCTGTCCTGCTTCTTTTACTCTGTATTGTATTTTCTGTTTTCAAGCTCATCTGACACCTCTCAAACACATCCCACTCTTCTGAGAACTGACAGATTCTCCTGTATGATCACAGCATCCAGCTGATAAAAATCGCTTCTTCAAAAACAGCCTGCCGGTCAGGCTGGCCGCTTCACATTCCTTCTTCCCGGCTGCACTCAACGATCCGCTCCGCAAGCGTTGTATAACGGTTTTCCTCGATGTGATTGTCAATCATCGCCTGGAAGGTCACATCGCTGCCCACCAGCGTCACACACTTTCGCGCCCTGGTCACCGCCGTATAGAGAAGATTCCGCGTCATCAGCATCCGCGGACCGCCCAGCAGCGGAATAATCACTGCCGGATACTCGCTTCCCTGAGCTTTGTGGATCGTTGTAGCGTAGGCAAGTTCCAGCTCTTCCGTCTGCTTAAACGTATAGTCCGCGAACTTTCCCTCCTCATATTCCACCGTCACGGTTTCGGCATAGGGATTGATCTTCCGGATGATCCCCAGATCGCCGTTGAACACTCCCATACCCCGCTCGGCAACGACTCCGTTGATCCCCCGGAGTTCCCATTCCAGCTGGTAATTATTCTTGATCTGCATCACCTTATCGCCTTCCCGGAAGACGCCGCTGTTCGTTTCCTTTTCCTCTTTTTCCGGTGAGGGCGGATTCAGGTACCGCTGAAGGATCCCGTTGAGGTTTTCCACGCCCAGCGCACCCTTCCGCATCGGGGTGAGCACCTGAATGTCCTGAGGTTTGGCTTCCACATATTTGGGCAGCTTCTGGGAGATCAGAAGCACGATGATCTTCAGGATCACGTTCACATCGTACCGCTTCAGGAAAAAGAAATCCCGGCTTTTGTTGTCCAACGTGACCTTCTGTCCATTGTTGATCTTGTGGGCGTTGACCACGATATCGCTCTGGGACGCCTGGCGGAAAATACGGGTCAGGCGCACCATCGGAAAACATTCCGAGCGGATCAGATCCCGGAGCACGCTGCCCGGGCCGACGCTCGGAAGCTGATTCTGGTCTCCGACCAGGATCAGGCGCGTCCCCGGTACCAGGGCACACAACAATGCATGCATCAGATGAATATCCACCATAGAGACTTCGTCTATGATCACCACATCTGTTTCCAGCGGATTAGAAGCATTCCGTTCAAAGTGGACATGAGTGGAATCGTCGTCCATCCCTCCGTTTACTTCCAGCAGCCGGTGGATCGTACACGCCTCATAGCCTGTGGCCTCGGTCATCCGCTTGGCCGCGCGGCCGGTGGGCGCCGCGAGAAAAATATCCAGTCCCTCATCGGCAAAATAATGGATCATCGCATTGATCGTCGTCGTCTTTCCGGTTCCCGGCCCTCCAGTCAAGATCATCAGGCCGCAGCAGGCCGCCTCGATCACAGCCTCCCGCTGCACTTCGTCCAGCTCCGTACCAGTGTTTTTCTCGATCTGCTCCAGTTTCCGGCGCACCAGATCCTTATCATCCTCGCAGACGATGTTCAGTTCATGCAGCATGCGGGCAGAATTGAGTTCCAGATAATAATACTGGCCCGCATAGACCAGTTTCTGATTTTCGCCGTCCGGAAGCTCCCGCTCCTTCACGACAATCTTCCTTTCGATAGAAAGGTCCATCAGATATTTCGACATATCTTCGACATGAATTCCGAGAAGTTCCTGCGCTTTTGCCGTCAGTATGTTTTCCGGGAGAAACATATGTCCCTGGGCAGACGCCTGGCTCAATATGTAAAGCAAAGCACTTCGGATCCGGTACTCGCTGTCGGCGACAATGCCGATCTTCGCCGCAATCTCATCGGCCATCTTAAAGCCGACGCCCTGGATATCTTCTGCTAACTTGTAGGGATTTTCTTTCAAGATACGGTACAGGCCATCCCCGTACTGATGATAGATTTTCGCCCCAAGGGCGAGAGAAATTCCATACTGAGACAGGAAGATCATCGCATTCTGCATCTCGGCTTTTTCCGCCACCTGAGCAGCGATTTCCCTGGCCTTGCGCTCACTGATCCCCTTTACCTCCGCAAGACGTTCCGGTTCTTCCTGAATGATTCGTAACGTTTCTGTCTTAAAACGCCGGACGATCCTGGCCGCAAGCGCCGCGCCAACCCCCTTAATCGCTCCCGATCCGAGGTAACGCTCCAGCGCTGCGGAATCTTCCGGCACCTTGGTCTCATAGGATTCGATACGGAACTGGCGGCCATAGACGGAATGCTCCGTCTCTGTCCCGACCGCCTCGATCAGTTCTCCCTCTCCGATCGCTGGAAGTGTTCCTACACAGGTCAGTTCCGTACCCTTCATTTTCAAATTCAAAACGGTATACCCGTTTTCCTCATTGCGGAATATGATATGATCCACATATCCCTCTACTGTTCTTTTTTCCATATCAAAACTGGCTTTCAAATTTTGTCATCACTTCCCGGTACTGTCCGGTTCCCAGCGCCACCACACAGGACGGATTCTCTGCCGTCATCGTCTGGATACCTGTCCGTTCCTGGATCAGCTCCTCAATCCCGTCCAGCAGGCAACCACCGCCGGTCAGAACGATCCCCCGGTCCGCCACATCAGATGCCAGCTCCGGCGGCGTCTTTTCCAGTACCGCACAGACAGCATCCGCAATCTCTCCGGTCGCTGTTTTCAGCGCTTCGCGGATCTCCTCGGAAGTAAGCGTGATCGTCTTGGGAAGTCCGGTGATGATATTTCTCCCCTTGACCTCCATGCTCTTCTCTTCAATCCTCGGATAAGCCGAGCCGATCTGGATCTTGATGGACTCCGCGGTCTGTTCTCCGATAAATACGTTATGCTGCTTGCGCACGTAGCGGATGATCGCCTCGTCGAAATCATCGCCGGCCAGCTTGACCGAATTTGACACGACCGTTCCGGCCAGCGAGATCACCGCAATATCCGTCGTTCCTCCTCCGATATCCACCAGCATATTTCCACAAGGTTTCGTAATATCAATTCCCGCTCCGATGGCCGCGGCCACAGGTTCGGGAACGATCACCACATCTCTGGCTCCCGCCTGATACGTGGCCTCCTCCACCGCTTTGCGCTCCACTTCCGTCACTCCCGACGGCACACAGATACTGACCCTGGGCTTACGAAACGCTTTTCTGCCCATTGCCTTCTGAATAAAATATTTTAACATTCTCTCTGTAATCAGAAAGTCAGTGATAACTCCCTGGCGCAGGGGACGGATTGCCATAATGTTTCCCGGCGTACGCCCGATCATCTGTCGTGCTTCCTCACCGATTGCCTTCACTTTATCGGTGTCTTTATCATATGCGACTACGGACGGCTCTTTGAGCACGATTCCTTTTCCTTTGGAATACACCAGTATACTGGAGGTTCCAAGGTCGATTCCTATATCTGTCCCTGCAGCCATATAATTCCCCTTTCTCTTTCTGCAATTCTGTATTTTTCTATTTCCTAATTATAGCGAATTGCCAGATAAATGGAAAGCGTTTTTTATAGATATTTTGCGACATATTTCCCGGTATAAGAGGCAGGATTCTTCGCCACTTCCTCCGGAGTTCCCTTCGCGATCACCGTTCCGCCACGGTCGCCGCCTTCCGGTCCGATATCAATAATGTAGTCCGCGGTCTTGATCACATCCAGGTTGTGTTCGATGACGACCACTGTATTTCCACCCGCAGACAGGCGCTGCAGAATCTCCACCAGCTTGTGAACATCCGCAAAGTGCAGACCGGTCGTGGGCTCGTCCAGAATATAGATTGTCTTTCCGGTACTTCGTTTGCCCAGCTCCGCAGCCAGCTTGATCCGCTGCGCCTCGCCGCCGGACAGTGTTGTGGACGGCTGTCCCAGCCGGATATAGGAAAGTCCCACATCGTTCAGCGCTTCCAGCTTCCGGCAGATTGACGGAACCGGCCGGAAAAATTCCACCGCTTCCTCCACCGTCATATCCAGCACATCATAGATACTCTTTCCCTTATATTTTACCTCAAGGGTTTCCCGGTTATACCGTTTTCCCCGGCAAACCTCGCAGGGCACATAGACGTCCGGAAGGAAATGCATCTCGATTTTTATGATCCCGTCGCCGCCGCATGCCTCGCAGCGTCCTCCCTTGACGTTGAAACTGAATCTCCCTTTTTTATATCCTCTCGCTTTCGCGTCCTGGGTCGCCGCGAACAGATCGCGGATCTGATCGAACACGCCGGTGTACGTCGCAGGGTTGGACCGGGGCGTCCTTCCGATAGGCGACTGGTCGATATCGATGACCTTGTCCAACAGTTCCTCGCCCTCGATGCCTCTGTGTTGCCCCGGGATCGTCCGCGCCCGGTTCAGATCTCTCGCCAACCGCTTGTACAGGATTTCATTGACCAGAGAACTCTTTCCGGAGCCGGAAACCCCCGTCACACAAGTCATTACCCCCAACGGGAATGCGACGTTGATATTCTTCAGATTGTGTTCTTTCGCTCCCAGAATTTTGAGCCAGCCGGTCGGCTTTCTGCGCACCTTCGGAACCGGTATTTTCAGCTTTCCGCTGAGATACGCACCGGTGATGGACTTTTCGTTTTTCATGATATCCTCAGCGGTTCCGATCGCCACCAGTTCACCGCCGTGCTCTCCCGCTCCCGGTCCGATATCCACGACACAGTCCGCCGCCCACATCGTGTCCTCGTCATGTTCCACGACGATCAGCGTATTCCCCAGATCTCTCAGGTGTTTCAGTGTACTCAGCAGCTTATCGTTATCTCTCTGGTGAAGGCCGATACTTGGCTCATCGAGAATATACGCAACACCCACAAGTCCGGATCCGATCTGGGTTGCCAGACGGATCCGCTGTGCCTCGCCGCCGGACAGCGTACCGGTTGCACGGGAGAGCGTCAGATAATCCAGTCCCACATCCATCAGGAATTTCACTCGTGCCCGGATCTCTTTCAGCACCTGCTTTCCGATCAGCATCTGCTGGTCTGTCAGCTTCAGTTCCTCCAGAAAAACGGTCAGTTTTTCAATCGATAGATCCGTCACCTCCGCAATATTCTTATCGCCCACCGTCACCGCCAGAGAGGTCGGCTTCAGACGCTGCCCGTGGCAGGCATTACAGGGCGTAACACGCATAAAGGTCTCATATTCCTGCTTAACGGAATCGGCAGATGTTTCCCGGTAACGGCGCTCCACATTTTTGATCAGCCCCTCAAAAGCGACGTCGTACACGCCGGTGCCTCTCTGACCGGTATAATGCACCTTTACCTTTTTCCCGTCGGTTCCATAGATCAGCACATCGTGGATTTTTTTCGGATACTCCTGAAACGGGGTATCCAGAGAAAAATCATACTCCTCAGCCAACGCCTCCAGGATCGCCCGGGTAAAGCTTCCTTTCGACGTGCAGGACTGCCATCCCAGGACTACGATCGCGCCCTGATTGATGCTCAGCGACGGATCCGGGATCATCAAACGTTCATCGAACTCCATTTTATAACCCAGGCCATAGCAGCTCGGGCAGGCGCCGAACGGATTGTTGAAGGAAAAACTCCGTGGTTCGATCTCTTCCATACTGATCTGACAATCTGGGCAGGAAAAGCTCTGGCTGAAACTCTGAATGTTTCCGTCCATCGTATCTACGAACAGAAGTCCGTCCGCCAGACTCAGCACATTCTCAATCGAGTCTGTGAGACGCTTCTCGATCCCGGGCTTCACCACCAGACGGTCCACAACGATCTCGATATTATGCTTGATATTCTTATCCAGAGAGATCTCCTCGGAGAGTTCATACAGATTTCCGTCGATGATCACCCGGACGTAACCGCTCTTCTTCGCACGCTCCAGCACCTTCTCGTGGCGGCCCTTCCGCCCGCGCACCACCGGCGCGAGAAGCTGAATTTTCGTCCGCTCCGGGAGCGACATGATATGGTCCACCATCTGATCCACCGATTGTTTACTGATCACCCGCCCGCACTTCGGACAATGGGGGATCCCGATCCTCGCATAGAGGAGACGGAAATAATCGTAAATCTCGGTCACTGTTCCCACAGTAGAACGCGGGTTTCGGTTCGTAGATTTCTGGTCGATGGAGATCGCCGGTGGGAGACCCTCGATGCTCTCCACATTCGGTTTCTCCATCTGGCCCAGGAACTGGCGGGCATAAGAAGAAAGACTCTCCATATATCTTCTCTGGCCTTCCGCATAGATCGTCTCGAACGCCAGAGAACTTTTTCCGGAGCCGCTGAGTCCCGTCAGAACCACAAACTCATTTCTCGGAATATCCACATCCAGGTGCTTCAGATTATTCTCACAGGCACCGCGGATCTTTATAAACTGTTTTTTTGTATTGTCCACCATCTTTGACCTCTTTTTACCTCTGTCATGATTACTTATGAAACAAGCCCATTGTAGCACACTATGAACGTGAAAGCAAACATTTGTTCTTTCCCGTATTAATAACATGTAACATTTCAGCCATCTGAACTGTTATGTTTTCCGGACAGCTGAAGAAGGGAGATTCCTATGACAAGCTCCGGAAATGCATCCATGTCAGCATCCTGGATTTTTCCTGGTTTGACGATGACCTGTATTATCATACGGTTCATCTCTATGATGATTGTAAAAAGGAGTGTTATTCGGATCTTCTGGAATTGCAGTTCCTCGAATCGAAGAAGCTGCCGCCAGAAGCGCAGTCTGAAAAAGGGATCCTGCGCTGGATGCGGTTTCTGCATGGCAAAAACCGAAAGGAGTTCGAGTATATGGCAGAGAAAGACGAATATATCCGGGAAGCATATGACACATTGGTGCAGATGAGTGCGGATGAGAAAAAGCAGATGGAATATGAAGCGCGGGAAAAGGCGCTGCGGAACTACCAGTCCCAGATGCAGAGCGCGGAAAACGCCGGTTTCAGAAAAGGAGAACAGTTTGGTTTTCAAAACGGTCTGAAGAAAGCCAAGCGTGTATTTCAACTAAGTGCACAAGGCAAAACACCGACAGAGATTGCAGAAATCTGCCAGATATCGGAACAGGAAGCCAGAGATATCTTAGAATGATCATTTAAAAACAGACGCCATCTCCCACCGCCTCACTCTCAGAAGCGGGCATGGTCTCTCCGGCGTTCGCCGGGGCGTGCCTGAGACAGCCTCCCGGCCGCCGGCTCCTTAGGGAAATGCAGTGCTTGCGACTACAGGCGGACACGGCCAGACGGGATGTCCGCGGAACCGCAGAGCGAACAAGCCTACTGCAGGAACCAAGCCTAAATCCCGCTCTGAGCGTCTGCGAACATCCCGCCTGGCCGTGTCCGAATGTCGGAGTGAGCACGCATTCCTAAGGAGCCAGCAGCCGGGAGGCTGTCTCAGGCACGCCCCGGCGGGCGGCGGAGAGGCTGTGCCCGCTTCGTCCCTCCTACTCCAAAAGAAAATCGGCCATTATGACGTTGCTGACGGAGACGCCTTGTCGGGTCAGACCGATCCTTCCGCCGGTTCTCCACAGCATCTCCAACTTCAGATACTTTTCCAGTACCGGACGATATACTTCATCGACTGTTTTCCCGAACAGCCGCCGGAATTCCTGTTCAGAGATCCCCTCATTCATTCGAAGGCCCAGGAACATAAATTCCTCCATGCAATCCTGCTGCGAGAGCTGCTCCGTATTTTCACGGATCTTTTCCGGCTGCCCGCTGTCCGCCAGATATTTTCTTACATCTGTTGTATTGGTAAATCTGCGGTTCTCCAGCAGAGACGCCGCGCCCGGCCCGAAGCCGAGGTAATCGACGCGTTTCCAATATCCGATGTTGTGACGGCATTCGCATCCCGGCTTTGCGTAATTGGAGATCTCATACTGAGTATACCCGTATTCTCCGAGAATCTCTCCGGTTCTCTCATACATCTTCCGCTCTGTTTCCTCCTCCGGCAAATCCAGATCCCGGGAAGCAAACGGCGTACCCGGCTCGACGATCAGGCTGTACGCCGAGATATGTTCCGGCCCGAGTTCTGCGACAGTGCGCAGGCTGGCTTCATAGCTCTCCAGGCTCTGCCCCGGCAGTCCGGACATCAGATCAACATTGATGTTGGAGAATCCACAGCCGCGGGCCTGCGAGAAGCTTTCCAGAAAATCGCGGAAAGTATGGATCCTTCCCAGCTGCCGGAGTTCCCGGTCATGTACGGACTGGCACCCGAGACTCAGGCGGTTAAAACCGGCCTCCCGGTAGATCTGCAGTTTTGCTTCCGAGAGTGTCCCGGGATTTGCCTCCAGCGTGATCTCTGCATCCTGGTCGAACCGGAAGTTTTGCTTCAAAAGTGTCAGGATTTCCGCCAGCAGCTCCGCTTTCGGCACGGACGGAGTTCCGCCTCCGAAGAACACAGAGGCCACATGAGAATCGGGAAAAGATCCCGTTCCCGAAATTTCTTTTTTCAGCGCCTCCATATATCTGTACTGCTGTTCTTCTGTCGACGGGAACGATAGAAAATCGCAGTAATCACATTTGCGGATACAGAAGGGAATGTGAACGTATAATTCCAGTATATTACTCATTTGCTTTTTCCTTTTTTAATATAATACCATCGCTATTTTGCATAGATTTCGCAAACGCGGACAACAGAAAGGGATTATATGCAATCTCAAGCATATGATGTTCCACTGTACATTGAAGCGCCATACAAAAGAGAATTGTTAAAAACACAAAGTCCTCTTCTTTTAGTGCACGATACGAAATTTTTACACTCAGAAAACATATTACACAAAATACAACTGTTCCCATACAGAGAAGTATAGAAATATATGAAGAATCTAAAAAGAAATAATTAGCTCTTGTTTCTGTGCTTCCGCCAAATCCAATCATTGGAATATATTGTCCAAACCACGAAAATCCATATTCCGTAATCCCTTTTTTCCCAAGTAAAAGGCGTGAACTGGTCAGCCAATTGACAATTTTCCAAAACTCGCTATCTTCTCGATAACTCAAAGTCAATAAAGTGATAAGTCCTGCACACAAGGGAACAGCTCCTACCATTAATCCTTGAATCAGGCGACTTCTTCGCCGTGTTTTCCCTTTTTTTATTTCACGATGTCTTTGAATTTTCTGATATAAAAGCATCAAGGTCAGCAAAATGATCATTACCGTATTCATTCTCGCATCGCAGAAAACATATATAGCTGACCCACAAATAAAAAATATAATCAGCTCCCTGATCCTCAATCTTTCTTTTCTTATATATGTCCATGCAAGGCACAAATAAAATACATGCGCTGAAAAATCCGTAGGATAAACAGACCCAAACGCAATTCTCGCCCTCCTTCCTTCCTGATGATAAATCAGATTCTCAATAAGTCCTGTTTCAGCTGCAACGATCATTAACACCATCAAAATGGCTCCAAGGCCAAAATAAACTTGCACAATTTTGCGAAAAGACAATCCCTGCGCACCAATCAATAAAAGCACAAATGTAAGGAGTATTTCATACCTGCTTCTTCTTGCATAAGCCACAAAAAAGCTTAACATGACGATAGAAATCACAAAAACTTCACTTACTCTATATATTTGAGAGATTGCGATTTTTGCAAAAATGAATACCAGCATAACAATTCTCAACATTATATGAAATTGTGAATGATCTTTTAGTGGAAACATTGTTGTATGCAAAAACGCATCCACAAAAAAGATTCCAAACAAAATCAAATAACATTTTTCTAATATTTCCTTTTTATTTATTTCAAAGTATTTTTCTATCCTATACAATAATTCTGTACCCATCTGCATTTTTATATCTCCTGGAATCTGTAACATTTCATAACTGATATTTTATATTGATTTTTTCCTTGTGAAGTACCGCCGGAATACAGTTTCGGATAATCGCAGCGACATCGGCCTCCGGCTTTCGGCATCCCGTATCAACCCAGTGTTTCAGGATCATCGTAAATCCGGCCTGGAAGGAAATAAAATAGTACATCATGTCTTCCTCCGAGGTGATCCCGGCCTTTTCGCATTGAAGTTTGATGATCTCATTCCACATCGGCCCATACCCCTGCCGGATGGGAAACAACTTTCGGTGTCTGAGATTGATCCTATAAAAATAGCTGTGTTTTTTGATATGCCGCAGAAACGGGAGAAAGGATTCTTCCGAAAAGATCAGGTGTTCCTCCCGGGGAGCCGCCGCATAGGTTTCCAGCAATTCCGCATTCAGAAGATCTTCCATTTTGTCCACCATATCGTAAATGTCCATAAAATGCGCGTAAAAGGTGGAGCGGTTGACCTGCGCTTTCTCACAGATCTTTTTCACAGTGATTTTTTCAAACTCCGTATGCTTCATAATATCCAGCATGGCGGCTTCCATGCGGATCTCTGTGTCCCGGAAACGCTGATTGTTTTTCGTATTCACGTCTGCTCCCTCTCTTTATTATTCCAACACAAATTGTGTTATTGACGATTGATTGTATCATTTTACTGCGGGATAATAGAAAAAGCAAGAAAAAAGATTTAAGAGAAAACGTTTGGAAAGAAACTTCCGGATTTATCTTAATGGCGCGGCAAGTGCGTCAGGAAAGAGGAAACGATGAAAGCTGCTATCTACAGGGGACAGCACCACGTAGATCTGTGTGAACTGCCTGTTCCGGAACTGAACGATGATGATGTGCTGATTCAAAATATTTATTCCAGTATCTGCGGTACGGACGTTGCCGTATACCAGCATGGCTCGGCCACAGGACACCGTATCTTTGAAAATGGAGAATTCGGACACGAGACCGTTTCGCGGATCGTCGCCAAAGGAAAAAATGTCACGGAGTTTGAAATCGGCGAACGGGTGTATCCCTATCCACTCTATGCGACCGGCGACACCCGGAGAGCGGGAACGATCGGAGGATTTTCCGAGTATATCCGGGTTCCGGACGCAAAATTGAATCACTCTCTGTACCGGGTGGACGATCGGATCTCTGACCGGGAAGCCTGCCTGATCGAGCCGTTTACCGTAGGCTGCCGGGCGGCGAGACGCGGCCATCCGATGCCGGGTGAAACCGCCGTTGTCTTCGGATGCGGAACGATCGGTATCGCGGCGGCGATTGCGTTCCAGTATTTCGGAGTGGAAAAGGTCATGATCTGCGACCTCTCAGAGTTCCGTCTTGCCATCGCCCGGAAACTTGGCTTTGCGGTCTGCAATATGTCCTGCGGATCGTTTGAGGACACCGCCAGACAGTATTTTGGCGAAGCACATTCTCTTCACGGAAGCGTGCCGGATATCGACTGCTTCATCGACGCTACCGGATCCGAGCAGATCATGGATCTGTTCATGCGGGCAGGAAAAATCGAAAGCCGGTTTGTGAACGTAGCTGTGGACAAGACACTGAGAAATCTGGACCTGCTCCATCTGACCTACTCATCCAAGAGCATCATCGGGTCCGGCGGTTATATGCCGGAGGATGTGACAGATGTTATGAATATCATGAAGAGTAGAAAGTGGAAGATCGAGAACATCATCACCCATGAATTCCCTCTGGATCAGATCGGGGAGGCGCTGGAGACAGCCTCCGATCCCTCCAAAGCATTTAATGTGATCATAAAATTCTGATCTGCATTCACGCTATGCAACCGTTCGTTACCGTTCAGCCAGCTGAACGGTAACAACGCTATACAATTTGTCCTGGCCGTGGTAAAATAAATCCGCCGGTCGGGGCGTTTTTACACTTTTATACATTCTGCGCGGGAAATACACAGACCCTGTCCGGACTTTTCCGTATTCCGCAAAGGAGGGAATTCTGTTGATCTCACGAATCAAAAAACTGTTGGAAAAGGAAGCTGTCTCCTATCTTTTCTGGGGTATCGCGGCGACTGCCGTGAACTGGATCGTCTACACTGCCGCGTCTTTCCTGACGCCATGGCCGATGACCGTCTGCAACTTTATCGCCTGGATGGCGGCAGTGCTTTTCGCCTATCTCACCAACCGGAGTTTTGTTTTCCGGTCCCATACACATGGAGCAGCGGAAGTCCTCCGGGAGTTTCTTCTTTTTGTCGGCGCCCGGATCTTTACCGGCCTGTTTGAAATTTTCCTGCCGTCGATCCTGTTTCACGCCGGCGTCACCTGGTCGTTTCTGGGCATTGAAGGCTTCTGGGCAAAGGCGGTCGTAACCGTCCTGATCATTGTCATGAACTATATCCTGAGCAAACTGATCGTATTCCGGAAGTAACAGAAATGAGGGCCTCCGTAATGATATGCCCCCTGTCAAGTAGACAGGGGGCATATCATTACGGGCAGCCCTCTTCTTTTTGTTCTCTTTAATTGTCGTCCAGTTTCAGCACACTCATAAACGCTTTCTGCGGAATTTCCACATTTCCGACCTGGCGCATGCGCTTCTTTCCTTCTTTCTGTTTTTCCAGCAGCTTCTTCTTTCGGGTAATATCGCCGCCGTAACATTTCGCCAGGACGTCTTTGCGGAGCGCCCGCACCGTCTCTCTGGCAATGATCTTGGAGCCCACCGCCGCCTGGATCGGGATCTCAAACAGCTGTCTCGGGATCTCCTCTTTCAGCTTCTCGCACATCTTTCTTCCGCGCTCATAGGCGGAACCGGAATATACAATGAAGGACAGTGCGTCTACTTCTTCCTTGTTCACCAGAATATCCAGTTTCACAAGTTCGCTGCGCTCATACCCCAGCAGCTCATAGTCAAAGGACGCATAGCCGCGGGACCGGGATTTCAGCGCGTCGAAAAAGTCGTAAATGATCTCATTGAGCGGAAGGTGGTAATGCAGCATCGCGCGGGTGGTCTCCATATATTCCATTCCCTGGTACTGTCCGCGGCGCTGCTGGCACAGTTCCATGATCGGACCGATGAACTCCGTCGTCACCATGATCTCCGCGCGCACCACAGGCTCCTCCATATAATCGATCTCCGACGGATCCGGAAGGTTGGACGGATTGGTCAGGTCGATGCAGGTTCCGTCTGTCTTGTGAACCTTGTAGATAACACTGGGGGCCGTGGTCACCAGATCCAGATTATATTCCCTCTCCAGACGTTCCTGGATGATCTCCAGGTGGAGAAGTCCCAGGAATCCGCAGCGGAACCCGAATCCCAACGCCGCCGAAGTCTCCGGCTCATAAAACAGGGAAGCGTCGTTCAGCTGCAGTTTCTCCAGCGCATCCCTCAGATCCTGGTACTGAGCGCCGTCCGCCGGATACATTCCGCAGTAGACCATCGGATTGACCTTTTTATATCCCGGAAGGGGTTCGGCACAGGGATTGTCCGCATCCGTGATCGTGTCGCCCACGCGGGTATCCCGGACATTCTTAATGCTCGCCGTGATATAACCGACCATCCCGGCGCTCAGTTCTTCACAGGGAATCAGCTGGCCGGCGCCAAAGTATCCCACTTCGACGACCTCCTCCACCGCGCCGGTGGCCATCATACGGATTTTCGTGCCTTTTTTCACGCTTCCCTCCATCACACGGCAGGAAACGATAACACCGCGGTAGGCGTCGTATACAGAATCGAAGATCAGCGCCTGGAGCGGATGGTCCGGGCTTCCCTTGGGCGCGGGGATCTTATTCACGATCTGCTCCAGCACCTCGTCCACGTTCTCTCCTGTTTTCGCGGAGATCCGAGGAGCGTCCTCCGCCTCGATGCCGATCACATCCTCGATCTCAGCGATCACGCGGTCGGGATCCGCGCTCGGCAAATCGATCTTATTGATCACCGGAAAGACATCCAGGTCATGGTCCAGCGCCAGATATACGTTTGCAAGGGTCTGCGCCTCGATCCCCTGAGACGCGTCGACCACCAGGATCGCACCGTCGCAGGCCGCCAGGCTTCGGGACACCTCGTAGTTGAAATCCACATGGCCCGGCGTGTCGATCATGTTCAGAATATACTCTTCGCCGTCCTTCGCCTTGTAAATGGTCCGGACCGCCTGAGCCTTGATGGTGATTCCGCGTTCCCGTTCCAGATCCATATTGTCCAGCACCTGATCCTGCATTTCGCGCTCGGTCAGCAAACCTGTTTTCTGAATGATTCGGTCCGCCAGTGTAGACTTTCCGTGGTCGATATGTGCGATAATACAAAAATTTCGAATTTTACTCTGTTCAATTCCTGCCAATTCTGTTCCTCCATTACATTGCCATCTGATAAATCTCGCCGACCTCTTTCGCGCCCAGCGGACGGATCCTGGTGAGTTTTACCGTGTCGCCCATGGTCGCATCCAGGGAAAGAGCCTTCCTATCCTCCTCATTCGGCTGCACACCCAGCTGGGAAAGACTGACCGGCATGCCGATGCTCCGGAAGAATGCTTCCGTCTTTTCTATTCCGGCCAGCGCCGTCTCTTCCTCTGTCTTACCGTCACCGGAAATGCCCCAGACATTCTCTGCGAACTGGACGAATCTTCCCAGCGCCTGATCCTGATACAGATATCTCGCCCAGGAGCCCCACACTGCCGCAAGGGACGCTCCGTGAGCCACATCGTACTTTGCGCTCAGCGCATGCCCCAGCTTATGGACGGAGAAATCCTTTCCGCGGCCGCACTCTGTCAGGTTGTTATGAGACAGGCTTCCGCACCACATAATCTCCGCCATCGCGTCGTAATCCGACGGATTTTCCAACACCTTCGGCCCGTTTTTGATCACGGTGCGCAACAGACCCTCGGCAATGCAGTCCGTCATCTCACACTGGATTCCCGGAATGAAGTAGCGCTCCATCGTATGCATCATAATGTCCGTCACACCACAGGCGATCTGATAAGCGGGCAGCGTCGCCGCCAGCTCCGGATTCATCACGGCGAAACGGCAGCGGTTAAACGGTGTATTGATTCCGGCCTTCTTGCCGATGGCCTCATTGGTCAGAACCGCCGAATCGCTCATCTCGCTTCCTGCCGCCGGAATCGTCAGGACCGCAGCCACCGGCAGGGATTTTGTCAGAGGTACCTTCTGTGTCCAGATATCCCACAGCTTCTCCTCCGGGTTCGCAGTTCCGTGAGCGATGGCTTTCGCCGTATCGATCGCGCTTCCGCCACCGACCGCCAGGATAAAGTCCGCGCCGAAAGCAAGCGCCTTCCGGACACCCTCCTCCGCGAAAGCCAGGCGCGGATTCGGATGAACGCCGCCGAATTCCTCCCAGACGATGCCCTCATCCTTCAGGGACTGCTCCACTCTGCCGATCAGGCCGCTGCGGACTGCACTGCCGCCTCCATAGACCAGAAGCACTCTGCTTCCGCCCCATTTCTTTACCTCAGCTCCGGTCTGATTTTCTGTTCCTTTTCCAAAGATCACCTCAGTCGGTGTATACTGAACAAAATTCTGCATGATTTTTCTCCTCTATATTTATCTTTTACGCTTACAGTTGCCTGCCATCAATATTTCCGTATCTGGCCTTCCAGGCGGTACACATCCGTCCGACGCCCTGCCAGAGAAGGGATCGACATTCTCGCCTGCATCAGCCGCTCGGAGCTGAGCTCCGCGATCAATACTCCCGGTTCCTCGCCTGCTTCCGCCAGGATCTCTCCGAACGGGTCGATGATCATCGAGTGTCCGTATGCTTCAAACGAGGCTTTCACTCCGCACTGGCCAGCCGCCAGCACATAAGCGGTGTTTTCCACTGCCCTTGCCCGGAGAAGCATTTCCCAGTGTTTTTCCCCGGTCTCCCTGGTGAAGTTCGCCGCCACACAGAAGACCTCCGCTCCGTTCGCCGCCTGAAGACGATACAACTCCGGAAACCGTATGTCATAACAGATCGACAATCCCAGAGAAGCGAAGTACGGTTCTGTCACGACGATTTCCGACCCGGGAGCGATCTCCGCCGACTCCCGATAGGAAGGTCCGTCCTCCAATCCCACGTCAAAGAGATGGATCTTCCGATACAGCGCCCGGATCTGCCCGTCCGGGGAGAACAACAGCGAAGTGTTAAACGGGAGACCTCCGGGAGTAGCCTCTGTGATGCTGCCGCAGTGCAGGTAGACGCCGTACTGCCGCGCCAGCCCCGCAAAGGATCTCGTCACATAACCGGGGATCCGTTCCCCATGTTTTCCCATCTGCTTTCCTATATAATCCACGGTCTCCGGAAACATGATAAACTTTGCGCCTTCCGCTGCAGCGTACGCGGTATACTCTCTGACCGCCCGCATGTTTTCTTCCACGTCCGGACCGGAATTCATCTGAACAATGCCTGCCTTGAAATTCTCCACGGGAATTCCCCCTTTCTTCAGACATCAGATACTTTCATCCCCCCTGAAAGATTCCTGCATTTTTCTGTTTCTTCCGCTCCCAGTATTTTATCACAGGAACGAAAATGAAACAAGAGATTGACGAAAGAAAGGCGGGCCGGTGGCAGGCGTATACGGCGGGCGGCTGTGGGGATGTGACACTTCAGCCAAGTCTACGCAATTACTGCGCAGACCGGATGAAAATTTTGAAGATTGTATTCCCTGGTTTTGCCTGATATACTGTGTATATATTTGACACTTTTTTGAGCCGCCGCATGGCTGCTGCAAGGGCAGCGTGGAAAGTCTTGAAAGATTGGAGGGATTTTTTTGGAATTTGTTTCTTGTCCGGTCCTGACTCCGGAGCAGAAGGGACGGATCCGGAATTTTATAGCTTTTTGCAATGAGTCTGACCGTATGTATTATGAGATTTATCTCGGCTCCGAGTATAGTTTTTATCCGGATATGAATATTTTTTATCTCGCGGAGGATCATTCCGGGATCGTCGGATTTCTGATGGTCTATGCGGATGAAGCGGACGGCGCGGAGATTTCCGCCTGTGTGCATCCGGCCAGACGGAGACAGGGGATTTTTTCTGCGTTGTTTCAGTCCGACTGCCGGGAGTTGGAGAGATTTCATTATTCAACCATTCTCCTGAAAACAGAAAAAGCGTTCGCCGGCCAGAGAGAATTTCTTTCTCATTTTCCGGCTGTCTATCGCCATTCGGAATTTCTTATGATCTGGGATCCCGGAAACCGGCAGCCCTGTACGGCGGTCAGCGGGTTTTCCCTCCGTCCGGCAGAAAAGGAGGATCTGCCTGCACTGACGGCCATCCATACCGCAGCGTTTGACAATCCTCCTGATGTTGCCGAAACTTATATCCGCGAAACTTATGAGGGAAAAGACAGCTCTCTGTACGCAGCTTTTCTGGGCGGCGCCCCGGTCGGATGTGTCTCCGTGGATCAATCGGGAACCTACCAATACCTGTTCGGCCTGTGCATCGATCCAGGACACCGGCACCAGGGGCTTGGCCGCAGCATGCTCTCCCGGCTTCTGGAACTTCTCAGCGCAGACAGCAGCCGGGAGATCGCGCTCGGGGTAGACCGGGAGAACATGGCCGCCCTGCCGCTGTATGAATCCTGCGGATTTTCCCGGCGATCGGAAACACAGTATTTCGAGATGAAGCTGCGCTGAGACGTTATACCAGCTTTTCCAGGCTGTCGACGATTTCCTGAATGGTTCCGTCGGCAAACGGGGTTTTCAGGCCGACTTCCTCCAGCAGTTCCGTGTGGAACTTGGACGCGGACAGACGGCACAGCTGCAGATAATGTTTCCACGCCTCCTGGTAATCCTTGTCCATCCATGCCTTGAATTCAAACGCACACAGCTGGGCGATCACATAGTCGATGTAGTACAGCGGATAGCTGTAGATATGATGCTGTTTCTGCCAGAAGCAGCCTTTCTCGAAGAATTTCAGGCCGCCGTAATTCAGATGCGGCTTGTATTCTCTCTCCAGGTGCTTCCACACCTGTTTCCGCTCGTCGGGAGTCATCTCCGAATGATCGTATACCTCATGCTGGAATTCATCCACCATGCAGCCGTACGGCACAAACATCACTGCGTCCTCCAGATGCATCTGCGTGTAAGCGTCGGTATTCTTTTCCCCGAAAAACAGATGGTACCAGGGCTCGGTGAAGAATTCCATGGACATGGAGTGGATCTCCGCCGTCTCCATTCCAATGTCCGCATGCTCCCGGATCGGATCTTCCGCCGCCAGGTATCCCTGGAACGCATGACCACATTCATGGGTCATCACATCCACATCCCCGCTTGTCCCGTTGAAGTTTGCGAAGATGAACGGAGATTTATAGTCCGGAAGGTACGTCATGTAACCGCCGACTGCCTTCGTCTTGCGCCCGAATACATCCATCAGTTCATTCTCCATCATGAAGTCGAAAAATTCTCTCGTCTCCGGAGAAAGTTCCCCGTACATTTTCTGACCGGCCGCCAGGATTTCCTCCGGCGTCCCCTCCGGCTGAGGACTGCCCTCCGGACCGAAGACCTGCTCATCGGACCACGTCATAGTCTCCAGGCCCAGACGCTGTCTCCGCTTTTCATACAGCTTCTCCGCAAACGGCACAAACACTTCCTTCACCTGGCGGCGCAGATTTTCCACTTCCTCTCTTCCATAGCAGTTTCTCTGCATTCTCAGGTACCCAAGCTCTGTGTAATTTTCAAATCCCAGCTTTTTCGCCTGTTCCGTGCGGTTCTTTACCAGCTTGTCATACAATTCATCCAATTTTCCGCTGACGCTCTCGAAATATTCATTCTGCTTCTCAGCTGCCTTTCTGCGAACTTCCGGATCGGCGCTGGTCAGATAGGGCGTCAGCAGGGAAAGATTCAGCGTCTCCCCTTCCCAGTCGATCTTCGCCCCTGCCAGCAGCTTCTCATACTCTGTCGCCAGCATATTTTCTTCCTGCATCAGCGGGATCACCTCGTCAGACACAGACTTCATCGCAATCTCCATGTTTTTAAACGCCACCGGTCCGATCTTTTCCTCCAGCGTTTCCCGGTACGGCGATTCATAGAGCATTTTCTGATACGCCACCCGCAAATTGGAATAGGCCGGCAGCTGTTCATCGTAATACTTCTGTTCCTTTTCGTAGAACTCGTCTGTAGTGTCGATCGTGTGACGGATCTGGCAGATGGTCGCCTCTGTCTCCACATGGTCGTTCAGAAGGTAAAACTTCTTATGTGTCTCGAACTGCTCCTCGCCGTTCTTCGCCTCCTGGAGTTCCTTCATCAGGCCTCTCAGTTCTTCCTCTGCCTTTGCAAAATCAATTCTCTCATAAGGCATGTCCTTAAATTTCATGATCTTCCATCCTTTCCCGGAGCCCGGTTAAAACCGGCGCATTCCGACTTATAGGTTTTTTCTGTGACCGTCCAGCCGGCTGAACGGTTGCTTTTTGTTACCATTCAGCTGGCTGAACGTTACACTTTTTCTTATTTTATGCTATTCTGCATTTCTTGACAAGGTTATCCTCTATACTATATGATATAGATTGTAACCGTTCAGCCAGGTCTGCGCATTCACTGCGCAGACCGTATGAAAACATAGCGCCTGTGGGCATCCAGCCCATCGCGAAGCGATTTTATTGGCGGAACAGTTACGCAGACTGCATAGAACGGTCACTGTAAACTTGTATTTTAGAAACGGAGTACAGTAATGAAACTTACGAAAATTCTTTTTTCTTTCATTCCCGCCTCTGTTCTGCTTCTTCTGCTTGCAGGCTGCGCTCCCGGAAACACTTCCACGACGGAGGATTCCGGAAAAATTCGCGCAGTCGCCACGATTTTCCCCCAGTATGATTTTCTGCGCCAGATCGGCGGCGACCATCTGGAACTGACCATGCTCCTGAATCCGGGAGCGGAGAGTCATTCCTTCGAGCCGACCCCCGCAGATATGATCACAGTCTCCCAGAGCGATCTTTTCGTCTATGTCGGCGGAGACTCCGACGCCTGGGTGGAGACGATCCTGGAATCTGTGGACACCTCCGAAAAGGAAATCGTCACACTGATGGACTGTGTGGAGACCGTCGCTGAAGAAGACGTCGAGGGAATGGAAACCCATGGACATGCCCATGACCATGAGGACAGCGATCCGGGACAGAATGATGCGGACGCACTGACAGCATCCGAGAGCACCCGGGATAACGCCGACACGGATCACGATCATGATCACGAAGAAACGGAACAGGATGAACACGTCTGGACGTCTCCACAGAATGCGATCCGGATCGTGGAGAAACTGCGGGACGCGCTGATCGCCATTGATCCCGAAAATGCCGGAGATTATACGCAGAATGCCGCCGACTATATCGGGAAACTGGAACATTTGGACCAGGAATTTCAGGAGACCGTCGACACGGCCAAGCGTCACACAATCATTCTCGGCGACCGTTTTCCGTTCCGCTATCTGGCGGACGCCTACGGTCTGGATTACTATGCCGCTTTCCCGGGCTGTTCATCGGAATCTGAGGCAAGCGCGAAAACCATCGCATTTCTCATCGACAAAGTAAAAGAGGAACAGATTCCTGTGGTCTTTACCATCGAACTTTCCAACGAAAAAATGACCGACAGCATCTGTGAGGCAACCGGTGCAAAAAAACTGCTGCTCCATTCCTGCCACAACGTCACAAAAGATGACTTTGAGCAGGGCATCACCTACCTGGATCTGATGGAGCGAAACGTCCAGGCTCTGAAGGAGGCTTTAAATTAATGGCACTACTTACCTGCAACGATGTATCCTTTTCATATGAAGGAACACCTGTCCTGACCGATGTGACTTTTTCCGTCGAAAGCGGAGACTACCTGTGCATCGTCGGAGAAAACGGTTCGGGGAAAAGCACGCTTGTCAAAGGTCTGCTCCACCTGAAAGCGCCCTCCGGCGGCACGATCACTACCGGGGACGGCCTGAAACACAATGAGATCGGTTATCTGCCCCAGCAGACGGCAGCCCAGAAGGATTTCCCTGCCAGTGTCTATGAAGTGGTACTCTCCGGGCGCCAGAATCAGATCCATTTTCCGCCGTTTTATACCCGCGCGGACAAAAAAGACGCATACGAGAAAATGGAACTTCTGGATCTTCTGCCCCTGAAAAAGCGTTGCTACCGGGATCTGTCCGGCGGCCAGCAGCAGAGAGTGCTCCTGGCCCGCGCCCTGTGCGCCACGCGGAAGCTTCTTCTTCTGGACGAGCCGGTCACGGGACTGGACCCGGTCATGACCCAGGAAATGTACCAGCTGATCTCCCGCATCAACCGGGAACAGAAGGTTACGATCCTGATGGTCTCCCACGACCTGAAAAACATTCTGCCCTACGCGACGCACATCCTTCACCTGGATCAGAAACAGCTGTTCTTCGGCACCACGGAAGCGTATCGAAACAGCGAGGTCGGAAAAGAATTTCTGGGAGGTGTCAGCCATGTTTAATCTCTTTGCGGAAATGCTCTCCTATCCCTTTATGCAGCGCGCCCTGATCGTCGGGATCCTTGTATCCCTGTGCGCCGCACTGCTCGGCGTAAGTCTTGTACTGAAACGTTACTCTATGATCGGCGACGGCCTTTCTCACGTAGGCTTCGGCGCGCTTGCCATCGCGACGGCTCTGGGATGGGCGCCTCTGGCAGTAACGATTCCCATCGTTGTGCTGGCGGCCTTCCTTCTGCTCCGCATGAGCGAGAACAGCAAGATCAAGGGTGACGCCGCGATCGCACTGATCTCCAGCAGCGCGCTGGCCATCGGCGTGATCACCGTCTCCTGGTCCGGCGGAATGAACACCGACGTCAACAACTATATGTTCGGAAGTATCCTGGCCATGAGCCGGGAAGACGTAATCCTCAGTGTCGTATTGTCCGTTCTGGTCCTGATCCTGTTTGTGGTCTTTTACACGAGGATCTTTGCGGTCACCTTCGATGAGACCTTCGCAAAGGCCACCGGCGTGAAGGCAGAACTCTACAACATGCTGTTGGCCTTTCTTACCGCGATCACCATCGTCCTGGGCATGCGGATGATGGGCGCTCTGCTGATCTCAAGCCTTCTGATCTTCCCGGCACTGACCGCCATGCGTGTGTGCAAGACCTTCCGCAGCGTAATCCTCTGCGCGGCTTGCCTCTCTGTCGTATGCTTCCTGATCGGCATGGGATTGTCCTTCGTCATCTCCTCGCCGGCAGGCGCAACCGTCGTGGTCGTAAACCTGGCCGCCTTTGTCCTCTTCGCAGTGATCGGCCAGATCCGGAAATAATCACTGCCGGTCTCCTGATCGTACTCATCTCCGTCCTCATGAACAGAAAATACAAATAAAAATGGCATCTGCCGGACCAAGTAACTGTTTTACTTGACTCGACAGATACCATTTTATATTTTTCTATACAGCATACCACTGGGGTAACTTTCATCAGAAAATCGCTGTAAAAATCCCCGGAATCATGAAAACCGCCGCACAGATCAAATCAGACAAAAATCGGCAGACTGCCTTTTCGTCTTTTTCCAGTTCATCATAGGAAATGATTTTTTCATCTACAAAATCCACGATATCTTTTGACCTGTGCCGTTCCTTGGGCTTTTTGCGAATATTCTCATTCAGATGATGGACTGCAAAACCATCCAAATGAAGATATTCGAACCATGCCAGCATACCCGCAACCGCCCCCACGCAGAATCCTGCATGGCCAAGGGGCGACAGATTGGACGGGTTCAGGAAACGATCCCACAAGAGCACGAGAACGATGCCGATCACAAGGTTGCGTCCTGTCATATACAACGTCGGACGAAACATATATTTCCTGTAAATACTTCGAATTTTTTTCATTCTCTGCGCCCTGCTTTATTTGAGTTCTCTTCGGTATCCCTCTAACTCTTTCTGGTTTCCATATACGAAATGTCCCGGTTTGATTTCTTCCCAGACCGGTTTATCTACACTGTAATCATGCATAGACGGATCATAGACCAGAAGTTTTTTCTTCTTCTCCATCTCCGGATCCGGCATCGGTACCGCAGAAAGCAATGCCTTCGTGTACGGATGCAGCGGATTCAGGAACAATTCCTCTGCCTCTGCCAACTCTACAATACGTCCCTTGCTGATAACCGCAATACGGTCAGAAATAAAGCGAACCACTGACAGATCATGCGCGATAAACAGATATGTCAGACCGCGGCTCTTTTTCAGACGATTCAGCAGATTCAGAACCTGAGCACGAATGGACACATCCAGTGCAGAAATCGGCTCATCTGCCACAATAAACTCCGGTTCCATTACCAGCGCCCGGGCAATTCCGATACGCTGCCTCTGTCCGCCGGAAAACTCATGAGGAAAACGGGAAGCGAACTCCGGAAGGAGTCCTACCTCACGAAGCGCTCTCTGAACCTTTTCTTCGCGTTCAGCATCGTCTTTATACATGTGGAAATTGATCAGACCTTCGGAAACGATATAATCAACTTTTGCTCTCTCGTTCAAAGACGCCATAGGATCCTGAAAGATCATCTGACATTTCTGAATCACTTCTTTATCAAGCTCCTTCGAGATTTTTCCATTGATTTTCCGTCCTTTGAACAGAATCTCACCCGCTGACGTCGGGTTGATTCTTGTAATCGCACGGCCGATCGTCGTCTTACCGGAACCAGACTCACCCACCAGGGAAAAAGTCTCTCCTTTATAAATGTCAAAATTGACATGGTCAACCGCAACAAATTTCTTTCTTCCATGGCCGAAGCTGATCTGCAAATCTTTAATTTCAATTAATTTTTCTCTTTCAGCCATGCGTTTTATCCTCTCTCTCTCATTTGTTCCCGAAGCATTTTGACAGCCGGAGGCTGTTCAACTTTCGGCGCTCTTGGATCCAGATACCAGGTCTTTGCCTTATGTGTCGGCGATACCTCAAAAAACGGTGGTTCTTTCACAAAATCAATTGCAAGCGCTTTCTTGTTACGGGGCGCAAAGGCATCACCCTTGATTTCATTAAACAGGTTCGGCGGCGTTCCCTCGATGGTCGGAAGATCTTCTCCTTTTACACCCAACTGCGGCAACGCGGAAAGCAGTGCCCATGTATACGGATGCCAGGAATCATAGAAAATCTCATTGACAAGACCGTACTCAACGATTTGTCCCGCGTACATAACAGCCACACGGTCTGCTACATTCGCAACAACACCGAGATCATGGGTAATATAAATAACCGTCATCTGCAGTTCTTTCTGCAGGTTGCGGATCAGGTCGAGAATCTGCGCCTGAATCGTAACGTCCAGCGCCGTCGTAGGTTCGTCACAGATCAAAATCTGAGGACGGCACGCAACAGCAATCGCAATGACAACACGCTGCCGCATACCACCGGAAAATTCATGAGGATACTGATTGTATCTTCTTTCGGGATCAGGAATTCCGACTTTCTCAAGCATCTCGATCGCCGCACGTTTTGCAGCCTCGCCTTTCAGACCCTGATGCAGTTCAATACTTTCCCGGATCTGTTTCCCTACTTTTTTCAGCGGATTCAGAGAAGTCATGGGATCCTGCATAACCATCGAAATCTTTTTTCCACGGACGGTCAGCCATTCCCGCTCTGTCTTATACTTGGAAATATCTTTTCCCTCGAACATGATCGAGCCGCCGGTAATGGAACCGTTGGCATCCAGCATTCCGATAAAAGACTTGGTAAATACAGATTTACCGGAGCCGGACTCTCCAACAATGGCCAAGGTCTCCCCTTCATATAAGTCCAGAGAACATTTACGGATGGCATTCAGCTTCTTTCCACGCAGACTGAACTGGATTTCCACGTCCCTGGCAGACAAAATAATATTTTTCTGTGGCATAACATGTTCCTCCGTTCTTTATACGTGATTTCTCGGATCCGACGCATCGGAAAATGCGTTACCAATCAGATAGAAGGTAACTGTGATAACAGATACAATAACTGCCGGGAAGATCAGCAGATATGGATAACTCTGGAAACTGGTTCTTGAATTTCTCAGCAAAATGCCCAGAGACGGAGTATTGACATCCAGTCCGAGGCCAAGATAGGAAAGCGTAGACTCCAGAGCAATCGTCGACGGAATCGAAAGCGCCAGGCGAAGAATAATCACACTGATCAGATAAGGAAGAATATTCTTCAGCAGCACACGCCAGATCGGCGTTCCAAGGCAGCGGGACGCCAGATTGTACTCTCTGTCACGATACATAATAACAAGATTTCGTACATTCCGCGCCATCGTCAGCCATCCGAAAGCGATCAGAGACACCGCCATGATCGTGAAACTCTGTCCGACCATAAGAGCAATCAGCGTCATATAAATAATTGTCGGTATATTATTGATGATGTTGTAAACATCCGTAAAAAAGCCATCCAGTCTGCGGACATAACCCCAGATACAGCCGATCGTAATACCAACCACACATTCTCCAAGTGCAACAATCAGCGCAAGCTTGATGGAGATCTGTGCTGCGTACCATACCTGACACCAGTAATCACGTCCAAGATTATCCGTACCGAACCAGTATTCACTGTTCGGACTGATAAACATCTTCGAATTGTCCGTGACAAGGGTATGGTAATCATATTTTCCGATTGCGAGTGCAATAAAGGAAAAAATGACAAGTCCAAGGAAGATAAAAGTCAGCACAACTGCAGACTTTTTCTTTAAAAAGTTTTTAAAAACAGATTTCCAGTAAGAATACTCCGAGTAACCTGTTTTCTCGGCAGCTTCCGGATTGTACTCGACAAAGGTAAACAATTCGTCTTCGTTTAACTGTTTGTTTTTATCCATGATTATCGTGTACCTCCTTTATCTACCAAAGTAATTCTCGGGTCGATGATCATCATAAGAATATCGCCCAGGAAGACGCCAATAACGCCAAGCGATGCGTAAAACATAACAAGCGTCTGAACCACACTGGTATCATACTTGCTGATTGCATCTGTCAGCAGCGGTCCCATACCCGGCACGGAGAAGAAACGCTCCACCAGCAAAGAACCTCCGATTGTCAGAAGAAAAGAAGCCGGCAGATACTGTGCCAGCGGAACAAAAGCATTCCGGAGCACATGCTTGACCATAATGCTTTTATTCGACATACCTTTTACTCTTGCCAGTTTGATATAATCCTTATTTATTTCATCCACCATATATCTTCTTGTCCAGAGCGCATAGCCTGCGATCGACCCCAGAGACAGACAGACGATTGGAAGAACACTGGACATCCCCGGATTTCGTGTGGAATACATCGCCGGAAAACCAAGCACCTGAGAGCCAAATACAAGGATCAGGGAATATGATACCAGCGGCGGGACTGCATTGACAAAAACCGTGTATGCGGTTCCAATGTGGTCCATCAGTCTGTCTTTATGTCTTGTCTGAAGGATTCCCAGAAAAATACCAAGTACCAGTGAAATTCCCAGGGAGATAATACCCAGACGCATAGAAACTGCAAACCTGGATCCAACTACTGCCGTAACGTCAACACCGCTCTGAATTCTTCTGGACTGTCCGAAATCGCCATGAAGAATCTGCCCATAATAGCGTGCTAACTGTTCCGGGATACTATCGAGTAAGCCTGCCGCATCCAGCGCGGCCTCCTTCTGCTCGGGTGTAAATTTCATCAGCTGTTCCTCTGTAAAATAGTAATCCGTCGGAAGGAGGCGCATCAGCAGGAATACGATAGTAACAACGATTAAGACTGTTACAACGGACTGTAACAGTCTTTTTATCGTGTACTTAAACATTATTCAGCAGAAGATGCTCCGTTTGCGGAAGCTGCAAAAGCGTCATACTGCTCTGTAGTATAGGCGTCTACAGAGGTCTCCCAGTTGACATATCTGCTGCTCTGGATACCGTACATTGCTCTGATTTTGCTGTAGTCATTCACATGAGTCAGCTGCCAGCCGACATTGTAGTAGTACGGCATTGTGATAACATTTTCAACCATATAAGCTTCTGCCTGTGCATAAGCTTCGTATCTAGCATCCAGATCATCTGTGATCGCATCGGCTGCATTTACCATATCTGTGAATGTCCGGTAAATGCTGATCAGATCCGCATAAGCAGGATCGTTGGCGTCAACGTCGTTGATGTAGGAATAGTTCTCAGAATAGAATGCGCTGTCCTCGCCATAAGTTTCCTGACCAAGATAGTTCTGCGGATCACCGTAATCTGCCCCCCATCCGTTCAGCACGAAGGAGTGAAGTTTCGGAACTACAACCTCGTTGTTCAAACTGGAAACGTATGTCTTGATGTTCAGTACTACATAATCGTCGCCGAGAGAATCGGAGAACGCATTTTTCAGCACGTTTGCGCTGTCGATTGCAGTCTGGTTGTTAGCCGCCACATAGTAATCTACTTCAACCGGGAAGGTCACTCCCTCTGCGGAAAGTTCTTCCATTGCCTGCGCTTTCAGAGCAGCGGCTTTATCTGCATCCAGTCTGCGCAGATTCTCGCCGTCAGACTCCGGCAGTTCCAGCAGTTCCTCTACACGATCTACATAATCCGTCCCATCGCTGAAGGAAACTAGACCGGCCATTGTGTATGCATTGTTCTCACATGCCAGCGGATCAATCGCGTTTGTTCTCTGCAGAGATGTCATCAGATTCAAACCATAGAACCAGGACTGACGGAACGCAGTGTTTGCGATCGCTTTGTTCCAGTTGTCATCCGGTGTTCCATCTTCTTTCATCTTATCAAAGTTGAAATGGAACTGATAAGAGAACTTATCCGGCAGAGTCTCTACCAGCTGATCATGATACTCATGATTCTCATCGTTGTTAATGGTATTCAGGTTAGACTCTGTCAGTCCGACATAGTCAAGTTCTCCGGACTGGTACAGCTGATATGCCACATCCGCAGACTCTACCATGTGAACGGTTACTGTATCAAAGCGTTTGGAGTCTGTATCCCAGTAAGCATCGTTCTTGGTCAGAACTTTTTCATTTCCCTGAATGTAGCTGGTCATGATGTATGGTCCGTTGTACCACATATTTTCATTGTTGCATGCCAGGAATCCGTCGATGCCCAGTTCGTCGATCAGTGCCTGAGAAGCCGGATACAGACACTGGTAAGTTGCAACGGATGGGAAGTACGGTTTTTCAGAGACACAGGTATAGACAACGGTGTAATCATCCGGTGCAGAAATTCCAACCATATTAAGGAACTCACTTCCCTCATCCGCGGTAAGCGCACGTCCTTCTTCTTCACTGAGACTCTTGGTATAATTGTAATAATCCTCAGCCCCCTGAATCAGGTCGCACGGCATAGAAATATTCGCAGAACCGTTCTTGTGATAGTTCAGTACGAACTCCAGACCCGTCAGGAAATCCTGCGCGGTACAGTCTGCCTTTTCCTCGCCGTTCATGTCTACCCATTTCACACCTTCACGCAGGTGGAACGTCCAGGTAATGTTATCTTCGGAATCATAGGATTCCGCCAGACACGGCTGTAGATTACCTTTTGTATCGTTGGTCAGCAGGCCATCGATCAGATTGCCAAGAACCTGGGTATCCATCGCTGTCTGTGTATTCAGGATGTTCAGATTCTCCACCTCTCGGTTAATCGTCTCGTAAGCGTGCAGATCCGTCAATTCTTCCGACGACGCTTCGCCGTTTCCGGAACTGGAGGCTTTTCCGCCGTTTCCGCCACAGCCGGCCAGCGCCATCATAGATGCCAGCACCAGTGCTGTGAGTTTTGCTGTTCTCTTTTTCATACAGTTCTCCTCTCTTTTCTTATTTGTCTGCTTTAGTCTGTGACAAATAAGAAGTTTTTATTTTACAAAAAAAGCATAAACAAACAGATTTGTCTATGCTTCATTGCACAATACCTTTGACTACTGATGAACTTCACTACAACAGTCCAGGCGACTCTACTGCCGCTGTTCATGATTGACTATTCTTTTCTAATCCCCACTCATGTATCTGTACGTGTATCCCTGTTTTCCGATACACACCGGCGGGATTTTCGTCTGCCTGAATATTAGAATAACTGCCCGTGAACATGTTGTGTCTTCAGCAGATGTTTTATTACATTTCCGTATTGTAGCAGAAATACATTTGTTTGTCAACCGCGTAATTTCATTATTTAATATCCGATATCTGATTTTTCGAATTTACAAGTCTTTGACAGGAACTTTCATTCCTTCTCACATTCTCCGCACATTTCCGTGTTTTTGCAGCCAAATCGGCTTGTTTTTCGCATTGTCGCGTCCTTCTCCCTTCAAAAATATCTGCTTTTTCCAGGCAGTTCAGCCAGGTCCGTGTGTGTTTCTCACACAGACCTGGCTGAACCATCATCGTCCGGACACTTTTCCGAAAAGAGCGTCCCCTTTCCATATTTCTGTCAGTTTTACCGGGATCATCTGGTTCTCATAATCCTCTTTCTCTGCCGGCACGAGAACCTTCAGATATTCCCGCGTGTGGCCGGTCCAGTATTCCCTGCCGTCGGCCTGCACCCGCTCTTCAAACAGCACATCCCTTTCCTCTCCCAGAAAGCTTTCCATATATTCCCGCCGTCTGCGTCCGTCCAGTTCCAGCAGAACATGGCTGCGCCTCGTCTTCTCCTGCTCGCTGATCTGCCCGGGCATCGCCGCCGCGCGGGTGCCCTCTCTCCTGGAGTATTTGAAAATGTGAGTTTCAAAGAAGTGCACCTGCTCCACAAACGCCCGGGAAGCTTCGAACTCTTCCTCCGTCTCCCCCGGAAAACCGACGATAACGTCCGTCGTCAGCGCCGGGCGGTCGTAGACGCGGCGGAGCAGTCTGCATTTCTCCATATACTCTTCCGAGCGGTAGCGGCGGTTCATCCGCTGAAGCACCGTATCGCAGCCGCTCTGCAGCGACAGATGGAAATGAGGGCAGACTTTCGGCAGCGCCGCGATGGCCTCCGCAAAGGATTCCGTGATGATCCCCGGTTCCAGGGAGCCCAGGCGGATCCGCCGGATCCCCTCCACCGAATGGACCGTCCGGATCAGCGCCAGCAAGTCCTGCTCCTCCTCCAGATCTACTCCATAGGAACTGAGGTGGATGCCTGTCAGCACGATCTCCTGGCATCCGGACGCAGCAAGACGCTGCACTTCTGCAAGCACCTCTTCCGGACGGCGGCTCCTCACCCGCCCCCGCGCGTACGGTATGATGCAGTAAGTACAGAACTGATTGCACCCGTCCTGTACCTTGATGAACGCGCGGGTATGCTCTTCCGTGCGGCTGATGGAGAGCGTCTCGTACTCTCTGTTATGTGCCATATCCGTCAGCCATGCGCCGGAAGCTGCGCGTCCCTCCTCCCTTTCCCTGAAATACGCTTCCAGGATCTCCGGGATCTCTTTCTTTTTATTGTTTCCCACGATCAGATCGATCGCCGTGTCCTCCTCCAGCTTTTCCCCGGCCGCCTGCACATAGCAGCCGCAGGCCACCACGACCGCGTCCGGATTCATCTTCTTCGCCTTGTGGAGCATCTGGCGGGATTTTCTGTCGGCAATATTGGTCACTGTGCATGTATTGATGATATAGACGTCCGCTCCCGAAGCAAAGGGAACAATCTCATACCCCTTTTGTTCCAGCATCTGCTGGATCGCTTCCAGCTCGTAGGCGTTTACCTTGCAGCCCAGATTGTGCAGCGCCGCTTTCTTTCTCTCTGATTTCATATGATCTTCCTTTCAGGATACATTTCTCATTCTTCACAGCCACATTCGCATACCGGGGAGCATTTCACTCCGCCGCCCGAACGGTTGCGATAATTCTGCAAAATGCAAATGTTTCTTCCGGAAATGTGAATTTTTCCATGTACATCATTATCTATTTTGCCAAATAATCTTCTGTATCTTTGTAGGTTTTCGTATTGACTTTTCTATCTGTAAACGGTAAGATAAAACTGTTAAATGAAGGTATTGAAATATCATTCATAAAAGCTATAGGGAGGATTTCACAATGAAAACAGTACAGATTTCACTCAACTCCATTGACAAAGTAAAATCCTTTGTTAATGACATTTCCAAATTTGATTTTGATTTCGACCTGGTATCCGGAAGATACGTGATTGATGCAAAATCTATCATGGGCATCTTCAGTCTGGATCTGTCCAAGCCGATCGATCTGAACATCCACACAGATGGTTCTGATCTGGAAAACGTATTATCCGTTCTGAATCCGTATCTGGTTTAAGCCCGTGTGATTTGACTGCTGAGAAGAAGGACAAGAAAAGCGTAACGAAATTTTTCAAGGAACCTGTCGGCGAGGCCGGCAGGTTCCTTGTTTTTTCCTGCGGAACCGTCCGAAAGACTGTCCTGCTTCAGGAAATCTCGATCAGCTCCGCTGTGCGGAACGCAGTGTCCATCATCTCGTCGATCTTATCTGCCAGATGCGTCTCCGAACGCCGGATGATATTCAGATTCGGCTTCGTCACCGGATGCTTTGCGACAAAGATCGTGCAGCAGTCCTCGTAAGGCAGCACGGAAGTCTCATAGGTCCCGATCTTTTCCGAGACATCCACGATCTCCTGTTTGTCAAAGCCGATCAGAGGCCGGAACACAGGCATCGTGCAGACTTCATTTGTCACTGCGAGGCTGTGCATCGTCTGGCTTGCCACCTGTCCGATGCTCTCGCCGGTGATCAGTCCCAGGCAGCCATCCTGGCGCGCGAACATCTCCGCCAGTTTCATCATATAACGGCGCATGATGATTGTGAGTTCATCGTGCGGACATTTTTCATAAATATACAACTGAATCTCTGTGAAATTCACCACATGGAGCCGGATCGGGCCGCTGTAGCGGGCGACCAGCTTCGCCAGGTCCACTACCTTCTGCTTCGCCCGCTCACTGGTATAAGGCGGCGCATGGAAATATACGGCGTCAATCTTCACACCGCGCTTCGCGATCATATATCCCGCCACCGGGCTGTCGATTCCGCCGGAAAGCAGCAGCATCGCCTGGCCGTTGGTTCCCACGGGCATACCTCCCGGTCCGGGAATCGTCTCGGAGTAGATATAAATATTCTGGCGGACTTCCACGTTCAGAAATAGATCCGGCTCATGGACGTCCACCTTCATATTCGGGCAGGCCTCCAGGATCCGGCCGCCCAGCTCGCTGTTCATCTCCATCGAGCTCATCGGATACGTCTTTTTGGCCCGGCGGGCGCATACCTTGAAAGTTCTCTCCTGATCTTTGTAGACCTCCTTCACGTAATCCACCACTGCCTTCGCCAGATCTTCAAACCCCGTATCGTCCACGATCACCACCGGACAGATGCCGGCGATCCCGAAGACCCGTTTCAGCGCTTCCACCGCGCCGTCGTAGTCAAACGCACCCTCTGTGCGGACATAAATCCTTCCCATCTCACGGGTGACGGAAAACTCCCCTTCGACTTCCGCCAGCGCGTGACGCATCTGACGGCAGAGGACTTCCTCGAAAATATGGCGGTTTTTTCCTTTGATGCCGATCTCGGCATATTTAATCAGAAATGCCTTAAACATGTTTTCCTCCTCCTGACGCATTTACTGCGTCAATCATTTCGCTATTTCCTTGTAAACTTTCTCAGCACCGGCACCACGCGGTTTAAAACTTCCAGAGTTTTTTCGATCTCCTCTTCTGTCGTCCATTCACTGAAGCTGAAGCGCACGGCGGACTCCCGTTCCTCCTTTGACGCACCGATCGCAGTCAGTGTCGGACTCCCCCCTCTCTTATGGGAAGAGCAGGCCGATCCGGCGGACACATAGATTCCCTCATTCTCCAGCGTGTGGAGCAGCACCTCGCTGCGCACACCGAGGAACGATGCGTTGACGATCTGCGGCGCCGCCTGTTCTCCCTGTTTTCCGTGAACGATCACACGGTCCATGTTCCCAAGGCCGGAGACCAGCTGTTCCCGGATCCGGTACATATGCGCTCTGTTCTCCTCCAGATGATCGCAGACCATCTGCGCAGCAAGCGCCATTCCCGCCGCTCCCGGAACATTGTCAGTCCCGGAACGCATGCCGTTTTGCTGACCGCCGCCGAGGATCAGCGGACGGATCTTTGTCTTTTCCCGGACATACAGCATTCCGATCCCTTTCGGGCCGTGAAATTTGTGGCCGCTGACCGACATCAGATCAATGTTCAGCTTTTTCGGACAGATCGAAAGCTTCCCGAACGCCTGGATCGCGTCCACATGAAAAACCGTATTGGGATTTTTCTTTTTGATCCGCTCTCCCAGCTCCACGATTGGCTCCACGGTTCCGATCTCATTATTGACAAACATCACAGAGACAAGGATGGTCTCCGGGGTGACTGCCTGCTCCAGTTCCTCCGGATCCACCATTCCTTCCCTGTCGACGCCCAGACGGGTGACGGTAAATCCCTGCTCTTCCAGGAATGTGATCGGCGCCTGAACCGCCGGATGTTCCACCTGTGTGGTGATGATATGTCCTCCCATCCGCTTCATTCCCATCGCCGTACCCATCAGGGCCCAGTTGTTGGACTCTGTTCCGCCGGAGGTAAAATAGATTTCCTTCTCCTGCGCCTTCAGGATCTTCGCCATCGTCTCCCTGGCCCTGCGCAGATACTGCTCCGCCTCGACGCCTTTCTGGTGCAAAGCGGAGGGGTTGCCATAGTCCTCAAGCATCAGTTTTGTCATCAGTTCAGCTACTTCCGGGTACGCCCGCGTTGTCGCCGAGTTATCCAGATAAATCTCCATCTCAGTCTTCCTCCATCAGATACATCAGGATGGACAGCACAGTCATTCCCGCCGTCTCTGTCCTTAGGATCCTCTTTCCCAGGGTCACCGGTTCCGCGCCGGCTTCCACCGCCTTTTTCACTTCTTCTTCCTCAAATCCGCCCTCCGGGCCGATAAAGATCCCCACAGACTGTCCGGGACGGATAGAGGCAAACAGCTCCTTCGTATGACGCATCCCTTTTGCCAGCTCATAGGGGATCAGGACCATGTCCATCGAGCGGGCATACTCCAAAGCCTCCTCGAATTTCATCACCGGGTGTACCTTCGGCACGATCATCCGCTTAGACTGCTTGGCCGCGCTCTCGGAGATTCCCTGCCATCTCGCCACTTTGCTTTTCGCCTTTTTCTCGTCCAGCTTCACAACACAACGGCGGGAAGCCACCGGGATGATCTCGTGGACCCCCAGTTCCACGGTTTTCTGTATGATCAGTTCCATCTTATCCCCTTTGGGAAGTCCCTGGAACAGAAAGATCCGGGAGGGAAGTTCCAGGTCGCTCTCCATCGCATAGAGAATGACCGCCGTCACTTCCTCTTCCTCCAGTTTTTCAATATAACATTTATACTCCAGATTTCCCTGAGCGCTGACAAGGATCTCCTCGCCAGGTTTCATACGCAAGACGTTCCTGATATGATTCACATCGCTCCCCGTAATATGGATACGGGTCGGTTCTATCTGGTGTTCCTCCACAAAAAAACGGTACATAGTTTTCCTCCGGAACAAAAAATCAGTATTGTATCAGTTCAGCCGGCTGAACTGTAAGCAGTATTTTACAGATTCATAACAGAACTTATTATATCTGTAAATCAGAGACATTTCAACGGGATTTTCATACAATGTTGCACGAAAAGTTACCGTTCAGCCAGGAGGGAGCTTCTATAACAGCGCCCGATAAATTTCCAGATCGCGTTCCTTGAAAACGTTAAAAATGACTTTCATCCCGCTCTTGCAGCGTTCCCGATAGGCAAGAACCGTATCCACGGCAATCCGCGCGGCAGCTTCGTTCGGAAAATGAAATTCTCCGGTGGAGATGCAGCAGAAAGCAATACTCTCTGCGCCGTTCTGTTCCGCCAACTGCAGGCTGGAGCGATAGCAGGACGCAAGCTGTTCCTTTTCTTTTTCCGTCAGGCGTCCATAGACGATCGGCCCGACGGTGTGGATCACATAGCGGCAGGGGAGATTGAATCCCGGGGTGATTTTCGCCGTCCCGGTTTTCTCCTCATGTCCCTGGCGCCGCATCTGTTCCGCACATGCCGCGCGAAGCTGGATCCCCGCATAGGTGTGGATCGCATTGTCGATACATCCGTGGCACGGAACAAAGCAGCCCAGCATCTGGCTGTTGGCCGCGTTGACGATTGCATCGCAGCGAAGGGTCGTAATATCTCCCCGCCACAGATAAATGCCGTCCCTCACAGGCTCCAGATCCTTCAGATCAGTGACGCCTTTCTGTCTCGTCACTTCCCGGAGATATTCATCCTGGATCTCCAGGAATTCCGGCGTGGCCGGGCGTGGCGGGCGCACGTTAAAAAGTGAACGGAGCAGCCGTCTCTGTTCCTGTTCGCCCCGCGGGATCTCCAGTTCCGCATACTGCGGCTGTTCTTTCAGCAATTCCCGGATCAGATAGATCCGTCTCTCTGTCTGTGTCATTTTCCCCTTCTTCCTGACGCATTTTCTGCGTCAACAATGATAAATCTTTTCTCCTTTAAACCTGGTGTTCCGGAGTTTCTTCTATTATATTTCAGTGGTTTCCTCCCGTAAAGTACGCACATTTATGTGGTATGGTTACTTCGGGGAAACCATACCTACTGCGATTTCCCGCGGCGGCAGGATAACCGGCCGGGACTGACGTATGCCGCCGGCAGACAGCGCCGCCAAATGGACATACGGACATTTCTATGTTATGAGTTGCCCGACAAATGGGCATGAGACACGGATTGCTCCGCACTTCGTGCTCCCGCAATCCTGAAAACACCTCAAATCCGCTCATTTTTCTTCGAAAAATGGCTACTTTTCGGTGTTTTGCGCTCCACAAAGTCATAAATTTTCATGCAAGCATGAAATTTATGACCTTTTGTCGCTTGTCTCATGTTATGATGTTTGGGGCAAAAAGCATTTTGATCCAAAGTTTCTGAACCACCCAAACGCTGCAGGAGGTGAGCAAAAATGGCAGCACAAACGGAAGAAGAACTGCCGGCCTGCCCGGTAGAGACGACACTGACCCTGATCGGCGATAAATGGAAGGTTTTGATCCTGCGCGACCTGATGCCCGGGACAAAACGTTTCGAGTTCCACCGAGAGTGGAATACTCTCTGACAGAACTGGGAAGAAGTCTGAAACCGATCCTCGACGCCATGCAAAGCTGGGGAGAAGGGTACAAGGAGGAGAAAAGACGCAGCAGCTGAATCCGCCCATAAAAACACTGCCGCATTCGAACGGCATGCAGAAGCATTCCGCGCGAATGCGGCAGTATTCTTATTCCGGAAACCGTTCTCTCATTGAAAGGAATCCGTGCCTGGATCTCACATCTTCTCTCACGGTTTCCGTGCAGTCACAGACACCCATTCCCCCTGGCGGGTCACTTCCACCACTTCAAGACCTGCCGCCGTCACTGCCTCCCGGACAACCTCTTCTTTCACATCCAGGATCCCGGACGTAATATAAATCCCGCCGCTCTTCAGCTGATTTACGATCACAGGAGTCAGCGGCACCAGCACATCTGCCAGGATATTGGCTGTCACAATGTCATATTTCTCATATCCTACCGTATCCTGCACCTTTTTGTCGTCGATGATATTTCCGATCATCATATCGAACGCCTCCGCCGGAATTCCGTTGGCCTCCTTGTTTTCCTCGACTGCCGGGACCGCGCAGGGATCCAGATCCGTTCCCACCGCATGCTTTGCTCCCAGCTTCAGGGCGATGATCGACAGAATACCGCTGCCCGTTCCCACATCCAGAAGCTCTGTCTCCGGCGTCACATACTTTTTCAGCTGGCGGATGCACAGCTGCGTCGTCTCATGCATACCGGTCCCGAAGGCAGTGCCCGGATCAATGTGAATGATCATTTTATCCCTGTCCTCTTCTTTTACCTCTTCCCAGGACGGAATGATCAGAATGTCGTCCACGTAGAACTGTTTAAAGTAGGTCTTCCAGTTATTGATCCAGTCCTTATCTTCCGTCTCCGACTCGCTGATCGTACACTCCCCGATGTCCATAAACTCCCGCAGTTCGTCCAACGCTTTTCTCACATCCCCAAGAATCTTTTCTTTGTCGTCATCCGGCTCCAGATAAAAATTCAGATAGGCAATCCCGTCGTCGTCCGGCATATCCGGCAGAATATCCACAAACATCTGCTGTTTGTCATACTCTGTCAGCGGCTGTTTGTCCTCGATCTCCACGCCCTGCACACCGACGTCCGCCAGCGCCGCAATGACGATATCCTCCGCCTCTGCCCGTGTTTTCAATGTAAATTTGTTCCATTTCATAGACTTTAAACTCCTTTTCTTTTACCTAAATCCGCCCCGCAATTTCTCTGCTTATCATACACGAAACCGCCCGGGTTGTAAAGCATCCGGCATTGAAAATCGCTTGGCGGCGTCCGACCGTTGTACGTGAAATCCGGCCTTGTAATTTACTCTGGTATCTCATATACTGATGTTATCATAGAAACCGGCCGCCAGGTTTCCCGCCTTCGGAGCGGCTGCAGGCGTCCGGTTCGCGAAAAAAGGAGATACGATATGATTTCACAGGAATTGAAAGATCAGTTTCGCAGAGAAATTGACCTGTACGAAAAAAATGCCCTCGCCTTCGAGGCGGGAGAACTGGACCGCGGAACTTTCAAAGGGATTTCCGGAGGATTCGGAAGCTACGCCCAGAGAGATTCCAGGCTGATGCTCCGCCTTCGGATCCCGGGAGGCTGTCTCACGAAGGAACTTCTGAAATTTCTTGCGGACGAGATCGCGGACAAAAAGGCAACGCTTCTCAAGCTCACGACCTGCCAGACAGTCCAGGTCCACAATCTCTCCGCGGCATCTGCCGCCTCGATGATGAGGAATGCTCTGGAAGCCGGTATCATCACCCGCGGAGGCGGCGGAGACAATCCCCGGAATGTCATGGCCAGTCCTCTCTCGGGTGTGGAAAAGGGAGAAACTTTTAACGTAATGCCTTATGTACAGACGGTGGGCGATTATCTGCTCACCCAGATCCCCTCGCTCCATATGCCTCGCAAACTGAAGGTCGGATTTTCCAACACCCCGGCCAACGAGACCCATGCCACCTTCCGCGATCTCGGCTTCATCGCCAGGGAGGACGGCACCTTCTCCGTCTACTGCGCCGGCGGTCTCGGCCCGAATCCGCTGCTCGGCGTCCACATCGTAGACGGAGCGGATCCTGAGGAGGTCACTTTGTATGTCAGCGCGATGATCCGTCTGTTCACCGCTTACGGAAACTATGACTCCCGCGCCAAGGCCCGCACCCGTTATCTTCAGAAAGCACTGGGAGAAGACGGCATCCGCACACATTTTCTGGAATTTCTCGCCCAGGCCCGCGAGGAGGAAACGCCATGGCCGATCCCATGGGAAGATGAATATCTCAAAGAGGGCGACGGCGTTGTCTCCGGAAAAAGGATCATAGAACAAAAGCAGCCCGGCCTGTATACGGTCTCTTACCACCCTATCGGCGGGTGCCTCCCGCCGGAAAAACCTGCGGCATTGTATGAAACCATCAAAGACATGACGGATACCGAAGTACGCCTGTCTCCGGACGGAACCCTCTACATCATCAACCTGAAAGCGAGCGAGGTGCCCGCTGTTCTCGCAGTCACCGACGACGGAGCCGGATCCCTTTTCGAGACCAGCGTCAGCTGCATCGGCGCATCCATCTGCCAGCACGGCATCCAGGATTCCCAGGAACTGCTGCGGGTATGTGTGGAACGGATCCGGAAAGAAAACTTTGCGGACGGGGTTCTTCCAAAGATTCATATCTCCGGCTGTCCGTCCAGCTGCGGAAGCCATCAGGTCAGCGCAATCGGTTTTATGGGACAGGCAAAGAAAGTGGACAGCGAGAGCAAACCTGCCTTCCGCCTATTCTTCAACGGCTGCGATACGGATCCCGGCGCCCGGATCGGCGAAGCCGGAGCCGTCCTTCTGGCGGACCGGATCCCGGAATTTCTGGCGGAACTGGGACGGATGATTCAGTCGGCTTCCGCCACCTTTGAAACCTGGTATCCGGAGCACCGGCAGGATCTGGCCGACCTGGCTTCCAGATACGCCTGCTGATCCGGCAGTTTCCCCGTACAGATCCCTTATAGTTCCGCCAACACCGGCATAAGCTTCGGCGCCGGGAACCTTACCGGTTCCCGGCGCCGAAATTTTTATCCGTCCATGTTCCGAATCCTGAAACACTGCCTGCACTCTCTTCTATCCCTGCCGCATCATCCGGTATCCCACGCCAATATGCGTCTTGATATATTTCGGATGTGCCGGCTCCGCCTCGATCTTCTTGCGCAGTGTCGCCATAAACACCCACAGCGACGAAGTGTCTGACGCAGAGTACCCGCTGCCCCAAATCTCCCGGATAATAAAATTATGAGTCAGGACCTTTCCCGTATTCTTGGCCAGAAGGCAGAGCAGTTTATATTCGATCGGCGTCAGGTGCACTTCTTTCTCACCCACAAACACGCAGCCTGCCGCGTAATCAATCTTCAGTTCTCCGTTTACGTAAACGCTGGACTCTTCCGTGACCTTCCGGCTGTCGCAGCGCACTCGCCGCAGCGCCACCCGCAGCCGCGCCAGCAGTTCATCGACAGAAAACGGTTTGGTCAGATAATCATCCGCGCCCGCATCCAGCGCCTCGACTTTATCCGTATCCTCGCTGCGGGCGGACACAACAATGATCGGCATATTGCTCCAGGAACGGATCTTTCGGATGATCTCCACGCCATCCGCATCCGGCAGTCCCAGATCCAGCAGCATGACGTCCGGACGGTAAGACAGCGCCTCCATCACTGCCGCCGCGCCGTTGGGAGCTTTCCGGAACTGATAATTCTGAAGTTCCAGCGTCGTCGCGATCAGATTGCTGACCGCCGCGTCATCCTCTACAATCAATATCTGTGGTTTATTCATATGCCGCTACCTCCGAAGCATGTAATGTAAATAAAAAGCAGGTTCCGTGGGGGCTGCACTCCTCTGCCGTGATCGTTCCGCCGTGTGCGGTCACAATGGACCTGCACAGCGCAAGTCCCAGCCCTAATCCTCTGCGACCGTCCGCCTGGCGGTCCTTCGCCGTATAAAACATATCAAAAACTCTTTCCCGGTCCTCCGCCGCGATCCCGGGACCGTCATCGGAAATCCTCACTGCGAGCAATGCCCCTTCTCTCTGCGCCTCGATCCGGATTTCCGATCCGGCAGGCGTATATTTCACAGCATTGTTGACAATATTGACCACTACCTGAACGATCAGCGCTGCGTCCATATCCGCCACCAGGATTTCCTCCGGAAAGTGAACGGATATCTTATGTTCCGACGCTTTGCGGTCCAGGTGCTCCAGCGCCTCATAGATCACTTCCTCCAGCACTGCGGGCTGCAGATTGAGGCGCATACTGCCGTTTTCAATTCTGGTGATGGACAGAAGATTTTCCACAAGCCGCATGAGCCACATCGCATCGTCATAAATCGCCAGGTAAAGCGCCTGCTTCTTTTCTTCCTCCAGTTTTCCGCTGTTCTTCATCAGGATACCGGCATTTCCGGAAATGCCGGTCAGAGGCGTGCGCAGATCATGGGAGATCCCTCGCAGGAGATTGGCCCGCAGCGCCTCCTGGCGCGCCGTCTCCTCCAGTTCCTGATTGTCTCTGCGGATCTTTTCCCGTTCCAGCGCCAGACCGCACTCATCCAGGATCGCGACCATCAGTTCCTTCTCAAAATCCGCCGGCGGCTCGGAATTTTTCAGAAAAACCCCCACAACCGCCAACGCCTGCTCTCCGCTTCGGACCGCCAGATACAGGCAGACGGCATCAGAGAATGTCTGGGTCAACGCTCCCGCGTGTCTGTTGTTGCGGAACACCCATTCCGCGACCTCCTTTTCGGCAAGGAATTCCTCCCTGGTCCAGTTTCGTCTGTCTTTTCCCGGAAATATTTCCATCTGTCCCAGCATCCCTTTCCCGTCTGCCGGGTAGATCACGACTGTGCGCTCCAGAAGTTTTCCCATCTGTGCCGCCGCGACCTCCAGGATCTCTTTCTCATTTCCCGCTCCCTGAAGTTTCCGGCTCGTCTCCAGGAGCACGCCGGTACGGTATGCCTTCTGTGCGCTGAGAACCGCCTGCCGTTTCAACCGCCCTGTCAATGTACTGCACACGATCGCTGACGCGAGCATGATCAGAAACGTCACCACATATCCCGAAACGCTGGACAGAGCAAAATACGGCTCCGTAAAAAAGAAATTAAACATCAGCGCCGCGAGCAATGAGACGGCCAAGCTGTACAGTTTTCCGCCCGTGATCACCGCCACACTCAGCACGCCCAGAATATAGATCAGCTCCATATTCGCCTCTTTCAGGCTCAGTACATGAAACAGGAAACTAACAGCCGTACACGCCGCCATGATCCCCAGCGCCAGCAGCAGATCCCTGCCTGTGATCTTCTCTCTCCGGGGGCTGAAAGTTTTCTTTTTTTCCTTCCCACGATTCTGATCCGGAATAATATAGATATCGATATCCGGCGCCAGCTGGCTCAAGCGCTCCACCATCTGTCTGGAAGGCCCGCGGCGCGTACTCCGCCCGAGCACGATCTTCGTCACACCGCTGATTTGGGCGTATTCAGCGATCTGGAGTGCCGTGTCCTCCCCGTAAACCGTCGCGATCCGCGCTCCCAGTTTTCTCGCAAGTCTCAGATTCTCCATGACCTCTTTTCCTCTGGCCTGAGTATTGTCCACAAACAGCGCGGTCAGCTGTCCGTGAAACGCCTCCGCCATGCGGGCCGCAGTCCGTATCACTCTCGCGTTGGACGGAGCCCCGGACAGACAAATCAGCAGATGTTCCCGGATTCTTTTCTTTTCCCCCGTCCTTTTCCCGATACGGTCCGCCGCACGGCGCAGAGCGATCTCCCGCAGTGCCGCAAGCTTTTCCAGGGTAAAGGCAGGCGTCTCCCCCGGATCTCTTCCCTGCCCGTCCTTTTCCATCCGCTCAAGCAGCTCCTCCGGTTCCATATCCACAAATTCCACCTGATCCGCCTGGTCAAAAAGAGTATCCGGGATCCGCTCTTTTACCGGATTTCTCGTGGCGGAAACCACAAGATCCTCCAGGCTCTCCAGGTTCTGTACATTCAGCGTTGTGTACACGCAGATCCCCGCCCGAAGCAGCTCTCCGATATCCTGGTAACGTCTGGCATGCCGGCTTCCCTCACGATTGATGTGCGCCATATCATCCAGCAGAAGAATCTGCGGCTTTCTCTCGAGGGCTCGGTCCGGATCGAACTCCTGACAGTCTTTCCCCTGGTACCGGATCTGTCTCGGCGGAAGCCATTCCAGTCCGCAGTATTCCGGTTTCGCCCCGGCGGCGGATGGATCTGCCGACAGACCGCACATCTCCGGGATTTCCTTCAGACAGCCGGTCACAACATCCGCTCCCCGCTCTTTTTCCTTCCGGGCAGCCGCCAGCATAGCCTGTGTTTTCCCCGTTCCGGGGGCGTAGCTGAAAAAAATCTTCAGCCTGCCGCTCCCCGTCTGTTCCTCCTGCATAAAAACATCCTCCCTGTGGCATAATCTTTAGTCGATCTTAAGGTGAAGAAACAAATCTTAATTCTGTACTTACTGAACTCATGATATACTGATACATCATCAATGTCAAATACAACAGAAGAGGTGAATACTGTCATGTTATGGAGAAACAAACAAATTACTCCCGCCAGGATCATCATTACCGGTTTTGCGCTGCTGATCCTGACGGGAGCCCTACTGCTGATGCTGCCGTTTTCCACGAAGGGACCGGGCGGCGCTTCTTTTCTGGACGCACTCTTCACTGCGACCTCGGCCACCTGCGTGACCGGATTGATCGTACAGGACACGGCTCTCTACTGGACGGAATTCGGCCAGCTGATCATCCTGCTCCTGATCCAGATCGGCGGCATGGGCGTCGTGACCGTGGCCGTCGCCGTCACTATTTTTTCCGGAAAGAAGATCGGCCTGAAACAGAGATGGGTCATGCAGGAATCCATCTCCGCTCCGCAGGTGGGCGGGATTGTCCGGATGACCGGATTTATCCTCAAATCCCTGTTCCTGATGGAGGGGATCGGCGCAGCGCTTCTTGCGACCCGGTTTATTCCGGAATTCGGTCTCGTCAAAGGACTATGGTACTCTGTCTTCCATTCCATCTCCGCATTCTGCAATGCAGGTTTTGATCTGATGGGGATCAAGAGTCCGTTTTCGTCCCTGACAGACTATACCGGAGATCCGGTCGTATCGCTGACCATCGCCTTTCTGATCATTATCGGCGGTATCGGATTTATGACTTGGAAGGATGTGCGCCAGCATGGTCTTCATCTCAGGGCGTTTTCTCTTCAGAGCAAACTGATCCTGACAACGACCGCCGGTCTGATCCTGATCCCGACGCTGATCTTTTTCTTCTTTGAGTTCAGCCGTCCGGTCTGGGATTCGCTTTCCACCGGCGACCGCATTCTAGCTTCCTTTTTCCAGGCAGTCACACCGCGTACCGCCGGCTTTAACTCTGTGGATCTCACAGCCTTAAGCGAACCCTCCCAGGCGGTCACCATCCTCCTGATGCTGGTCGGCGGCGCGCCGGGTTCCACCGCCGGCGGTTTTAAGGTGACAACACTCGCTGTCCTGCTGGTGACCGCATCGGCCGTTCTCCGCCGCCAGGCTTCTCCGGAATGTTTCAAACGCCGCCTGATGCCGGAGGCGCTGACCAACGCCGCAACCATCGTCGTCCTGTACTTTACCTTATTCTTTGTCGGCGGCGCGGTGATCTGCGGACTGGAGGATATTTCCCTGATGGAAGCTCTGTTCGAAACCGCCTCCGCCATCGGAACCGTCGGACTGACCCTGGGGGCTACACCCACACTGGGTACAGCTTCCAAGCTGATCCTGATCTTCCTGATGTATTTCGGCCGCGTCGGCGGGCTGACCCTGATCTATGCGATGCTGTCCGGAAAAAATCACCCTTCCGCAATGATGCCGCAGGAAAAAGTCACGGTAAGCTGAACATACCACGAGGCTGCAGGTAAAGAATGCTTCATCCTCAATGACGCTGCGGAACGCCCCGCATTTTGCGCTTCCGCAATTTCGAAAACATAAAACCGTCCGGCTGCCACCGGCGGAAAAAAGAAAGGAACGTATGATTATGAAATCTGTATTACTGATCGGACTTGGCCGTTTTGGCCGCCATATGGCTCAAAAACTGCAGAACCTGAACCACGAGGTCCTGGCCGTCGACTCCGACGAGCAGCGCGTCAACGAGGCGCTGGACCTTGTCACAAACGCACAGATTGGAGACAGCACCAGCGAAGCTTTTATCGAATCGCTGGGCGTGCGCAATTTTGATCTTTGTGTCGTCGCCATCGGCGATAACTTTCTGAGCGCCCTGGAGACGACTTCCCTGCTGAAAGAACACGGCGCGCACTTTATTCTCTCCCGGGCGTCCCGGGAAGTACATGCAAAATTTCTTCTGATGGCCGGGGCTGACGACGTGGTGTACCCCGAAAAGCAGATGGCTTCCTGGGCGGCGGTCCGCTACAGCTCCGAGCACATCTTTGATTACATCGAGCTGACCGACGATTACTCCATCTACGAGATGGAGGTGCCGGCTTCCTGGGTGGGCAGCAGTATCGTCCAGGTAAGTTCCCGCCTGAAATGCCGGTTCAACATTCTCGCCATTAAGCGGGGCGGCCAGCTGGAACCGCTGCCGGAACCCGGTTACCGCTTCTCTGCGGATGAGAGTATTTTTGTGATGGGGGATAACCGAACCCTTCAGAAACTGATCCATCTGTGACAGGATTTTTAAGAGCGTATCGCAGGAAAATTTCTCTGCGATACGCCCGTTTTATTCCCGCGGGGGGCAGATATCCCACAGTTTGCCGCGAAGTTTTTTGCTTTCAAAAAAAGGAGCATGCCGCACCGCTGCTGCACACTCCCGAATCTTATCATTCACAACAGTTCGGCTATCCGAACTGTTTTTATTATTATTTATCTGTATCTTCGAAGGCTTCTTTGACACGGTCCATAAAGCCTTTTTTCTTTTTGCCGCCTTCTTTTCCGCCGGTTTCTTTTCTGTTCTCTTCATAAGTGTCGGATGCGGATTCCTGCGGGCGGTTGCCGCAGGCTTCGTCAAATTTGCGGAGGGCTTCTTTCGCCTTTTCGTTCAGTCTGGTCGGCGTCTGAACGACCAACGTTACGTACTGATCACCGCGGACCGCTTTATTTCGAAGAGAGGGAACGCCTTTTCCTTTCAGACGGATCTTCGTGTTGGTCTGCGTTCCGGCTTTGACGCTGTATAATACGTCGCCGTCCACGGTCCGGATCCTCACATCGCCGCCAAGCGCCGCCTGGGCAAATGTAATGTACACCGTTGAAAAGATATTCATATCCTGTCTCTGGAACTCCGGATGGCGGGCTACCTGCACTTCCACAAGAAGATCTCCTCTCGGTCCGCCGTTGATGCCCGGCTCGCCCTTTTCGCGGATCCGGATGCTCTGGCCGTCATCGATACCTGCCGGAACGGATACCTGGATCTTCTTCCGGCTGCTGGTGTAACCGGTTCCGTGACAATGCGTACATTTTTCGCGAATAATCTTTCCGGTACCGCCACAGTCCGGACAGGTCTGCACGTTTCGAATGGAACCGAAGATGGACTGCTGGGTGTAAGTTACCTGACCGGTTCCTTTACATTTCGGACAGGTCTCCGGGGAAGTGCCCGGCTTTGCCCCTGTTCCGTTACATGTCGTACAGGTATCCTTCAGGGTAAGCTCCAGTTCTTTCTCACAGCCAAACACGGCTTCCTCAAAGGTAATGTGAATCACCGCGCGCAGATTCGCGCCTTTCATCGGCCCGTTGTTGGCACGTCTTCTGCTACCGCCGCCGAACAGGTCGCCAAAAATATCGCCGAAGATATCCCCCATATCTCCATTGAAATCGAATCCGCCGAAACCGCCGGCTCCGCCGCCTGCGCCTCCATCAAAGGCCGCATGGCCGAACTGGTCGTACTGACGACGTTTTTCCGGATCGCTGAGTACGCTATATGCTTCCGTCGCTTCCTTGAATTTTGCCTCTGCATCTTTGTCGCCGGGATTCATATCGGGATGATATTTCTTTGCAAGCTGTCTGTATGCTTTTTTCAATGTGGCATCATCGGCGCCCCGGTCTACACCGAGGACCTCATAGTAATCTCTCTTTTCTGCCATATCTTTCACCTTTCCATACAAAAATCCCAGCGCCGCCGCCCGTGACTCATCCATCGCCTCCGGCAGCCCTCTGGGCTTTCCTTCTTTCGTTATATTACGGTTTTCCGGCCGCCCGGAACTCTCCCGGCGGCCGGCCCCGTACTTTTTCTTCCGCGGCGGCGCCGCCCGGGCGCGCCGCTTCGGATCTTATTCTTTAAACCTCTTTATAATCAGCGTCTACAACATCATCGTCAGCGCTTCCTGTACCGGAATTGCCTGCTCCGCTGTTCATATCCGGGCCTGCGCCTGCTGCACCGCCCTGTGCTCCGCCTGCATTCTGCTCGTACAGTTTTGCAAACAGCTTCTGAGAACTGTTCATCAGCTTCTCCTGAGCAGCCTTCAGGTCTGTCACCTGGCTGTCGGTCATCTCTTCCGGATTGCACTTGGAGATGATATCCTTCAGCGCGTTCAGGTCTGCTTCTACTGCAGTCTTATCGTTGCTGTCCAGCTTGTCGCCGGCCTCTTCCAGAGCTTTCTCTACCTGGAATACGATGGAATCTGCGTCGTTTCTCGCATCGATCGCTTCTTTCCGTTTCTTGTCCTGAGCCTCGAACTCTGCTGCCTCTTTGACTGCACGGTTGATCTCATCCTCAGACATATTGGATCCTGCAGTGATGGTGATATGCTGCTCTTTTCCTGTTCCCAGGTCTTTTGC